>JACLAC010002751.1_pt1 | contig 12101 bp, 11 predicted proteins | sample 8027881 | NCBI WGS metagenome assembly JACLAC01 (sample SAMN15725517, study PRJNA655200) | protist metagenome | isolation source: fluorescence activated cell sorting (FACS) single amplified genomes of... | place: Spain: Blaines Bay Microbial Observatory, Mediterranean Sea | collected 2016-01-19 | reverse complement strand
AGTTGGCAAATGTAATAAAGAACACAAGATAAGAAGTATGAAGGGAAAGGGCAAGCCTGTTACAATACAGGCTAGCTTTACTGGAGCAGCACCCCAGGTTGGTGGAAAAATTGAGACAAGTGACTATTTAGTAACAACGACTTGTAATGACATGCTTGGTGATGGAGTTGGACAACTATCAATTAGTAGTGGCGGTACTACTGCTGAAGCAAATTTTGGGCTTTGTGGTGGAACTTTAGGAGTTTCAAAAAAACTAATTGCAGTGGGTTATAAGTGGGCTCCAACATGTCCTAGTATTTCATGGGATGTGGAAGGCTCTTTAAGTACTGGAGCTGAGCTTAGCTTGAAGTATAGAATGACCGGGAGTTGCCAAAATGGGGCTGTCAAAGCTCTTTCTGGCAGCGCCGATTCATTTTCTTGGTCCTTCACAAGGCCAAAACATAATTGTATTGGAGTAGACATAGGTGCTGGAATAAAATTAAAAGGAGGTTTTAAAATTGGATTTTGTCTAGCTGGTGATGTTGTAGAACGGGTGTTTGCTTCTAATAGTTTCCGTGATGTAGGATCATGTACATCTTGGGCGAAGACTGCAGTGAGGGAATTTCCCTGTACTTATACGCATTGGATGGGTTCATAACGCATCTCTTAAAAGATCCAACTGTATCCATACTTCCGATATTCCACTATCCAGCAGATCAACGCTCCAGTGGTATAGTTAACAGAAATTTCCAATCAAATACTGTATCTGCATTTGGCAATTTTTCAATGGATACTTCAATATCTGAAAATTGATTATTATAAAACATTAAAGTGAATAAACGCAATTTAAAATAATTTAAATATTAGTGTATTAGTAGTATAATTAAAAACATGTGACCTGAACGATGCTACAAGATATTTGATAAAAAAGGACTGATTTTTCACAATTATTCAATTTAAGACGCAGAAAATGATATTTCATCGAATCCTTGTTCATATTCTTTAGTTGTTTCTGGTATTCTTCTCGTAAAGCTGTTTGGTCATCAAATTCTCTTTTTAAACTAGTTGACCGTTCTCTTACACGCTTTTTATCGCTTTCCCCTAATTTTTTTAATTTGTTTTCATCATGGGCTTCGTCGGTTTTTTGGTCGGTTTTTTCAAATTCGTCTAACTCTACCTTTCCTATGTATTATATATACTTGATAGTATACAAATATGAAAAAAAAATATTGCCAAAATTTCCTCTCCGAGTCGCAAAGGTTTTTTTTTTGTTGTTCGAACAACATACAAGTATATTCTATATATAGTAGAATAAACAATTCAATTTTTTATAAGCTATAGATTTTTTACAAGAAAATTAGTTATTGAGGGAAAATTGGAAAAGGAAAAGAAAGATAGAAATTTTATAGAACAAACAAACAAAACGAAATATAAAAAATATGATACGGAATTTAATACAAGTAGCGGCGAAAAGAACCAACCAAATTGGGGGCAGAAAGAATGCATTGCCAAGTGCATTAAATAGTCAAAATAAAAATTTTTTTTATCAATTATTTAGTAGTGAAAGTGTAAATAATAACGAAGCACCAGAATTAAAAATGGAAAATATATTACGTGAAGAGTTAGGTGCAGACCATGTTAAAATCGAAGATATATCAGGTGGTTGTGGTTCTATGTATAAAATGTTTGTTGTCTCGGAAGAATTTGAAGGCCTAAATAAAATAAAACAACATCGTTTGGTACAAAGAGCATTAGCAAGTGAAATTGCTGATATGCATGGATTAATTCTTGATACAATGCCAGCTTCTAAATATAGTGAAACAGAATGATAATAATAATAATAATAACAAATTACGTACACATGTATTTAAACCATTTACAAGAGGTACATCAAGATATGAACAAATACGATTAAATGATTTGAAACATGTTAAATTATCTAAACCAATTGAAATATTTAATATGATTGATTTGGCAAGTGGTACTGAACCAAATGAAAAAGAAATGTATCCATACGTGGATCGTATTATTGAAAATGGTTATGCTAATGCCATTGCATTGTATTTTGATGTATATTTAGATAGTGAGAAACAAATTGTTTTAACAACTTCCCCAACAAATACATCAACGTGTTGGGGTCAAGCCATACAAATATTTGACAAAGAAATTGAATGCAACCAAAACGAACCAATTGTATTACATGCAAAACATGATTTTACAAGTATTAAAGTGAGACTTGCGGAGGATTTAGATTTTGATATATAGTTCTGGTAGTGTGCCAGTGTGTACTCGTAAAAATTAATTTAATAAATTCTATAAATAGACTTTTTTATTAGATGAAAATATAAAATATATGTAAAAATATAAAAAAAATTTTATCTCTCTTTTTTAACACCCATCAACACCATCACCAACATAATTCTTCCATACATTATTTGGAATTCCATGATTTTTATGTCCAACAGGACCACGTAATTGTTGCTCAAAGCGCATACTACTACTTTCCTTTAAACCGTCTAATTTTGATTCACCAACGGTGGCTTTTAAAAATGTAAGTACTTCATCATCACTTTTACTCCTTTGTACAACTTCACTAAAAGTCGATGATTGTACACCTAAGCTAGTGAGCAATTTATTATCATTAGGACATGGGTATTGCAAATCACCACCTAATTTACCATCTTGTGATAATTGGGCTTTATCCGTCATTCTTGCCAGGTGTGAAATTCCACCTATTTGTATGGTCGAATGGCGTGGTTCAGATAGGACAGGAATGCCCTGTCCTTCCTGAACCACCACCACCACCACCAATATTATCAATAAATATATATATGTATACATCTATTTATCTATCTATATCTATATATATATAAAATGTTTTAATATTTATATTTATATATATTTATATATATATATATTATATTATATCTTCTCTATACACTTCTATGTTTCATACCACTAGTATTATTATTATTCAGGTATTTTTATATATATTTTCCCCTCCGTTTTTTTATTTCATTTGCAACGCATTTCTTCTTTCTTTGCACCTTTGTGTTGCACAGAAGATGATTTTACCTTATATGCATACGAACCTCGTACGTTCGTATATTTTTTTATACACACACATATTTATTATTTCTGTTTTTTAAAAAATAAAAATTAAATACGAACGTCGTAAATTTTTTTTAGTAAAAATAATATATAAAAAATTTTTTCTAGCCTATGACATACGTGCATACGTTCGTATGAAGTGTAATATATTTTTTTTAAACATGAATTGTTAAAACCTGTGTCTTTAATCGATGCTCTTCTTTTGCTCTTTCAACATGGACACTAATAGCTTGCTCGACTTCATCTTTAACTAATACTGCAGTTGGTTTACTACCATCCTTCTTTTCCAATATAGCAATACCTTTTTTGGAATTCAATGATGGCAATCTTGCAGATGGGCCTCGTTTTCTTAATCCTTGATTTCGTCTTGATGCTGCACTACAAGTTGATCGATGAATCAATAAATTTTCAGCAACTACACTCACTCCACATTTTAAGCAACGTACCGTTCTTTTTCTGCAAAAATCTTTATGATCAGCTAAATCTCCAAGGTATAAAATCTCCCCACATTCCCTAGGGCAACTACATTTAATTCGCATTAAATGTTTCATAAGTTGCGATAATTCTGTTTTTGATAAAATTTTACCAAATAATTCTACAAATCTTTTCCCCCATAATTTAACTAAATGTTTTCCATTGATATTTTTTTCCATAATTAATTGATGAATTCTTGTTTTATGTACAAAACCATGGAAATTATTTGCGAAATATGTCAAATCTAACCACCATAAAAATTCTGCTATTGTCCATTCTCGAAATTCCTTTCGTAAATGATTCATTTCATGATGAGCACGTTCCTCCGCTAATACGGTACATCCAAATCGACATTGTACTTTCCGTTTCGGGCATAGATTATCTTTATGCGGCTGTAAATCTGCAATTGGCAAAACTAAGCCGCACATGTTACATTCCCCATTACGCTCAACACATGAATAAAGTAAATGCCTACCCAATTCTTTTGCCTTCATGGTTGCAGCACATCTTTCACATTGAATCTCACGCTCTTCGCAATGATTTAATTTATGATCTACTAACATCTTCACTGGAACTTGAAGCCCACAACCTTTTGGGCATTCTCGCGTCGTTGTCATGCAACATGTTTTATCATGTTCTATTAAATCTTGAGCTTCAAACCAATCGTTGCATAATTTACATTTTACTAATTCTTTTTGACAATCATGTTGATCACGTAAATCACCAACCGTCATAAGTTTTTGACAATATGGACATGCGACAATTGCAAATCGGCATAATACCGTTTCATGCGTTTTTAAATCCTTTAATGGCATGGATTGATGACATCCTAAACGGCAATACATAAAGCCATTGTAATTTTCCATTTTTTCTACTAAATGAAAAAATCCATGTTGCTTGCACATATCCAATGGTGTATATCCAACTTGATTACGTGTTAAAACATTAAAACCATGTTGCATTAACACTTCTATCATATCCCAATTACCTTTCGATGCTGCAATATGCAATGGTGTATTTTGCTCTAATGGTGATTTCAATGTTAATATTTGTTTAATATCTCCATATCGCAATAATGTTTTTAATATTTCAATATTATCACCACGTAGTACATAAAAGATTAAATAATCTTGACCTTTATATTGTTCTTTTGATGTTAATTGTTTCCTTACTTCATAATTTTCTATTGAATCTAATAACGATAAAAATGCATTGGAATCTGTTCCATTTAATGCTATTTTACATAATGCCTCCAACGTTTCCCGTTCATATCGCTTTTGTTTTCTATATCTATACGATTCCGATTCCATTTGTTTTATACTATATATATACAGATATATTGTACTCTATTCTATATACCATGTCTATTCCTACATATGTATGTCCATGTCCTGGGTGGGATCACATTTACATTAACATATATATATATATTAAAAAAAAAAAATAAAAAAGAAGAAAAAAAGAAGACATTTTTTTTTAATGTAATTTTCGCTACATTATTAATGGTGTGTGCCTGCTACAATATTACGGTTATTATTTTATTAATAATAATTATTTTCCTTCTTGATGACACGGCTATACATATATATATATATGGAAGAATATTATTATAAATGTGGATGGAGGATGTGCAGTTGCATATATATATATATATATAGTTTGTTTTGTTTTTGTTCATTTTGTAAAACATGGCGACACCAATAAAAACGCCATCAAAAAAAAAAAAGAAATTCCCAACGTATACATCGTTTGGTCCACAATCACCATCTACAAAACGTACAGCTCCATCATATACAATTAATTCAGAAACGTTGGTGCCAACATCACGTTTTAAGTTAGGGAGTCAATTAGCAAAAACACCAGGGCCGGATTATGAAAAAGCAAAAGCTATGGGGAAACAAGTTGAATCACAAAAAAACAGTTCTAGTGCTGTTGTTGTAGAGAAAACATCACGTGATTGTTTGCAAAAGGAATATAAATCATATGTTGGACCTGGAAGATACAAAGGTGCGCGTATTTCATCATTAGGAAAACAATTTGATAGTAAAAAAAAAAGTCATCGGGGAGTCAAATGGGGTTCCCCAGAAAAAACCGTAGTAAATCGTAAAAAAATACTGGAAGAATATAAACAAATGTTTCGACCAGCAGATGATGATGATTTATTATATAATTAAAATATGTGTGTGTATAAATTTTTAAATATGTCTCTCTCTATATATATATATGTTAAATTATTTTATTATGCATATATACACGAGTACTTATTACGAATTCGTAATATGATATATCATTTAATATATATATATTCATTATTTTATAAAATATACTACTTCGTAATTTTTAATATCCATCCAAATCTCTGCCACCAATATATTGTTGTTGATCTTGTTGGTTCTCATTATTGCTATTACTGCTACTATTACTATTATTATAATGATGATGGCGATCATTACTTACATGGTGATGACGATGATGATTATTTATATGGTTATCAATTTCATCAATAATGTCTTCAATACTTAAATCTTCATTTTCATCATTTGTGAAAATAAGATCACCTCCAATCATTTGAATATCATCTTCTAGGTTGTTAGCATCATCGAAAAGATCTATATGATCCTCCTCGTCATCATCTCTCGTCATTATAATAGTATTATTTAGTTGTGTCTCCTCCCCCGTAAAATCGTTGCCGTTGTTGTTGTCCATATTATTATTATCACGGCTGTTGTTATTATTATTATCATCATCATCATTTCTATTTGTTGTTTGTCCCATATTTAATGAATTTACAACAATAGCAGGCTCCGCTACTCCTTCTACACGTCTATATTCTCCATATGCATCCTTCCACCGTGCAAACCATAATTCTGCTGCATATCCAATATCAAATATGGAATTAATTTGAAAATTTAAATATGCCCTTCTAGAAAGTTCAATTAATTTACGTTCACCCTGATAATTTACCATTAGTGCTCCAATAACTACATAATTTCGACTTGGGGGGGCAACTTCACAACAAATTGCACGGATATTGATACATGATTGATAGAATAACTCAAATGACCTTGGTAAACCATGAATTTGATTTCGATCATGAACTAATTGACGCGGTCCTTGATAATTAATAATCGTTGCAGCACCATTTCTATTTTATGCATAGCATATATATATATATATATATATGGGAGAGTAATATGTGTAGTATATGAAAAAGCATTGTGTTAGAGAGAGGATGTATATTTTTTAGATTTACACGGGTTGAATAGAAATCCATACTTACACTCGTTCTTGATCTACGACTCTGTACTGTACTGTTTGCAAAAATACCCCAATAGCTCTTACTCGTTTCATTGGTAATTTAGTTTGTGCAATGCATTTATGTCGTACATGACACCAATCAATTTCGTTTCGAATGATTTTTGTTGGTGTTAACGAAAAATAAATATGTGATGAACATAAGCCAAGCCAAATACGCGATCGATTAAAAATTACCATGAATGTTAATAATAATATCCAATAAAATGCACTAGACATCTGGTCTTGGAAGAACAAAATAAAAATAGTAATAATTAAAGAGGACGTAATCAATTTTGGAATTGCCCAAACAAGACTCCCTGGATTGCCATTTAATATACCAAGTATTCCTGCATCATTAATGGTAACAGCTAGTGGTAGATTATCATCATCTATATCTATTTTAGTTTCTTCTTGTATTGTATTATTATTTACAGTAGGACTAACATTATTGTTATTATTATTTGTTGATGTTGTTGTATTATTTCTAGGAGATGGCCTTGGATTTAAATCATTTTCATTGAATATTGGATGTGGATATATTTGTACAGATGGCATAATATAATATATCGTTTAGGAATTAATGTCATTTGATGTTTCTCTATATATTATACGTACAACAATAAGTCTTTGATGATATCTCTCTCTCTCTCTCTCGAAATAAATATATATATTGAACTTATAAAATGTATAAAAATGTATTAAATATTGTGCATATAATAAGTATGAGCAGTTGCATCATGACACATTTTAGCTATTAATATACAGGTATATTTAGAATATTGGAAAACCTATATGTAAATACTGTAATGACATTTTGATATTTTGACCTTAAAACCTGGAGAAATCGTTTTCGGTGTTCGGTGCTTTTCTTCGCGTTTTATCGTTTCGCGTTTTTTATGCTATAATACTACGATTTTAAGGTATTGTAAAATAAATTGGATTTTGCAAAAAGTCCCGCTGCTTCATACAGTAGCAAACGTGCAAACTGGCAAACCACCACGCATCACATGTCTAAATATTGGAAAGATAAAGAAGATTTATATTATTATTCGATATAAGTAGAACTAGAGCTACCTACCTACACACAGTACTACCGGTACGAGAGACAGTGACAATTGTCTCGTTTTGATGATTTGGTTGTGTAAATAAATGTTTGTCTTCGTAGTGATATTAATCTAGTCTTCTTTTCCTATGATAGTAGAGGTTGTGTATTTTTTTATTTTATTATTTACACACACAAAATATCGGCACCCCTGTACCACATTTAAATTAAGGTAAAAACGTTGGTAAATTTACCTTCAAGTATATTATTTAGAATACATATGGAACACTAATATTCCTATATATCTCAATTGCTAAATTTTTTGAATTTTGATTTACTTTTGGCACAAAAATAATAAGCACTTACACTGATGTGCACATTGTAATATCATAACACGTATTAGTATTGAGAAAAACACATATATATATATATATTATGTGTATAAGATATTCAGATAGATATATACATATACATCCATATATACATATACATATATATATATATAATTGATAAGATACATTTATTATTTAACGTCCATACTGAAAAAGATCTCTCTTTTTCTTTCTCTGCAAACGCACGCACACATACACACACACACACACACCAAGAACAAAAAGATTATATCAAAACCATGCCACGTGAAATTATTACTTTGCAAGCTGGACAATGTGGGAATCAAATTGGTAGTGAATTTTGGAAAAAGTTATGTCAAGAACATGGTATATCAGAGGAAGGACAATTACAAGATTTCGCAACTGCTGGGAATGATAGAAAAGATGTATTTTTTTACCAAGCGGATGATGAACATTATATACCACGTGCGTTATTAATGGATTTAGAACCACGTGTATTAAACTCGATACAAAACTCTGCATATAAAAATTTATTTAATCCAGAAAATTTCTTCGTTGCTAAAGAAGGTGGTGGTGCTGGTAATAACTGGGCAAGTGGATATAGTCAAGGTGAACGTTTACATGAAGATCTAATGGAAATGATCGATCGCGAAGCGGATAATAGTGATAGTCTAGAAGGTTTTCAATTATGCCATTCCATTGCTGGTGGTACTGGATCTGGTATGGGCTCGTATTTATTAGAAAATTTAAATGATCATTTTCCAAAAAAATTAATACAAACATATTCCGTATTTCCAAATACAGATGCATCACAAAGTGATGTTGTTGTACAGCCATATAATTCTTTATTAACGTTAAAACGTTTAACATTAAATGCTGATGCAGTTGTCGTATTGGATAATACGGCATTGAATCAAATTGCTGTAGATCGTTTAAGAATTCCAAATCCATCTGTTGGTCAATTGAATTCATTGGTATCGACTGTCATGGCAGCAAGTACGACTACGTTGAGATATCCTGGATATATGAATAATGATTTAATTGGTTTAGTAGCAAGTTTAATACCAACACCACGTATGCACTTTTTAATGACTGGGTATACACCAATGACGGCAGAGCATAAAGTCAGTCGTGTACGTAAAACAACTGTATTAGATGTTATGAGACGTTTGTTGCAACCTAAAAATATTATGGTTAGTTCGAATACAAGAAAGGGATGTTATGTTTCAATTTTAAATATCATTCAAGGTGATGTTGATCCAACACAAGTACATAAAAGTTTACAACGTATTAGAGAACGTAAATTATGTCGTTTTATTCCATGGGGACCAGCATCTATTCAAGTAGCATTATCAAAACAATCACCCTATGTAGAACATCAACATAAAGTTAGTGGTTTGATGCTTGCAAATCATACAAGTATTGCAGGTTTATTTGCTAGAACGTTGAAACAATATGATTTATTAAGAAAAAGAAATGCATTTTTAGAAGTATATCGTAAAGAAAGAATGTTTCAAGATGGTTTGGAAGAATTTGATAGTGCAAGGGAAATTGTTGATCAATTACGAAAAGAATATGTTGCATGTGAAAAGTCTAATTATGTAGATTATGGTTCAAATAATAGTGATGGATTTGATGATAGTATTGTATTAGATGATTAAAAGGTTTATGAAAAAGAGAGGGGGGGTGTACTAGATCCAATAGCAACAAGATAATAAATATAATAATTTATTAAAATATCATATCATTATATGTATGATATATATCATAAGTATGCATATTATGATATAAATTATAAAATATATATATACATAAGAGACTAAAAATATTTACTTTTATTAACATTATCTCTATTTGTTTTTTGGCAAATACTATCTTTCTTACTGGTTTTCTTATTTATATTTACATGAAAGTATTTACTATACGTTCCAATACACATCTTTTTCATTATTCTTCTTAATGTTTTACTAGCTTTATTTCTATTGTCTAATGTATTCCAAAAATGACTAACTCCACTCGGGTGCGGCAAAATCACCCCCCTTGATAAATGTTGCAAATGATCTTCCTTGGATAAATAAACTTCTTTAAATAATCTTGGCCGTTTTATTTCAAACGCTTTTGCTACATTCAATCCTAAAAATACCACCAATCTATATTTATCTAGATCCATTTGTTTTGCCAATATCCTAGCTTTTTGCATATCAAATTGATCCCCTTTACTATGTCGCATTTTACCGGGGAAATGCTTAAAGATATTTTTCTTATCAAAGTATTTATTTAGTTGTTTCTTTGAAAGTCCACACAGTTTTTCTAATCTTTTTGAACTCTTTCCAATTAATGGTTCTTTTTGACCATGAAATGCTGGTGCTTGGCCAATAAATATTGCCTGCTTCATAGATATTTTATATTTTCCCATGATATATATACATATTGAAGTTATATATATATACATGTATGTATGTGTATATATATGTATCTTCTGTATTATTATTATTCTTTTTTAACTTTTATATATTAAATATTTTTTAGTGTAATATATTACTGTGTAGTGTGTGTAATAATTATTACATGTAGACGAGACGGTAAAGAAAGAAATACACTCTGAAAAAGAAAAATACTGGGAGAACGCGTCGCGTATAAAAATCAATAACAAGGTATTTAATATAAACAATACGTTGTATCTCTTCTCACTCTTCTTTTGAACGAACGCGCATATATAATATTTTTATTCCTTTTTTACTTTCTTCACAGATCTCTTGGTACATGTCTTCCATGAAGTAAAAGATATTTTTAAAACATTTTACAAAAGCGTATTCCATATTTATCTCTGTTCTCTTCTTCTTCTATGCATACTACTTCTGTTTTAACTTGAAGTTGTATATACATTTATCATATCAAATCGTTGTACTAATATGCAAAATACAACAAACGAAAAGATAAATACACAGATATCATCTAATATACCACGAAGGTGATTCATTAATTGTACTATTGATGCTATACTACCGGCGTTGTCTGATGATTCGACACTTAACATTGGAAAGTATCTAATTCGTAATATATAAAATAATGTTTGTACAACTAAACGTAGAAAAATAATTGCAAAACCAATATTTTGTATTGGAAAAGATTCCATAGATGAATAAATCAATACGCCAAAAGGTTGCTGCTCTCTATTGTCAATATTATTATTATTATTGTTATTAGATTCTTGTCCATCTTGAAGATCAGCAATTTTAGTAACAATCAATATATTTAGAACAATAAATGCGAATAATACTTGTATCCATGTACAACAAAACTCCTCTGTTTTATTAAATTTTTCATAATTTTTTTTACGATTCATAACACTTGATCTAGCAGCTAAAGATGTTTCTTTCGAAACAGAACTAGAAGTATTATTACTTTTATTATCATTATTTTCATCAGATTCTTTTTCTTCTTCGTTTACTCTTTTTTTACGTGCTCGTCTTCGAAATGAACTTGAAAATGTAGCAGATCTTGAAGCTGTCCATGTTTCCTGTCGTAGAAATTTTACATCCGCTTCATCATCCACATTATCACTGTTTTTTTCCTTTTTTTCTTCTTTTACTTTGTCACTATCTACAACATTTGCTGTAGCTGGCATTTTATTTCCTTTCTCAGTTTCTGTTTTCTCAAGCTTTATGCTTGATAAGCTTTCTTCGTTATCAACATTATCATTACTGCTGATCGCGGATGAAGTTGATTCTAAGCTGTTTGTCATGAAACTTGGACGTTGTCTTCTACGTCGTCTAGGTTTCTTTTCACTATTATTCTCACCATTTACAGAATCAATATTTCCTTGTCCAGATACAACTGACATT
>JACLAC010020632.1_pt1 | contig 12103 bp, 7 predicted proteins | sample 8027881 | NCBI WGS metagenome assembly JACLAC01 (sample SAMN15725517, study PRJNA655200) | protist metagenome | isolation source: fluorescence activated cell sorting (FACS) single amplified genomes of... | place: Spain: Blaines Bay Microbial Observatory, Mediterranean Sea | collected 2016-01-19 | reverse complement strand
TAAGTACACGTCGTACACAGGCTGAGATTCGTACGAGTGTAATGATACTAGTACCGCAAGGAGAGGAAAGCTTTAAATTTTTTTTTTAATTTTAGGTGCGTTATAAATTGTTTCTCTCACCTCTCTTTATTTTTTTACCATTCAATTCTTCATCAATTCTTTCTCTTGCATATCGGTTTGTACCCACGCAAATACTCTGTTTTAATTGCTCCCATAATGTATTCAAATCAATTTTACCTTGCTTAATTGCTTTAAATAATTTCAAGTCACGTTCAGAATGTGTAGGTGCAACTTCTTCCATTTCATTTATTCTTTTCCATTTCTCATATTCTGTTTCTTGATTTTCGTCATCCTTTTCTTTTCCACCACTATCATCATCGATATTTTCCTGATCTTTATCGTGTTTTAGATTTGGAAGCACAATAGTTCTACCAAAGACACCGTAGATATCCTCAATTTCTGGATGATTTTCTACATACAAAAGTGTCTCTTCCAAAGATATTTCGCCGTCATCATCTTCATCAATACGCTTAAACAATGCATTTATATGAGTTTCACATAATTCTAATAAATGTGCATCTACCTCAACCGTTAAACTTTTAATGAAAAAATGACACATTTCATCCTTGCTTATTGTACCATCATTATTAACATCGTATAATTTAAAGATAAAAAAAGTTTGCAAGACTCTGCAAGTTTTAAATAATAAAGCCATGCATAGTAAATACTCTTCCCACCTCCATAAACCACGTTCACATGTATCAAAAAATTCAAAAACACGATTGGAAAATAACGGATCTTCAAATGTAAACGTTGGTATAGCATTGCAAAATGTATGGTACGTTATACCATACGGTGTTTCCGACATAGAACATAAGGATTTAAAGTTGAGAAATAATCGCCTTATTTCAGTTACAGAAAACCCAGTTAATCGTCTTAATAACGTTACATTTTCTTGATCTTGCCAATACCCATGTATTTCATCCAAAATAGAAGAAGGGTGGCATTGTGATTTTGGAGGTGTATTGGAAAAATCCACTTTGTTCTCATCGAAAGTATGTCTTGAGCTGTTGTTACTGTTATTATAGTTGCTATTATTATCATCATCGCCGCCATGAAACCTGTTTTTTTGAAAAGCTGCAAGTGCTTTTTTAGTATCAGCCACTGCACGTTCTTCTACAAGAGAATAGGATGCAATTTGAGCATTTTTTAAACGTACCCATAATGGATCTTTTAACGAGGAAGATTTTTGCTGTTCATCTATAACTATATTTAGCTTAGGCTTTTCTTGTGTATTTGGATTACTATTATTATTTACTAAATACTCTTGTATGACATTTGTAATAGTTTTATTTTGTTCCTTGTTACTTTTACTTTTTCCATTAGTCTTTCTTTTTCCCGTTGTTTTGATTTTTCAATCATACGTTCTTCTTTTCGTTTTTCTGTCAGCGTTTTAACTGGTTCAATTGGAGCCGACATCATCATTTTTACATAATCTGCATACATCATACGACCATGTCCATGTTCATCAAAATGATCAAATACTAAAGCAGCTTCTTCTTCGCTTACATCTGCACCGAGAGAAATAATTGCACGGGTAAATGCTTCTCGGATATAGTACCTTTCTTTTCCTCATCCATGCTTTTGAATAAATCAGTTACTTTGATACCAGATGCACGTCGAGCTTTTCTAAGTTTATCAGCAACTTCAGCACTTTCATGTTCCCCAAATCCTTCACGTACGCCTTTACGTGAACTTGTTGGCGTTCCAGTTATGTTTTGATTGTTTGATTTTTCTTCTTTTTTACGTTTGAATTCAATAATAGCTGTCACTTCTAAATTACCAATCCCGTCAAGGCTAGTTGTACGAAGGTGAATTGGTGGTTTTAAATCTATTGAATGATGTGTTAAACCATGATTTTCGATGTTGTCTTTATCGCTTTCAATGACGTTACAGATATTTCCGTGTAAATCTATTAAATTCAATTTTGCAGTACCTATAATACCTGCTTCTAAACCACAATCAACTTTGAATTGTATTTCCCCATTTCCATAAAGTGGCAATAGATCGTCAACGTCCTTCGGTGTCTTGTTTGAATCCATATCAGGTATTGTTAATAATTTTTCTATTTTAAACGTTGCATCTTTTGCATCCCACCGCACATCAACAGCATCATAGCATGGTGGAGTAGAATAATTTGTATCTTCGTGTGGATGAACACCACCGTCGGTATCATCTATATCTGGAGCTAGATCCAAAAAGCTAACATTAACCGATGGATTTGCATTTGCTGATATAATTAATTCATTGGCACTATGCACGGTAACAATTAAATTACCAACCCAGGTGCTACTTTTCCCTCTGGCACTTGTGTTTACTAAATTTGCTACTTTTGATATATCCATTGATTCTTCATCCTTATCATCTTTTAATGCTGATGGAACAAAATCGCCACTATCAGTCTCATCGGTGCTACTGCCACCATTAGTTTCAGCATTAGCTTCTGCCTCAGCAAGTTTGCCATACCACGCAACAAATTCCTTTTCGCCGATTGTACCACTACCATCAGTGTCTAATAATTTTATAGCCTCCTTGCGCTCTTTTCTCGATGCAGCTACGCCTAATTCAATACATATTTGTTTAAATTCTTTGCGATCAATACCATTTTTCCCATCTTGATCATATTTTTTAAATGCCCTTCTAGCTTTCTCTTGTGCGATGTCCATTGCAAGTTCCAATGCCTCTTTTTGTGTCTCTTCATCTTCTTTCTCCTCTAGCGCATGATCATCTTCATCTGTGCTATCCCCTAACTTTGTTAAATCTAATGCTGGTATAACTGGAGATGCATCTGTCTTAAACATAGCCGATTCTGCAAGTTCATTTGCGAATGCGTTTGCCAAAGAGTCCATCAATTCAGGCGTCATTGGTGACATACTACATGCTCTAACAAACGTGCGTGCTAATGGATGATCTTTATATAAGCTTGCTAAAGATCTATCAGGAGATCCATAAATTTTACTTATGTTGTCGTCATCATTGACACCATCATTGTTATCATCACGGATATCCTCTTCGTCACCATCGTCATCATCTTTAATTTTTTTCTTCATCACTGTATCATATGCATTTTGTAACTTGGATTCTACTTGATCTTTTGAAAAATTAACGCCGTCGCCAACGCGTATTCCTCTAGGAGATTTAATGCCTGATGATGATGGTGGAATGCCCAACAATCTAGGAGGAGTTTTTGGAGTCTCGGATTTTGATGCGTTTTCGACATTTATAATATTACCATCAGTACCAGTAGCCTCCTGTAACAACAACTTCATTTCATTATTTGTAACATTGCCATTATCAATCTTATCGTCAGAAACTGCCATTAATTTTTCTAATAGACTTTCATTACTTGAATTACCGTCACGGGGATCACTACTGACTTGTGATAGAGTCGAATGCCCTCTCGTTCTCTGCTTTTGGGAAGATGCTACAAATGATGGAGATGGCGGTATTGGTGAACCAGTTAGACGTGAATATGCTTTTTCAACATCCTGCAGTTGCATATTATGTATAGCTTGTTCTCTAGCCTTTTTATCTTGTTCATTTATTTCTTCGTATTTCTTCTCTTCCTTTAATGCTTCCCTAGCAGCGGCAGATAGGCCGAAGAAATGAACATCATGCCACGTTTGGCCTAATCGTGTAGCAAATGTTTCAAAATTTATATGACTTTCTTTTGTATCTTTGTCAAACCACATCCACAAATTATTCAATTCATTTTCACTAATATCAACTAAACTAAAATTTCGAAGAATTCTACCAAAATCATCACGGCGCAATACGCCACAATGTCCACTTTGTCTCGTATCATACATAAATTGATCGTACAATTGACTTAATTGTATATACGAAAACTTCGTTTCGTTTCGTATTTTTTTCCAATTTATATACGTGGTACCTACATCTTCAGGTAGTGTGTATGTAACTTCAAACAACAAAGTTTCTACAGGTTCATAATATTTTGGCACAAAAATATCTGGTGACATAGAATCAGGACATTCGGGTGGTTCTCCTCGGTGAATAAACACTAATATATTTGCACGCATGAAGCTTTGGATGTTTGCAAAGTTTAAACGTATATAAGTTTTTTCATCATCAAAACCAGTGTCTTGATATTCTATCTGATTATTATCTGGGCCATTATTTCTAAAAGATAAAAGTTTTGGTTTATCCGTTCTTAAAAAGTATTTACCAGGGCGACGCCATGATATACGTTTTAAAATACCCTCGTTATTTTCCGCATCTTGCATTGTTGAGCATGGAAGTTTTAGTTGGTATTTTTTTGTACACTTTATAAGCCCTCGCTGAAGTGTTGACGATGTCCTTGGGCGTATACTGGCTTGCATGTTATTATCTATTTTTTTATCATTGGTTTTTTCTTCAATTTCATTTACATTATTATTTTCATTATTATTATTTACAATAGGATTATGATTCACAGAAGAATTGCTTGCATCATGATCATTGGATGCATCCGTTGATAAAGAAAATTCTTCGATAACCGTTACACTTTCTTCCATTTTATTTTCAACACGTTTTTGTGTTTCCTTTTTCTTTCTTTGCACGTATATTTTGTATACATGCGGCGTAATACTAACTTATATATTTTTAGGGGGCGAACCTCAAGAATATTTGCAATATAAAACGGATCGATCATCGACGATGATCATCATCTGAAACTGTGCCAGTAATTACATCGGTAGACTATGTGCGTATTTAATAATAAGAATAATATAAGAGCTCACCAGGTATATTCTGTACGTATTATTTTAACATAAATATAGCACTGTGCATACCTAATACTACCGCTCAAGTACAAGCTGGGGACACAGCTTTTTATGACGACTCGCTAGCCGCCAGCTAGCTACCTGCTAATAAAGTTATTACTATGACTATTATTGAAATTATAGACTATAATATTGTCCAGCTGATGTGCGATTAATAATAATACTTGTAGACAAAACCAGACAATATTATATCATCACATCATCACACATCAACATGAAAATTTGAACTTTTATCATATTGTAAACCGTAAAACATTAGACATTTCACAAAAGTCTATATAATATTAATAGGAGCTTTTAGTTGTTAGGCTATATTATAATAATTAAAAAGCAACTGCTGTTGTTGATGAAAAATTAAGAATAATGCACGCCGAGCGAGCACCAGACCATCATGTAGTAATAGTATACCAAACTTTCTTCTTTAAAATGTGCGATAAACATATACATATATATGTGTCTACATAGAAAATACTTCGCTTTCTATAAATACAAAACAAGGTAAGAAATGGCTAGTACGGCAGAGATAGAATTATCTGTGAAACATGATGATTCTGAAGATGAAAGCTCTTCTGACTCAGATGATGATACTAAACAAGTCATGTCACATGAATATCTACATCAACAAATGGAGGAACAAAAGGAGATGGCGAAGCGTTCAGCTATGGCTGCAAGGGAAGCGGCTAAGCAAGCATCGAAAGAATCATGGGAAGCTATCAAAAATGCTGGCTATTTGAATATGGTATGGGTGCTTCTCAGTCTTATCACACTATCTTTTATGTGTTATATGGCAGTACCGGAAGATTCACAAACAAATACTTGTCCAGAGCCAACCTCGTCCAGTAAGCTTTCTACTTTGCCACTAGTCAGTTTTTCGGATAGACCAACCAGTCATAACTTTGGTGACTACGAAGATATAGGTTTACATAAGCCTGATAGGATAACGGAAATTCTTGTGGCATATTTGCTGTATGCTGTAATAGCCATAATATTTGGTGTGATAGGTGTATTTTTTCCTTTCATCTTTTGCTTATGCCGATTCGCTTGTTGTTTAAAAAAATGCAAAGACATAGAGGATAATAATAAATGTTACTGCCCTTTAGGTAAGTGCGGAAAAATACCACCAACATTTCATGAAGGAAGAAAAATATTGTATTATTCCAAACAAGAAAAAAGGTTTCCAAAAATGATTATAACAATTGTAATTCTTTTAATTTTATGGATGGTCAATTCTGGCCAAACGGAGGGTATCCTTGCGTTTGTAAGTTCAGGAAAGGAAGTTTACAAATTGCCAAATCCAATAGCTACGACGGTGAAAAAAACTAGCCCAACATTACAAAAGTTGATATATGACCTAGGTAGCGATGGTATTACCGACTTTCTTTTACAAATAAATGGAACGCTTACGGAAAATTTTCGTGCACCACTTTTGTCGAAGTCATTGAAATGCATTGATAATATTGTTATGAAAGAACTACCTAGACCAAAAGATATTCAAGACATATCGCAATCGTTGAAGAAAACAGATATAGTTGGCAATTCAAAGGTTGAAAGTGTAATCAATACTATAGATAATGTATGGAATGCACAAAGTCGATACTTTTCAACACTACAAGCAACTTTAAATTCATTAAATGCTATTACTTTATCTTCAATGAATTTAAAGGCAAAATCAAAAACCATTTTAGAAACAACAACAAGTAATAATGCAATTGTGAAGGATGTGATTAAAAGGGATTTTGAAAACATGAATCAATACCAAGATTTATTGAAGAATATAATCTTAAACAAGCCTGGTGAAAATGACATTGACTATTTATTGAACAATTTACTGTCATATAATGCAACTAGTAACAATGCAGTTATAATGGAAAAACTCAACACGTTACAAACGACATTGAAAAATTCTTTTTCACCTGACATTACACGCATGTTAAGTTTATTGCCAATAATAAATACAACAATAGATAACATTTCACGCGTTGCAGACATATTACCAGCACATATACTTGAATTGACCCATACAACCGTAACTGCAAATGAAGCGAATGCATATAGGAGTAAATTGCCAATAATAAATGAAACCTACACATTTCAAATGATCATTACTGGATTTGTGAATAAAATCATTGAGATTAATACAACTTTAGTCAACCATGATCTTATGAAAACCGTCAGTGCGGAACTGTCTACTCTTGGTTCTGCAAGACCATGTTTAAAGGACTTCGTTAATACGTTAAAACATGCTAATAAAACATTGTTTGAAATACCAAAGAAAATGATGAGTGCAACAGACCGGGTTGAAAGTTTAAATAATTCAAGAAAAGATATCTACAATGGAACAAAGACATTCCAGAAACAGATTAGCACTTTATCAAATACGTTGAAAGCCTCCTTTCTTGGTGAGGTTGGCAAAAAATCCAGTATGGTAGCCATGGGAAATGAAGGATTATCAAGAGCGATGTCTATGCAATATTTATTTGAGGGATTAAATGGATTTGAATTATGGAATTCATCTGTTGGTATAAAGGAAGTCAATGATTTAAAAACGAACCAATCCTATGTATCAAAGCCATCGGAAACATTAAAATCACGTGCAACTCGTTTAAACGAAATAATAACCCGAACAATGAACAAAATTGACGAATTTTTGCCCACAAATAATAATACAGCAAGTGCAAAGGCTTTGCGTTCAACTATAACGCTTTTGAAAAGTAATTTATCATCCATCATTCCTTTAATTGATGCAGATAATAATAATTACGAAAAGTACATAAAATTTGATTCCAAACGTTTCTATAAAATGATGCATAGCTTATCTAAAATTAAAGAACCAAATACAACTCTGCGTGAAGATACTATTGTTTTCAACCAAACCCTTGCCCAATTTGGCCCTGCAAAGGGGACAATGAAAACAGATTTGGAAAATGTAAGAAAGAGTCTATATAACATCACCTCCACTGGTAAAGCCACAGACGAAGCGGATGAACAATTGCAAAATTTAAAAGATGCGATTGAAAATTATACAAATGCCACAAGTATTAGTAAAGCAGAAACAATAATAAATTGGGTTGTTGGTTTTCAAACAAAACGACTTAAAAATTACACAATTTCTATATCATCTTCCGTCTTGAAAGACGTTTCTGCCAAATACCATATGGGAAAATCGTTAGATCAGATATATCAACTGTTTTACGATCTTTGTCTAGATCTTTCAAATTCAACGCTAATATCTAACATGACATGTAAATCAAGCGTCAATGGGGCCAATTCAAAGAGGGCTGAAAGGATCGAAGATAAAGGCAGTACCATTATACCGCTTGGTGGTGCACATTATTTAATGAAATTGTATAAAATAAATGAAGATTTAAATTTCGGCACATATAATACAAAGATAGACTTATACAATGGCAGAACATCATCTGAAGGTGTTCGTAGCGATCGCGTAGATGGTTCATTTTGTTACACAAATGAGTGCCTGAAAAATACGTGGGCATATTACATGCAAAGTCCATCCGTTCCAAGGTCTGAATTTAATGTTGCAATTGACTTTTCTGTCCAAGACTTTCCTGCGTTGCTATATGGCTTTCCAGTGGCATTAGTTGTTGTTACAATGTAAGTTCATTTAGTTTTTTTCACTTATGATCCTTATACATATTAAAAAAATTATTGTTGACTAACATAAAACTATACACACACACACACACTCACTCACAGATTACAATGTTTCGGATTTTGTCACTATCGCTCTACAAAATGTCACTGCTGCTCATGCGGGCTATGTACATCATACATCATGAGTATAATGGCAGGCGTTATATTATTAACTTTTGGCGCAGCATTATTTCCCTTGTCAATATTTACGGCAGATGCGTGTTTATCCTTGGGTGTAAGCAGTGCTAAAACATTTACTGCATTAAATCCATTACTTTGCCAAGCAATTGGAGGGACTTTAAATAGTAGTACTTTATGTAAAATAAATGCATCACCATTTGAATTCAATGTTGATGTACCTGCACTTATGAGAGACGTTGCAAGTAATTGCGATACTACCTATGGCTTCGCCGCGCAGTGGAAACGTACCAGTAAAGATATGAATAGCAATATTAAAACAATGGTTGACGATGCTATGGAAAATCCAAACACCTTCGGCGATTTTACTTTTAAAAGTGAATTTAAAAACGCTGTCAAACGAGGTGGGGAATCAATCGGCTATGCTGTAGCCAACAACACTTTGGATTTAGGGCAAGTGATTGATTGCAAAGCATTAAATGAAATATATTTTCAATTCCATGATGTAGCCTGTTGTAACGTTTTCGGTCCTGTATATTGGATTGTTTTGACATGGCTAAATATATCCCTTGCATTGCTTTGTTGCGGCTGTGGCGCTGCAATTATTGGCGCAAAGCGTTTTATGCCAAACAAAGAAGTTAGCAAAATAAGAAAACAGTTTGGACTGGAAGTTGATTTAGAATACTCGTTGATTTTATCAAGTATCAAACCAGAAGAACAAGATGAAGCAAATCGTTGGGATAGAGAACGCAGGTTATTAAAACATCATAAAACAAAAGTAGAAACACATGAGGTACAATATTTTAATGTTACAATGTGGGATTTTGATGTCACTAGAAGTGCAAGAGCAGGAGATGAAGGGGTAATGCCTGGATGGGGATGACGAGTAAAAATACGACGCACATGTGGGCATTTTTAAAATTTTGGATATATATATGATATATATGATATATCATATCAATTATACTTCGTAAAATATTATATTAAAATATGGCATTTGAATTTTAAAACATGTGGTACATAAAATCACCGTATATATATAATAAGTTTACGCCTAATTTATTTTATTTAAAATATCATAAAATATAAATTACATGATGCGTAAACTTAAAAATTATTATCATATCTTGATATGATAAATATTATACGAGCCGTATTATTTGTACGTGTGTCGTAATTTTTATCGAAGATTTGGTGGTTTTTCTCTCTTCGGTGGTACGAAAATACGAAATTTCTCCCCTTCTTGTTCTTCTCTTTTACGAAACCCTTTTGTCTCTTTTAATATTATTCAGTCCCCCCTCTCCTTTTCTTTTTACCAAGTGGAAATTGGAAATGGTGGTTTTGGTAAATCTATTTTTCGACCGATTACAGCTCTTGTTCTACGATGTAAATTTGTTGATGCATTCATCTTAAACTTCATCATCATCTTATTACTTCCCCTTGTTGATGTATTATTATATTTAGTTGAATGCCGTGAAAACTGTCGACTACCCGGGCCAGATGCATATGAACCATTTAAGCTATCGCTATACATACTGGAGGCTGCACTTGATACATAACTAGGATGATAAATGGATTTACTCCCTTTCAGCATCGACGTTTTCTTGTTTTTCTGTAATGGTGAGACAAATTGCTTTGGAATCATTGGTAGTTTCATACTATTTTCACGTAATAACACGCCTGCTAATTTATTCGCTTTTGATTTCAATGTAATGTCATGTTTTGCAAAACTTGTTTGCTTTCTATATACTTGACCACCACGAAAGTTTGTTTGGGGATCAATGTCATCAAAGATATCTATCATTTCTGTTTCTCGTTGCCGTCTTTTTTTTCTTCTCCGCCGCCGCCGCTGGTTTCTTTTCTCCCTTCGTACTTTTTCTTCTTTTTCATCATCATCCTCTATATTTGGCAAATCAGTATTTTCCCCTGCTAGTAAATTTGCTGATGGCAAATTATATGTACCACTAAACAATAAATGAAAATTTTTATACGATTTAAAATCTCTCGTATCCACATCTACTTTTCGTTGGTTTTTCTTTCGTTCATATAAATTAGCAAATGCAGCGAACTTTTCATTGATTTCCTGATCTTCCGTACCTTGTTCATCATTTAAAAAGTAGAATGACCGTGGATCAGCAAATGATTTACTGGTTTTCATTACACTAACAAATTCATCAAATGAAATCTGCCCATCGTCTTTCACACCATCTAATTCCCTAAACACAGACAACAATCTAACTATTTCTTTTTTCGGTATTTCATTATAATCATACAAAGCTGCTTCAAGTTCTAATAAATCAATCTCACCGGAACCATCGTCATCAAAAATTTGAAACATTCTTCTTAGTTTTGGAAGAAATGGCCGTATATATTTTTCTTTTGTAAATACATATCCTTGGCCACGTTCCTTTACGCGTGTACGTAAGTAACGTACGGTCGAAAGTGGTAATGGCATTTCTTACTAATTTTTTTTCTTAGCAATACTGCTTTCTGTATAATTTACAAAGTATGTACAATTTTATTTTCTTATATAATTGTTTTCTATATATTTTCTATTATATTCCATTCGATATCGTATTTGTATACAGTACATACAACGTGCCCTACTACCGGATAAATAACTATACTGGAAAGCCAGAAAGCTCCTCAGTTCACTGCATGGTATTTACATGCTATTAATGGTGATATTAATTAATATTTTAATTTATAAAACTAACTATTATTGATGATGTAACACATGCATATGCCGCCGCCACATTGACAACATGCAAAACAAACTACTAGAGATTCAGATTGGAGATAGATAGATAGATATCATACTTTATATGCAAAAATTTTTATACAATGTTGCCAAATATAAATAACGCTGGTGATGAAAATGCAGCTTCATCATTATTTAGTACCAGTTTAAGAAATTACAAGAAACCTCGTAATAAATCACCGAAAGATCAAAATCCATTTAGCAAGACTTGGTTGAATAATGTAATTGAAGATGTAAGGGAAGTTAGAGAAACGGAACAAATGAATTTGTTGCAAAGCCAATTATTGGAGATAGAAAAAAAATGTGAAATTTATTCATATCAAAAAAAAAATATGGATGTTATAAAGGTAAGTAAAATTCTATTTCCCCCCTAAACCTAAAAAAGATATCCTCTCTAACACATCACTCTACGCTACTACGTTCCAAAGGATATCCTTGATGATACTTTAAAACGAACAATAAAAAACAATTTACCAAGCGATATACGTGATGATTATGACGATTTTTTTATATCAAATAAAAAAGGTAGTTATCGCGATTATAATGACTTAACGATAGATCAAGTGGACGTAATGGATCCATTTTCATATGAACTATTACATGGAAATGATGCCACAATAAGACATTTTAATCCATCGTTTCCGCCGAAAGAAAAGGTAGTCAAAAGGCGAGTACGAAAAATCATTGTAATTGATCAAAATTCTCCTGAAAA
>JACLAC010006674.1_pt1 | contig 12106 bp, 9 predicted proteins | sample 8027881 | NCBI WGS metagenome assembly JACLAC01 (sample SAMN15725517, study PRJNA655200) | protist metagenome | isolation source: fluorescence activated cell sorting (FACS) single amplified genomes of... | place: Spain: Blaines Bay Microbial Observatory, Mediterranean Sea | collected 2016-01-19 | reverse complement strand
GTATTACCACATTACCACAGTAGTATTTTAAACATATAGCTAGTACAAAAGACAAACGTGAACGCACACTTGAATTTTTTTTTATGTAATCACACACACAGATGTTTCAAAACCACACAAAGAGGATATACACAGACGCATATATCTCTCTATTTATACACATGAACATTTGCTAGAAACGATACATTGTTTTTGTTGATTCTCTAAAAAGTTACGTAGATGAGTAGGAAAGCGCCGGGGGGCGTCAAAGATTTGGCAAGAAAAATGGACTGCCGGATAAGGTCGTGTCTCTCGGGCAGGCATCCTGGGCTAAACCTTAATGTGGGGGTTAAAAATCCGAAACAGGCCCATGGAATCCCACCGCAGCGCTTAAAAGTGACAGGAGATATTTCAAAAATTGTTTGCATAAGCGATACGCATTGTATGCACCGAGCGCTGACCAACGATATACCAGTCGGGGATATATTAATCCACGCCGGCGATTTTACAAGGTACGGAACGCTCTCTGACGCTGAAGATTTTAACCATTGGTTAGGCGAGCTCCCGCACAAAATTAAAATAGTCATACTAGGAAATCACGAGTCGAGCAGCTCATGGAACCTCAGGGCGTCTCAGGTTATTTCCAACGCAGTATTTCTTCGAAACTCGTCGCTGATACTGGAGCGGGACACAGGGATCCCTCCTATTCATATTTACGGGACAGACTTTTACTGGCCGTCGAAGGATGGCAATAATGCGTACGGCCTAATTCCAGCCGATACAAATATCTTACTGAGTCATGGGCCACCTAAGTGTGACGTAGATGGAGCCCATGGTTGCCCCTCTTTGAGGAAAGCAATCGATGAAAAATTACACAAGTGCAATCTCTTTGTTTGCGGCCATATTCATTATGCGCATGGGGTATCGTTAGAAAAAAAACTAAAACAAACAGTGATGACGCCCGCAAAGCACGCAGTAAACGGCGCAGACAACCAACCAAGAAAAGACATGACGTCTCCCACCACACTGTACATAAATGCTGCCTGCGCTGGCCATCATAGAGAACTAAAGTACCCAAGTATTCTTATACACTGCACGACAAGTGAAGCGGGAACCCTGACTTTTTCACCATCATCGGCCAAATAATCACATTGAATTGTATCGCAAAAAAAAACTTAAAATGTTATACTTGTAATATTTATACCTATATAAAATGGTATAGTGAAATTCAATTTTTACTAGTTTGTGTTTTTCGTCATTTTTGCTATTGTTATTTCATGTAAAGCGGCGGTGGTGGTATTGAAGAAGAAAAAAAGAAGAAAGAAGGAGTGGAGTAGGAGGAGAGTGTAGATGATATTCTCTCTCCTCCTCCTCTCCTCTCTATTTTTTTATATAATAAATATAGTAGGTACCAAGGTACCAAGTAGAGAAGTAGAAGAGTTGTTTCGTTTGAAGAATTTGAATTTATATATAGAGAAAACATATCTATCTATCTTATGACAATGCAATGTCTCCATCTAACCGATACACATTTTCATGGAACAAAGTTGAACGATATGTATTTTGGCTCTTGAAAGTGCAGTGTGTATGTATAAATTAGTGTAACGAAAAAGATGAGACACGCAAGTAGATGGATAAAATGGGTGATTGCGTTGTCTATATGTGCGATTGTCTTGGTATGGTTCAGGTTGGTCTATGTGGACGTATCGGTTTCAGTGACGAATCATCAAGTGAAATACGTTTTGAACAAGCTGATCAAGGGAAACATGGACAGGGAAAGTGTGCACTACGCAAGCCGTGGAATATATGAAGTAGAAACCCAAGAAGAAAAAATAAAACGGTGGCGAAAAGAAAGGAAGAATAGACTGGTGGAAAATGCCATTCGTCAGGGTGCTGCTCCTAGCGATTCCGTGCATGACTATTTGGACGTAGAAACAGATGAAATAGACGAAGAGCTTGAACAGACGCTTTCGAAATCAAGTTTTGTGTGTAATTTGGGCTCCACCCTCACGTCCTTCGATACACGGTTTGAAGTTGTCATGGGGATCCTCGTGTCCATCGCAACGTTTCGGCCAGAATTTCAGGTGGACACTTTCGCCCGCACTGGCGCTTTGCATTATTTGTTTGATTTTGACGCAACGGTAATGGGGCTGAATGCAATCTTGGTGGCAAGCGGGAAGATGGACCGTCCCCTACCGAAGGTAAAATGGTCCCGTGCGGCTTTGAACGCAACGGGCAATGCCACGTTTATGATCTGTGATAATCCCAAATTAAAATGTTTTCACGACCAAAGTTTGCGGCACACGCTTTCTAACTTTGCGAGACAATTCACGGCTTTGAACGGGATTGCAAGTGCAAGGTGCGTTTACCGCAGCAAAAAGCGGCGGAAAACATTCTGGGACAAGGGACTGTTGCATTCGTCGATCGTTTCCTCTCTGAACCGGGCATTTGTTTTGAGTCCAACCTTGGTGAAAACAGCAAACGTTCTCATCCGGGAAATAAAGGAATCGGAATACATCTGCGCCGGCAGTGATATTGATTTGTTTTCGGTAGACTTTCAGGCACCTCGTAACCGAGTGTTGTCACAACATATATTTGAGGAAAATCGTGCCCACTTTACGTTTTTTCATTTCAATGAAAGCAAAATGGAAATAATTGTGTACAACAAGGGAAGCAAAACGTTTTCAAAACGGGACATACAAGTACCTTCGTCCCAGAGCCATGGTTCGGACGCACACATTGGAACTATCGCTTGGACAATTTGTAGCTTGAGCAGAAAGTTTTTGCTCAATAGGCACACCGCAAGCCATTTCGGAGTCACGGCAATGATGCATAGATGCGGCCCCTTGCAACATTCCCGGTGTAAATTCTACGATGCCATTCAAAATAACGAAAAATCTAGTTTTGAGAGCCTATACAATCAGGACACAAAAACGAGAGGAGGGCAAAACGCAAACGATGTACTGAGGAAGGCCGCATCCGAACAGCTTTGTTTTATTGAACTGTAGTGGGGCGTGTTATAAACATTAATGATGCCACAGCGTAATATTTTTAAATGCAGGAGAAATACGACGAGACGTATTGTTTTTTTAAATCGAAAAATCGTTATTTTACTGGCTCTGGATAGCGCTTGCAGCTTCTCGCAAAGCCTCTTGCTTGCGGTTTGCCCCCCCTACAAGTTGCTGCACTGCCGTGTCAAAGTCTTCCTTTCTCTCATACTTACCACCAAACGTGCGCACAAAACTTTCAGCCCTTTTTTCTACATCTTGGTCTTTAAAAAGAACAAATGGGACGCTAGTTCCCTTCATATTTACGTTGATGGATAACGCCGGGTGAAGGTCATCAGCGCATACCTTGCAGTCCGGCGCATTGCAAACCTTCTCAGGTGGGCACACGTTTTCCGGGGGGCACACGTTTTCTGGGGGGCACACTTTTTCCGGGGGGCAAACTTTTTCTGGCACTTTGTTTGGTGGGCACACTTTTTCCTTTGGGGCCGGGCAGATCGTTTGCCCCGACTTGCCCTCGCCCTGCGGAGCGCGCTTTGCCAACATGCGCGCAAACGCCCCCGTGGCCGCATACACGTCACCATGAAATCGACCGCTGACGAAATTTTCGTCCAAGTGAAAGTAAGAGCGGGTTTGGGCCAATTCACTGTAGTGAAAGAACGGCCAGAAGATGCTAAACGGACCTGGAAAGTAGTATGTTTGGTTTAGAAGACTGGAGGGGTTGTGGCCCAAGCTGTAAATGATCTCGTCTTCTACGTAAGAGTGTTCGTCCGTTAATGTAAACGGGTCGATTGGTTCGAACAGCTTATGCATTAAATTGGATTGAATTTCCATCGATTTCGGCAAACTCGTTGTTTTTCGGTGGTACAAGATAGAGCGTTTGTTTTCGGAATTGACCGAGTTGGTCCTCGCCATCAAAAGGACACCTCTCCCGATTGCAGCAAACGGCTTATTTTGCGCCCAAAGTGGCGCGATAATATGATCCTTCAAGTAGCTATTATTTAAGAACTCATGCATCCCTTCACGCCTCCCGTCTGGGAGAAAAATTCCATCAATATTAGATACATCGACATCTTTGAATGCCACAGGGTTCGAAAATGTGCCGGCCTCTCGGTGTCGCTGGTATGCGTCAACTATTATCGGCCTCGCTGGAAACAATTGACCGGACAGGTATCCGTGAAGGTCGGCCGAGTGCGCGGTAGTGGGCTGGCCACCATCGTTTGTTGCAACGAGGCAATTGTATCCTTGCTTCATCATGTAGCCTATGGCATACGCCACGGACGGGCAATAGCCCGAAGAGGGCAAGGGGAACAGAATCGTGCCAGAAACCGACGCCAAGGTTGGGTCCCCCATGAAACTGGGTTGGGTTGGAAGTGGAGCAATGAGCGTTGACCATACGTAACATCCTACGCCGAAACTCACCACCGATTTGTAGGTTAGGAATCCAAACGAATCAACTGCATAAACGATGGGGCAAAGAACCAAACATAAGATAACTAGGAGTTCCAATTCTGTTACCAGGAACACGCCCAATTCGTTCATTGCGCCAGTATGAAATATACCCCGCTAACTCTCAACAAACCTGAAATCGAAACTAATATTTCTTATGTTAAAACCCCCAAAAAATACTCAATGATGAATATATATAGTCAGCGTATAAATTTCTTTCGGTATTCTTGGCTCTGTTTCGGAACTCTCAACACAGCTGAAATCGAAACCAATGTTTTTTTAAAACCCCAAAAAATGTTCAATCAAAAGTTAGTCAGCGTAAAAAATTCTTCCTGTATATATATTCTCGGCTCTGTTCCGTCAGATACGCTTTCTTTGGCGGGAACATTTCTGTGTAGTAAAAGTACTACCACTATTAATACCACCACCAAGAAATAGTAATAAATAATAAAATAATTTCCACCTTCTTCTTCTTCTTCCTTCTTCCTTCTTCCTTCATCACACCACATCGATTTCTCTCTCCTCTCTCCTCCTTCTTCCTCGTGGTGTTCTTGTTCTTCTTCTTCTTTCTTCTTCTCTTCGTGTTGTTTTTATTATTGAGGAAGGAGGAAGGAGAGAAGAGGAGGAGTGAGGGAAACATGGGAAACATGGTTATACTTTTTTCATACAATATATTAGTTATCCTTAAATTATAGTTAAATGATATATGCTGTGATAATGCTAAATATATTTGGTTTTAGAATGGTGGTTTATCAAAAAAACTGACAATGTTTTTTCTCTTTTCATCGCGTTGCAGTATAAGAAGAAGAAGTTATTTCCTTTTTCTTTTTTGTTGTTGTTGGTTGTCTGTGTTGTTGTTGTTGTTGTATGTGTTGTTTTTGTATGGTGCTTTGTTTTCATTTCAATGGCTCTGTTCATGACTGCCAACATGTATGCTATTCATGACTTTTCCAAGGGTTCAGAGGGCAAGATGAGTTTTTCTCCACCATCGTACTCCTGTTTGTTGCGAAGCGGTAACAACGGCGCTTGAACACTTGCTTCTACTCCTGTTTTCCGGATATGGTTGAGCCTGGCCCAATCCTTGAGTTAGTCGACCAGGCCATAGGCAAGTTGAAGGGCGTGGAAGAAAAACTCACTCGAAAACTATTAGAAGTGGTAGGGGAGACAGATGATATAAATGAGCAGAGTGGTATACCCGGGGTCTTCCCCCTTGTGCCGCAGAAGACGAAGATTATGATAGAGGTCTTGAGAGCTTTCAGCATTCCCTCTGCAGAGCCTTCGATAGAGCCGACGACCGAGTGCGTTGTTCGGTTCAATAGAAACACGGTGATCGGGAGAACGAAGTCGGTCTGCGAGGCCAGCGCCAACCCTGTTTGGAATTCCATGGTCGGAAGCGTCACGATTGCAAAGGCCGGGGGCACAAAGAGCAAAAGCATAAGCGTCGACGCGCTAATGCAGGGCGTGCTCGTGTTTGAAATTGTAGGAAAGACCAAGGGGCGAGGCTCCGACGACGTGTTGGCCCAAGCGGTCGTGCCCGGTTTGCACATTGCCAGCTTGTGGAGGGACAAGGTGGAGCTTGGGGTGCAGATGTTCAGTTTGGAATCCAACCTCCGAACAAACGCTGATTCAAGGATGAAAGTAGTGGTTCGATTTACTCCCTCTAAGAGGTTTCCCGTCTTGTACGACACCGTTCTGGCCCACGTGTTCACGATTCGGAAAAAATTGCAGACAATTTGGATAGAACTTGACAAAATAACGGCCGCGAACAAAATCATAGAACAAAAGAATGCCGCGGAGGGTAGCGCGGAAGCCCCGTTGGAGACAGCGCCGCGGGAAACGAGCAAAAAGGTAAGGGATCACTTAAAAGCAATATCCGAGCTAGAAACTGAAATGGAAACGATGCCCCATGCTCAGTACTGTGGGATGCAGAAACAGATGACCGAGTTTCGCAAGAACATCGAGACAGTTAGCACACTGGCAGCCCTTATCCACCAGGAGGATGAGAAGGCAAAGGGACAGGCATGGAAAGGGTACCACAAAGAGAGAGAAAACATGGTAGCGATGGTAAACGTCGGCTCGCTTCGATTTAGTTTGATCGAAAAGGTTAGGCTGGTAGTGACCAAATACAAAAATAAAATTTGCAAGGCGATATCCCAGGCGCTTGGCAAACAGATTTCCGAGCTGACCATAGAATTGAAAAGGAACCGATACAATAGAAAACTGAACGAGCCGTGCGATGTCCTAAAAAGCCATAGCTGGGTGTCGCAGTCGAAAAAGTGTGAGCGGCGGATAAAAAACGCCGAGCATTTGCTGTCATCGAACAAGCCAGTGGTGGACCAGCGAGCAGCAGTCATGAATGCAAGGGAAGGGATCAAGGCTTTAGAAGATGCGTTTTGGAACGAGTTGGTTGCCGCCATGTTCCGCGACTGGACCGCGATTGCGCGGCAAGCGGAAGCGGCACTTGCGGCAAAACAGAAGGAGTACAGCAAGACGATAAAGTCGAGTTACACAGAGCACGATTCGTATCGAGAAAAGGTAAAGCGCATGCAGGACGAGCTGTCAGCGATGTTGGCGGAAGAGGACCAGCAAGCCCATGTGAACAGCAGAGTCCCGCAACTGACCAGCATGTACAAAACGATGGTATACCTTGCGACAGACGAGATGGCCCGGGGGCAGTTGGTCGCCCAGTTGGAACAGACACAAAGCAGGTACGCTAGCCTGAAGGCCCAGTCGGAGCAGGACGACAGTAGAGAGGAAAACATGGCAATAACAGTGCGCATAGAGGAACTTCGGCAGGCGTACGATGCTGTAAATACGGAGATTGCAGCTGTCGGCGCGAAAATTAAAGAATACAAAGACGCCAAACGAAGGAGTAAGCGGGAAAGGGCGGAAAAGCGGGGCAGTTCGCGAGGTAGCCAAAGAAGTGGTTCACCAGAGAAGAAAAGAAGCAGTCGTGAAAGGGGAAGCGGCGGACGTGAAAGTAGCAGCAGTAATCGGGGCAGTTGGCAGGAAAGAAAGCCGTCTGTTCAGGGGAAGAGGAGGTGAGGAGGCATGACATGAAACTCGTTAAAAATTTGTAAAAACAAAATTGTAATTCTTACAGTCTAGACGGTTTCGGCTGCCCGCTCCGACGAGTCTTTCTCCACGCCATTGTTTTGCCCAGCGTTAATGATTTGCGCCCTTTTTCTCACTATTTTGTATCCTCTCATCGACAGCCAGCACCCACCCACCAAAATTAAAATGGTGCAACAGACTTGAAACACAAGGATGACGATACGCAAGTTCGATGCCGTGGTTGATTCAGTCTTGCCGTCCCTCGCTTCTTGCTCTATCTTTTCAAATTGTGCTACTGAATCGCCTATCCCTACCCACGCGCACAGAAAAGGGAGCTCGGTCAAAAACGAAAAAATCATGTAATGCATCATGGTATTGTTCAACTGAAGCATAACAATACAAAGCAACGAGTTGATCCACCCAAGCGTAAAGAACGAAATGTGGCGAATGGCGAGGAACCCCAGGTATTTCTTGAACCGGTGCCCGTTTGCCATGCTGACCACTTCGTCGAGGCTAAAATTGTTCTCACGGAGCACGCCTTCGATCCGCTCCTTTATGCTCTTGTGTGCCACGTACCGGGTTATTACGTACGTCAAAAAAGTCCCAAAACAATAACCAGCATATGCAGCAGGCACCGCCGCAAAGCCGAGGGCATAACCGAACGCCACCAGCCCAATGGTGTACCCGTACCCAATCGGGGTGGAGACGAAAGTGAAATATACAAAAATTATTACGTGCGCCCAGACCCCCATCGACGACACAACCCCCACCCCTTGCTTGACATACCCCATAAGGGTGCAAATGATGATGGCGGTCCACATGACAGCAAAGAGCACGCCACCAACGATTTGCTTCTTCGTCATCTTCCTCAATTTTGACTTAAGTTTGTCCACGCACGAAGTGTGCTTTACGATAATCTCCCTGGAAACGGGATTCTCGGCAACAACCTCTGTTCCGCTGGGAGAATCCTTCGCTGGCGCTCCTTCCCCAGGAACAAACTGACCGTCGTTGCTTATTGCACACGATTTCCTCTCTGCTGCAAAAGAAGTGGAAGCCTTACCGTCAGTGTCATATATGTACTGACTTTCCGCATCTCCCAACGGCGCAGTGCTCTTTGTCTCGGGCTGCTCCATGACACCTCGTGTGTGCGTGCGTATTCGCTCAAACGTATATATATGTATACGTTTTCACACAACAAAATACACAGAGATATATTTGTTCCCCCTCTCAAATTCAATTTCTCTCACATCTTTCTTACTTTCTATTTTATACAATTTGATATATATTAATTATATTTGAAGGTAGGAGGAGACTCCTCTCTACTAACTCTAATAAAATAATAATAATGTCATAATAATAATGTCCTCCTCTCATACTCTTCTTAATACCACCGAAAAAAATAATTAAAAGAGAAGAAGAAAGAAGAGAAGAAATAATAATAATAAAAAGGTAATAGCATCATCACTTGCGAAAAAATCATTTCAGTAGTTGTTTTTAGAAGTTTAGAAAGTAGAAGAATTCTGGCAACTATTTATAACTAACACTATAAATAACTAGAACTGATTAACTACTACACTCTCCATTTTAGAATAGTTATATTTTATGTATCACATTACACATTGCACATTGCCCAATAGTAAAACAGCTTGTCTTGTCTTCTTGTCTTTACTTTGCTTTCTTCTTTCTTCTTTCTTCTTTCTACGAACTTCTTTTTTTTAAAAAAGATTTATCTATATATAATAATAGCATAGGGGAGAGAGAGGTATAATATTTTTTTATTATAAATATTTATAGACTAATAAAAATAAGAAAGAAAGAGGAAGGACGCATAATAATGCATAATAAATAAATAAATACATGGACGACGACTTCGTATTAATTAGCCTTATATATATGATAATAGTACAGACACACTGCTGAAGGAGAAGGAAGAAGAAAAAAATGTGGTAATTTATTATTAATTATATTTAGCCCTTCTTATGATGGTATTGTAATACTACAGTATATATATAATGTACAGGTATATAGTATAGACACAAGGAAGGAAGGAATATGTTTTATTATTATTATATATTCAGTGGTTCCCCTTCTAAGCTTATATAAAATTTACAGATACCCAGGTAGATATTACGTTACTTTCGTTCTTTATTAGCTATTTTTGGTGCGTTAAAAAATAAATTGATTTGTAATCTATATAGATGATATATAATGTGTGTTAAAAGCAAATTATATATTTGAATAAATTATGAACCAAAGTAGTACGATTTTGTCATGTTGGATTCATGTTTATGCTCGTCGGCACGTTTCGTTGCGGCTTGAAGCTTTTGGTGTTTAATTCCTGCGGCTTGCTTTCGGGCTTGGTACCCCCGCCATTGAGCTTGAAATATTATCGCAGATTTTTCCGTCTTCCGGTGCCAGTACCCTCTCCATTGCGCTTGAAAAACCGTGGCCGCGTTGACCAATTCTACTCTATTCCTTCGTGCCAGGACACCGCGCCATCTAGCCTGCAACTTTGTTGCTGCCCAGGCGAAAGAAGAGGCCGCACGAATAGCGAAACTGGAAACACAGATCAAAGAGGCTCGGTCACGGTACAGTTTAGAGGAAGAGTTGGGAAAACTTGGCAAACGTGGAATGGTGAGTAATTTTCTGCTCGAGCACCGGTACAAACGAAACCTAAGGAAAACATTGCCACCGCTCGTCACCAGACGCACAAAGGTATCGTTCGTAGACAAGTTCAAGAACAGGTTTTCTAGGACAAAACGCGCCACGCAAGAGCTCGAGAAAAAACGTGGTTTAGTATATTCCATTTTTGCACATCAAAAGACCGTTATTGGGATACGTGGACTCACCGACTTTCATATTACCATTGGCGAGGCGGAATCAGAAGCATTTAGAAAGAAACAACACATTTCAGATTTGGCCAACAAACCATTTTTTCAAAGGCTCGGGCTAGATTTAACGTCTCAGCATCGCAACGAGAGCGGGGCACTTCAACCACAGAGCTGTTTAATTTGGGGGCAGTTCGAACTGTCCCCAATATACAAACAGTATACTGACTTACAGATAGTCCCTCTCCCACCGTCCAATATTTCAAAAGTAGACGTCTCGCGGCACAAGCTGGCGCTGGTGGCCGACGGCGTTCGTATTGTCCAGCACAAACTGCTGCCTTTCGAGTTCCATTTACGAAAAAACCTCAAATCCAGCACGTCGCATGCTAAACCGATAATTGACATGAAAGTGATTGGGGAAACTCTCGTAGACCAAGAACAAGCTAATCAGGACGGGTTTGAAGAACTTGACATCGACCTGGGTGCCTTAATTGACGACATCGATGAGCAGCGACTGAAAACGAATAATTATGTGGACATAAATAAAGCATCTAAGTTGTGGATAAAGAGGCTAAGTGCTAAGGAGTTTCACAGCAAGCGCCTCGATGAAGCAAAAAAAGTGGCAGGTCGGTTGTACCAAGGGCCCGAGGAGAAACGAAACATGATGTTGAACACGGTCGAATTCAGCGGACTCTCGAGCCTTCAGATAGCCAAAATTCATCGAAAATTTCAAGAAGTGGCCTGTTATGCCGCCGCGGTTGCTGAAGTATCGGACGTGGCGTCCGAAAACGTGTACATCGACGACATTTTGCTCTTCATGGAAGAAAAACGCACCATGCTGACCGAATTAATCTTTCAATTGTTTGGGTTTGAAGTAGGGAATGCTATCGAAGCGGAAACGATGGACTTCGCGGAATTTTTTACATTCGTTTCTAAATTGTGTTTGATGGGCCGGCACGATTTGTTGCGGTTTCTTTTCTTTTCTATGGCCGCCCATTCCGGAGTGGAAGATCGCGTGCACCGCTGGCACATGATACCATTAATTCGTATGATAAAAGAACAATACCCTCGGAGTGTAAGCGAGCAGCAAATAAGGAAAGTTAAAAATGCGTTCAACCTGCCAGATTGCACAGACAAGTTTGGAAAGTTTCACAAACGCATCGGGGACTACACCCACCCAGACTTCACAATTGAGGAAATGTTTGACCTAGACAAGCGATTTCATAGTCTCTTTCAACCTTTATACAAAGTGCACGAAAATTTTGTCAGAGTTTTCCTTGGCAAACAATTTTGGCGTCGTCACAAAAGGCTGTTCCATGAAGCAAGGACACTAATTTCTGCCGATATGACTCATGCCATCTTTGACGAGGGGAGTAGCAGCGATGAAAGCGAGGGGAGCGAAGATGGGAGTTAAAGTATTGTCAAAAATAAAAACAAAAACTTGGCTGTTATAGTTAAGTAATTAAAAACAAAAACTTGGCTGTTATTTAGAGTACATAATTAAAAATTTTAGCTTGAAGTAATTAAACATTTATCTTCTTTCATCTTTCATATACCGCGAAAGTGAATCTGCTCCAGTGTTGTCTATCCATACAATAAAAACAAAAAATTGGCTGTTATTTACACTCCTAAAAGCGAAAAAAATTATTATTTTATTTGACAACCCTCGAGAGTCTTCCTTTTATATATCTATATGAGATACGTTCCTGGACATCTAAAATAACAGCCAATTTTTTGTTTTTAATTTTTTAAATATAAGACAGCGCCACGTTATTTTTATTTTGCGACCGA
>JACLAC010013303.1_pt1 | contig 12107 bp, 11 predicted proteins | sample 8027881 | NCBI WGS metagenome assembly JACLAC01 (sample SAMN15725517, study PRJNA655200) | protist metagenome | isolation source: fluorescence activated cell sorting (FACS) single amplified genomes of... | place: Spain: Blaines Bay Microbial Observatory, Mediterranean Sea | collected 2016-01-19 | reverse complement strand
CACCACCAGATGACGACACTGGCCGACGGCCGAATCTTGGTCACGGGCGGCTTCAGTGGTGAATCTGACATCCTGCAAGACAGTGAAACCGCCGACGGCTCATCACGAGCATTTATCTTCGACGGAAAAACTTGGAAGGAAACGGGTTCCATGAACATGGGAAGAGGCGGGCATAGCGCCACCCTGCTACCGAACGGAACCGTTCTGGTCGTCGGAGGTGAAGACACCACGGAGGGCCTGTTCCCGGATGGCTTTGATGCCATCGCATGCGCCGAAGTCTTTGATCCTGAGACTTCAGTATTCACATCCCTCAGCTCATGTGACGCGGACTCCCCATCGGGAGATTTGAGCCTTCAAACCGCCTACCCAGCGATCGCAACAGATCCGGTTTTCGGCGCTCTCATCGTCGGCGGGCAGGTAGATGACTACAGTACAGATGAAGTGATGTTTTTTACGGCCACGCCTTCGGATTGAGTAGACGCAACACACTCGCAGGGACCAGGTGAGAGATATCCAGCCCCGCTTCAAGCCGGCTTCGAATCTCACTGCTGCTCACACCTGGAAATACGGGTGAATCCAGCTCTTTTTCAGTCGGGTATCCGGCTCTCGCCACAATGATGGGTGAAAACTCGTCCTCAATCGACTCCCAGTCCCTCCACTTCGGTAACTGCGGAAGCACGTCACTGCCTACCACGAGTCGAAATTGGCAGTCTGAAAATTTCGCCCGGAGATGCCGAAGCGTATCGATCGTGTAGGAGGGTGTCGCAAGCTCCGCCTCCACACGGCATACCTTGACTTCAGGGCTCACGGAATCGGCTAACGCTTCACACCAGGCACAACGCTGTTCAAAACTGGTCAGCTTCTTGTCATGCAGACCATCAAAGGCATGCCGATATACTGGTAGAAGCCATAGCTCATCCACAAGCTCGGTCCACAACAACCATGAAGCCACCATGGCGTGCCCGACGTGGGGTGGATTGAAACTTCCCCCATAGACCGCGACCGTCCGACTTCTGATTTGCTGTGAACCACTCATCGTAACCAACACTCCCGAGGCTCTATCCGAGCCCCTTTTCCGTGTTACCCTGGCAAGCCAGTACTGGCCCATCCAGTCTCTCAAAATTTCTGCCTCTCGAGCCCCGAGCACCCGTTTTACAGCCCATGGATAATGACCTACCAATTGGCGTTTTTGATTCCGGTGTCGGAGGTCTTACCGTTCTTGATGCAATCACAAAGCGCCTTCCTGCCGAGAACTTGATCTACCTGGGAGATACGGCCAGAGTACCCTATGGCACACGGTCTCCCGATACGGTCATACGATATGCTGAAAGAGTATCGGGGCACCTCTACCGCCGTGGAATCAAGGCGTTAGTCGTCGCGTGCAATACCGCCACCACCTGGGCAATCGAGCGGCTCAAATCCGCTGGACAGGCTCACGGCATCCCGGTTCTCGGAGTCATTGAACCCGGCGTACAACGTGCACTGCATATGACCCGAAGCGGCTACGTGGGAATCATCGGAACCGAGGGAACAATCCAGGGCGGAGTCTATGGTTCTCGACTTCGGAGTCTACAACCTCAAATTCAGATCATCGAGCAAGCCTGCCCTCTATTCGTCGCATTGGCTGAAGAGGGGTGGCTGAACGGCGATGTCCCCTACCAGGTTGCGAAACGATATCTGTCTCACCTGCAGAATGGTCCGGACACCCTGATCCTGGGCTGCACGCACTATCCTCTACTAAAAGATGTGATTGGCAAAGTACTCCCCGATGTCCAATTGGTGGACTCCGCCCATGCGACGGCACATGCCTTGGCAATTCAGCTCGAAAAAATGGAACTCCTTAGGCATGGGACACTGGGCACACAGAATTTCCTGGTTACGGACAATGTGGACCGATTTCGGACAACGGGGGCACACTTCTTGGAGAGGGAACCCCAACCTGTAGAGTTGGCCGATCTCGAGGCTCAAGACGAGGCGGCGTTCACCCACCTGGAACCGGGTCTAAAGGGAGCATAGACGAGTGATAAGGCTCTACCACATCACCAAGCGCTACGACGAGGTCCCCGCGCTCTCCGACGTGTCTTTCCAGGTCTCCAAGGGAGAGTTCTCCTACGTGACCGGACCCTCAGGTGCAGGGAAGACCACGTTGTTGAAGCTCCTCTATGGTGCCATTCGCCCCACATCGGGAAAGCTCCTGGTCGGAGGCGTCGACGTCGCCCGATTACCCTCAGGAAAACTTCCTTTTCTCCGTCGAAATATCGGAATTGTATTCCAAGATTTCAAGCTGATTCCGCGTCGAACGGTCGGAGAGAATGTTGGCCTCGCATTGGAAGTTCTCGGAACGCCTCGCGACGTGATCAATCGACGGGTCAATGCCGTCCTATCAATTGTTGGATTGCGGGGCCGAGCCGACGAATATCCCCCGACGCTATCCGGCGGTGAGCAACAGCGAGTTGCGGTCGCCAGAGCCATCGTCAATGACCCATCCATCCTGCTGGCGGATGAGCCCACCGGAAACCTCGACGGCGCCATGGCTATTGAAGTGATGGAGATTCTTCAAGCGATCAATCTTCGGGGAACTACCGTACTTGTGGCTACCCATGACGCCGGTTTGATGCAGCGTTTCCCCTACCGTGTCCTTCGCTTCCGAGCAGGCAAGCTGGTGGAGTCCTGACGGTGAAAATGTTCAACAGCGCCTTGAGAAGAGCCACTCGGTCTATCTGGGAAAACTTCTATTTCAACGCCGTCTCCACAGGCGTGATTGCCGCCGCACTCCTGCTTATGGGCGTGTATTTGACCGTTCAACACAACGTGAATGGTATCGTCGATAGCTGGAATCGAGACGCGCATATCAGCGCCTATTTCAGTCCATCAGTGAGTCGGGAGCGACAAGTCGCCATTCAGGCTGAAGTCGAACAAGATCCACGTGTATCGCACGTCGATCATGTCTCACCAATGGAGGCACAGACCTGGCTGATCAAAGAGGTTGAAGGTTTGGAGGGAGTCCTGACGGAGCTCGGTCCCGAAGCACTGCCTGCATCTCTGGAAATCGAACTCGGCGAGGACGCGGCGGAACCCAATCAGATCGCTGGTTTTGCGGCTGAGCTCGAAAAATTCGAGTTTGAATCCGTGGATTATGGACAAGAATGGATTCAGCGATTCAATGGGTTCTTGGACTTGCTGAAACTTCTCGGCGCAGTCATGGGCCTGCTCATTCTGTTGGCGGCACTATTCATCGTCACCAACACCGTGTATCTGGTGGTCTACAGCCGTAGAGATGAACTTGAGACTCAAAAATTGGTCGGAGCCACATCCAGCTACATCACGATTCCATTTCTTGTCGAAGGCTTGATTCAAGGCATCGTAGGCTCATTGATCGCCCTACTTGGCCTCTATACGGTTCACCAACTCCTCGTGGCAAGACTCGAAGTCGCCCTACAACTTGGAATAACTCAGGAACTGGCCTTCTTACCGACAAGTTGGTTGTTGATTCTTGGGCTTACGGGCATCGTCCTGGGTGTTGGAGCCGCACTGGTTGCAGTCACAAAATTCCTGACTCAGGCACCGTAGCCAATGTCCGTCTTCAAACGCCATACTCTGCCCATACTTGGTCTCTCCCTACTGATAATGGGAAGCCCACCTCAAGTCTGGGCTCAGAGTCAGGCCGGAACCCGTGCTGAAGCGCGTGCAGAGCTACAAGAAGCGAAGAAGCAAGAAAGCAGTGTGCTGGCGCGTATCGAGGAGATTGACAAAGAAATCTTCACAACCGAGGACAGCTTGGAAGCCATCAATCTGGAGATTGGCGCACTCAAATCTCAGCTCACAACGAATCGAGAAGACGCCATTAAGGCCCAAGAGCTTCTTGGCGTCGAAAGCAAGAAGATTGCCGAACGGATTGGCGCCCTCTACCGTCTGCAGCGAAGTGGCACAAACCGAATGATTTTCGGCTCTGAAGACCCCACCGAGCTTCGAAGACGAAATGCCTATCTAATCGCTCTGATTGAAGCTGAGATGAGTCGACTGGAAGGGTTTCAATCGACCGTTGATACCACAAACTCGAAGCTTTCACTCGTTGAATCCGATCAACAAGAATTGGAACTGAAGCAGGACGAGCTTCAAATTTCTTTGACTTCGCTACATGCTCAGCGGGAGCGTCGTAAAGACCTTCTTCGAGATATTCGGTCCAAATCAGAGGTTGCACTTCAAACCATTTCGGAAATGGAATCCTCCCGTCAATCCTTACAGGATTTAGGCGGTAGTGGCGCGCTTTCAAGCACCTCTCCCACCCGTGAAACGAACACTGTAGAAGAACCCAAAACGACGAAGCCCAAGGGGTTTCGGAGCTCATATGGGCGTCTGCGATGGCCTGTCGCCGGTAAGGTCGTACATCGCTATGGAAAGTACAAAGACAGTAACGGTCAGACCGTAGAATCGAAGGGCCTCGATATTTCTGCCGACTATGGAGCTCCAGTCAGAGCCGTCCATGATGGCAAAGTCCAGTTGGCGGACTATGTACGCGGATACGGACAGACCGTAGCGGTACAGCATGGCTCTTACACCACAATCTATGCACACCTGAATGGAATCCGAGTTCGCAAAGGCCAACAAATACAAGATGGTGATGTCGTAGGTCTGGTAGGAAATACCGGCCTGACTGAAGGTGATGGGTATATGCTGACCTTCGAGATTCGATATAACGGACATGCCCAGAATCCAGGGCCATGGCTCGCACCCGAGTAAGTTCAGCCCGGAACATCGATGCTACGCTCGCTGCAGGCCTTCATTCTCGTCACTCTGGCCACGTCTACCGGTCTTCTCGCCGGTGCCACGGTAACCGACAAGGCTTTTGGAAAGGGTCTATCCCAAAACGCTGATTTCTCGCTTCTAACCTCAGTGATGACGACGATCCGAGACAGCTGGGCTGGAGATACCGAATCATCCACATTGGTATACGGGGCCGCATCAGGCATGGTGGCATCCCTCGATAAACATTCCGCATTTTTCGATCCCGAGGCCTACAAAAAAGTACGCGAAGACACTGATGGCCTGTACTACGGAATTGGCATCGAGGTTCGTCTGGCCAATACCGGAGCCAAGGTCACACGGGTCATGCCCGCCAGCCCTGCAGAATCCGCAGGGCTGCAGCTTGAGGACATCATCACTGAGGCAAATGGTACACCGCTCCAAGGAATCAGCCTGGATGAAATCACCTCTCTGATTCGGGGGCCGAGGGGAACCTCTGTCACGCTGACAGTACGTCGAAAATCAGAACACTTGAAAATCGAGGTGGTTCGTGACCAGGTAAGAGTTCCCGCGGTCACTGCCGCCCTCTTTGAACCTGGTATCGGATATGCCCGAATTGATGAGTTTCAACGTCGAACGGCCACGGAGCTTCGTTCCTCTATCTTGATGCTGGAAGACGAAGGCAATACCCCGCTACACGGTCTCGTCCTTGATTTACGTGGCAATCCGGGTGGATTGGTCGAAGAAGCCATCGCAGTCACCGACATGTTCTTGATGGAGGGAACCATACTCGAGGTCAGAGGCAAAGATGAAAGCCTATCGGAACGGCACGAAGCCTCAAAGAGCAATAGTGACCTTGATTTTCCCCTTGTAATCATGGTCAACGGCACGTCGGCAAGTGCCTCGGAAATCGTCGCAGGATCCCTTCAAGCTCATGGTCGGGCCATATTGATCGGCTCGACCACTTACGGCAAAGGCTCCGTGCAAAAGCTCTATGAGTTCCCTGATGGAAGCGCGCTCAAGCTAACCACCGCTCGATACTACCTCCCCGATGGTCGCGCTATTGAACAGAATCAAGGATTGCTACCCGATCACGTCATCAAGTTGCCTACTCGGCTACCTCAATCGTGGCTAAAACTACGTGAGGCTATCAACGGCCTGACCCTGGATCCAACGGACCGCGACTCAGTCATATCCAAGCTGGATACCGTTGAGAAACGACACATCAAGGCGCGCTCCGTTCCGATAGTAGATGAAGACGACATCAGCGATCGGCTTAACGACGATGCACAGCTGAAATTCGCATTCGAAAAGGTCAACGGACTGCCATGAAACGCGTACTTTGGATACTGCTGGGCATCATACTGACCGGTCTCCTGATCTACAAAACCCCGTCCTGGTTCACACAGTTCAACACCCCCCATTCACCTCCACAAAGTGCGGCTCAGCCGCACGAGGCACAAGTGGATGCATTTCTCGACGAAACACTGCCTCAGGTCGGAGCTAAAACTTTACTGACTCGAGACGAGCGCAACGGAATCGTTCGCAGCACCTGGCAGCTTTCCTATGGAATTTCAGCAGAAAACCTGACGCTTGAACTCCAAAAGCTCGCAGCAGAGATAGGAATTGATGTTCATCCATTGTCCCTAGAAGGACCAGACAGGGTCTTACAAGTCTTTGGACGGAGAGATCTCGCCCACGAAATCCTCTTGATATCGGCTCCCCCAAAACTCGGCTCACCAGACTTCAATCCCAACCCCAAACAGCGCCCAATGGTGGCGCTCGTTCTGACAGGGTTGGGTACTCGAAACGCCGACTACATCGTCGAACTGCCTGTACCCATCACATTTGCTGTCCGCCCCTATGAACCGTTTTCCCTCCTCATCGCGGAAGAATCCGTACATCACTGGCATGAAGTGGTCGTGGATATGTCTGAGTACTCACAGTCTTCTGGTAGTCCCATCGACGCATTCAACGCCCTGCCTTTCGCCTCCGGCATCCATATAGATGAGGCTATCGACGCCGATTTTCCGGACATACCACTCGGGGTCCTGCTCTTCCCCTCACACATCAGACTACCCGAAACTTCCGGCTCTCTTCACCCACTCCTTGTCCAAAACGCAGGACGTCTTGGCCTTGAAACGGCCCAGACGAGAGCACTTTATTCCGCACAGACGAGTGGCGTTGGCGTCCTGAGTGTCCCTCATAATCACCCTCAAATAGATCAAGTGATTCAATGGGCACTGAATGCAAAAGATGAAGGTTACCGGCTCGTTCTAGTCAGTGAGGCCGCCAGAGAACGTCAGTTTCGTGGGCCAGCATCCGAAACTGAGGATGGGTAAGGCACTCGGAACTCCAGAGCTTCTCTCAAGGCCTTCGAAATCACTTTCAGACTTGCTCCTGTCTGTTTTCCTCGTGTCCTCGAACGATGACCAACAGGGCATTCTTCAATTCGAAAGCCGTGAGCACGAAGACCGATAACAATCTCCGCATTTATAAATGCTCCCGATGATTGAAGATTTAGACACTCAAGGGCATCACGTCGAATAAGCTTGAAAGCACAGTTCACATCTCGAAGCCCGACTCCATAGAATTGATTCAGTCCTTCGGTCCATAAACGCCCCAACAACTTACGGTGCCAAGGGTCGTTTCGCGGAGCGCGAAAACCCGCAACAAGATGACAATCGTCTATTTTTTCAAGTAAGAGCGGGAGTTGCATCAATTCAAATTGCCTGTCCGCATCAGTAAAGAAAACCAGTTCGTTGCGTGCCCGTTCAAAACCCGACCGTAATGCTGCCCCATATCCGCGATTCTCACGGTGCCGAATCAAGACCACTTGCGAATCTTGTCCTGCCAATTTCTCTACGAGTTCAGCCGTGCCGTCTTTCGAGCCATCATCAACAATCAGTATTTCCCAGGGTCTACACAAGCCTTCAAGCGCCCCCCGAACCGATTCGAGCATAGGGCCAATATTTTGAACCTCGTTGTAGGCCGGCAACACCAGACTCAACCCCTCACTCCCCCGAGTTTCGAGCTGTTCTTCGGTGCTCATTTGCCTCTACTCAAGCCCATCTCAGGAGGGCCTCTGTTTCAATCTGCAGTGATTCGAAAATGGTAAGGATCGTGATCCGCTTCTTCCGGAGCATAGGTGACATTGCCGTCTCGATCCGTAGCCTCTAAATAGTAGTGCATCCCCCCAGAGACCACATCCGCTCCAGGAATTTCACCGATATAGAAATCGACTTCTTCTTCGTTCATCGACAAAGGCTTACTTTCCCAGACAGTGCTGTCCTCTCGTTTGTAGACCACTTCGACGAAAAATACTCCACTACCATCATCATAGGCCCAAGTTTCGACCTGCACATCCTGCATGTATAACTGACTGATACTAATCGGTTCGTGATCAATCACTGGACCATCTTCGTCCAAGTCATCCGCTACGATACCGCCCTTCTGGTTTACGACCTGGGTCGAATCGGTCCCGCACCCAAATACCAGCGCAAGAATCCCGAGACTGGCTTTCATACTTCTTTACTCCTTGAAGATCACGAGCGAATGCGATTGCGATTCGCGCTGAGCACTTGCCCAACTAAATCGTACTCCGAAACTCGAGTGATGCGCACGTCTTGAAACTGTCCCGCACGTACATCTTCCGGTGTTTCATCAAGAAACACCTGCCCGTCGACATCAGGTGCCTGGTTCTGCATCCGTCCGCAGAGGACCAGTTCATTCTCTTCAGACGGCCCATCAACAAGGACACGGACCGTCTGTCCTATCAACGCCTGATGTGCTTTCAAGCTGATTGGTGCCTGAACCTCCATCAAACGTTTCTGGCGCTCGTGTCGAATCGCTTCAGGGACCTGTCCCGGCAATTTATCCGCCGGTGTACCGTCTTCGTTGAAAAATGTAAACGCTCCTACTCGACTGAAACGTTGCATCCGAATGAAGTCCAGCAACTCCTCGAAATCTTCATCCGTCTCTCCTGGAAAGCCCACGATGAAGGTCGTTCGAATTGAAATATCTGGAATGAACTTTCTGACCCTGTCCAGGATTCTCTCCTGACCCTCACGGGTAATTCCCCTGCGCATCGCCTTGAGGATTCGTCCAGAAGCATGTTGAAGCGGCATATCAAGGTACGGAACTACCTTTTCCTCCTCAGCGATCGCACGCAGAAGACTTTCAGGTAAACCAATCGGATAGGCATAATGCAGGCGAATCCATTCGATCTTTTCAACCTTGCCCAAGGCTCTCAACAGTTGTCCAAGGTCTTCTCCCTCCGACAGGTCTCGACCATAGGCCGTGGAATCTTGACTCACCAGATTGAGTTCAACCACGCCCTGATCCGCTAACTTTCGGGCTTCAGCGACAAGAGATGGAATCGTCCGACTGCGCATCTTGCCTCGCAATTGAGGAATGATGCAGAAGGCGCACCGATGGTCGCAGCCCTCACTGATTTTCAGGTAGGCAGCATGTGGTTTCCATGAGTTCAACCGTGGTGCCATCTCATCATGGATATACATCGGTGTATCCACAAAGCTCCGTGGTATTTGATCTTTACGTGACTCAAGAACCTGAGTGATTCTGTGATATTCACCGGTACCCAAAAAGTGGTCAACCTCAGGCAGCTCATCTTCAAGAGCACGGCCATATCGCTGGACCATACACCCGGTTACCACGAGCTTCTCACAGTGTCCCGTATGCTTATGACCGGCCATTTCAAGCACGGTATCAATGGACTCTTCAGTCGCCGGCTGAATGAAGCTACAGGTATTGACAATGATGACTTCGGCCTCTTCAGGGCGGTCCACCATTTGAAAATCACCATGACCCAACATTCCGACCATGACCTCACTGTCAACTCGGTTTTTCGGACAGCCAAGGCTGATCATATGTACGCGTCTAGACATGATTCTCGAATGCAGCGGGTTCGAAACGACCTATAGGCCACCTTTAATAACTTGAGCATCTTCGGGAGCCTCAAACTCAAATTCTGAGTCGAGCATGGGCTCATTGTACTTCACATGGGAGAAGGTGAGTTCGATTTCACCATCCATGGCATCGACAACCACCACACGGTGGAGCTTAAGTTCTTTCCGCGTAAACTCTACAACGATGCGTTTATAGTTGTTGGCTTTCTTGGGAACCAATTCGATGAGATAACGCCGCCCCTCGCCTTCCCCTGGTTGCTCGAAGCGTGTGACATCGAATAGCTCTTCCAGCTTTCCAAGGTCATCCAGAAGCTGCATCACCCCATCGCCCTTTCCAATATTTGTGGTCTCAATGACTTGTTGTGTAGCGGGGGTATATACCCATACTGTTTGACCATTGGTCACCATCACTGATGCACTGGGAGCCAGGAACTCCCAACGCGCCTTCATCGGCCGCTTAATGGTGACCTGACCCTTTTGACGAACCTCTCCCATGACGGAGCGCTGAACCTGCTCAAAGTCCGCCTTGACGCTGGTGACGCTTTCATAGGTCTTTTCCAGCTCCTCAACGAGCTCAGTCTGATTCTCAGGACCATCAGGGGCTGCTTCCGCCACAAGCGAGAAACCAACTAAAGCAAAGACAAGATACCCAATTCGGATGATAGACAATTTCTACTCCATTCCCAGAATGCTCGACCGTATTTGAGCGGAGATGAGCACAACCCATCCCCGTGCGAATGACGCACAACCTCGTCTAACATTCAACGCATGGCTCCAAAAAGGCTGGAACCCGAACTTATCATCCCTGAAAGAACAACCCTTCGGAGCTGATGATGGCCTTAACTAACACGCGCCGACAAGGACTTCTCGTGGACGTGCACCATCCGCAGGGCCAATAACCCCTTCCTTCTCCATCATTTCCACAATTCGGGCAGCTCTATTGTAGCCAATCTTGAACTCTCTCTGAACCATAGAGGTGCTCGCACGGCCTTTTTTGACGACAAATGCAACCGCCAAATCATAGAGTTCATCATAGTCATTTTCAGAGTTACCATCATTCGATTCGTCGTCGACTCGAATCTCAGCTTCGTATGACGGAGCACCCTGTTCCCTCAGGAAATCCGTGACTGAACGCACTTCGTCATCGGAAACAAATGGCCCATGAATACGCACAAGATCAGCCACTCCAGGAGGAAGGAAAAGCATATCGCCCTTACCCAATAGAGCCTCTGCACCCGACTGATCCAAGATGATTCGTCCGTCCAATTTCGAACGGACTTGAAAGGCAATTCTACTGGGCATATTGGCCTTAATCAGTCCTGTCACGACGTTCTTTTCCGGTCGCTGCGTAGCCACGATCAGATGCATACCCGCAGCTCGCGCCTTACCGGCCAGTCGAGCAATACTGACCTCAACGTCTTTCGCTGCTGCCATCATCAGATCTGCCAGCTCATCAATCACGATGACAATATACGGCAACTTTCTAGGCGGAGGTGGCGGCTCATTCGATGGCCAATCTCTAGGCGCATATTTCCGAGCCTTCGCTGGAGTCCAATCCTCCAGTTCTTTCTCCACCAGCGTATTGTATGAGCTGATATCACGAGTCTTCCAGCGCGCGAGCAGCTTGTACCGGGTATCCATTTCTATACAGGCCCACTTCAGTGCTGCACTGGCCAATCTCGGATCCGTCACTACAGGGTGTAGGAGGTGAGGAATATCTTGATACGGCTCAAACTCCAGCATCTTGGGATCAATAAGAATCATGCGAAGTTCATCCGGAGTACGGGTAAACAGCATGGACATCAGCATGGAATTGATTCCCACGCTCTTTCCTGAACCGGTAGTACCCGCAACCAAAAGGTGAGGCATTTTCACCAAATTGGCAATCTCTGTCCGGCCTTCCACGTTCTTGCCCAGCGTGACCGGCAAACCTTCTCTTATCTTGCGAAAGTCATCACTTGCCAACATGTCCCTCATCCAGACGGTTTGACGCTGCTTATTGGGAACTTCAAATCCCACCACGCCCTTACCTGGAATCGGCGCCACGATTCGTACTCGAATCGCACGAAGAGCCATGGCGATGTCATCGGAAAGGCCCGCAATCTTCGACAACTTGATTCCTGGGGCAGGAAGATATTCAAACGTAGTGATCACCGGCCCGGGACGGATGGCTGTGACTTCTCCCTGAACACCAAAGTCGGCCAATTTTTCTTCAAGACGTACCCCTAGCGCATGGAGTTCAATCTCATCGACCTGTGCAACGGATTTCCGGTGTTCATCCAATAAGCCCAGATGTGGAAGCTCAAAGATGGTATTTTCCTGGTGTTCTATCAGTGCACGACCATCATCGCGGACGCCCCCAGACTCCAAGCCACCCGGAACCACACGAACCTGTTTGACCGGTTCAACCGCTTCAGGAAGGGAGCGCGCGGCCGA
>JACLAC010001622.1_pt1 | contig 12107 bp, 8 predicted proteins | sample 8027881 | NCBI WGS metagenome assembly JACLAC01 (sample SAMN15725517, study PRJNA655200) | protist metagenome | isolation source: fluorescence activated cell sorting (FACS) single amplified genomes of... | place: Spain: Blaines Bay Microbial Observatory, Mediterranean Sea | collected 2016-01-19 | reverse complement strand
AAAACAAGAAACAACATACATCATGACAACATTGTCAGATGATTTAGTATATGAATATTTAAAAAAAAATCCAACGAAGTATGCACGTGCATTAGCAGCATACCAAGATGTACAAGTCGATCAATTTGAAGGTAAATGTAACGACGTACCTAGTGGGAGCCGTATGGAAAGAGCAACTAAAGATGATAAAAGTAAAGGAGGGTACGAATCGAAAATTGAAGTTATGGTGCATGACTTTACTTCACGTTATGGTGATAATAAATCAAAGGAATCCTCTTTATCATCGTCGTCCACAACAACAAGCAAGAAAAAGTTATCTTCAAACAGTAGTAGTAACAAAGTAACTGCCAAAAACGTTATTGAAAAAGTCGATAAAAAACAAGATGACGATATTGAGGTTCAAAGAAATAACAATAATAATATTGATGATAAAAACGACCCGTTTGGTAATTTTAGTATCGGTGGTGGTGGGAATAATGATGCCGTTGATAATGATCCTTTCGGCAATTTTAGTATTGGTGGTAATAGTACTAATGCAAACAACGACGACGATGATGATTTTCGTATTGATTGGAGTGGGAAAGATGGAAATAATAGTAATAATAATAACGATGATGGTACAAATGGTATGGATTTTAATAATAATATAATTGGATATATACCAAAAGAAATCTCAACTGAAAGGCGTATTAGACTTGGAATGGGCGGCTGGGATGAATGTGGTCCATTATCAAATTTGCCTTCATCAAATGGGGATGATGATGATGATAATAATAATAATAATAATGATGATGATGAGGAAAACAACAACAATGTTGATGAAGAAAGAATAGAAGATGAACAACATAATACAAGGGCAAATATTATTAATAGTGCTCTTGGAGTAAATATCCCATTAATTAATAATGATGATAATGATGATGATGATGGTGGTGGTGATAATAATAATAACAAAAACGAGGATGATGAGTGTAAATCAGATGACAATAATAATAATATTAGCAACAACAACACTGAGTATAATCCAAATATCGAAAATATTATTCCCCCAAAACAATGTTTTAAAGGTCATCGAAATTCACGTACAGTGATTAAAGAAGCGACATATTTTGGACTAAATGATGAATATATTGTATCTGGTTCAGATGATGGCCGTATTTATTTTTGGTTGAAAAGTACTGGTAAATTAATTCAAGCATTAAATGCTGATCACCGTGTTGTTAATTGTGTACAACGCCCAGTGAATATCAGGCATCAACATCATCCATTACCATATCTATGTTCTAGTGGCATTGATTATGATATCAAAATGTGGGAGCCTATTAATGGTTCAATAACGAATTGTAGTGGTGGAGGAGATGATGCATTGCAATTAAATGCAACTGGATCAGACGTTGTTGAAGATTTAGAAGCAATTGCAAATGCGAATGAAAAGATGCGAATTGAGACGTTAGAATCACCAAATGTTAATATCAATACAGCTCAATTAATACGGATGCTGGCAGCAATAAGAATTCAAAGACGTTTACAACGACGCAGGGAAGAAAGAGCAAGAGCAGTAGCTGCTACGAATGAAGAGAATGACGAGGAAACCGAAGATGAAGTGCATGTATAAATGTACATACGCGCGGAGCGTACGAGCAGGTGCGTGTAAAAAGCAACTTTTTTTTTTAATTTTTCAAATTATTATCATAATATATATAGATGATGCAAAATTTTATTTTATTATTTTTTTCGTAAATAATAACACGCGAACGTAAATATTACGCGCGTACTAAAATATTTTTAGATCCCCTCTCTTCTGTTGTATATATATATATATATTATATATTTAAAATATATTTTTCAGTAAAACATACATTTTCAATATAACCACACTTCAATTTTCCTCATGGCAGAAAAAATTGCAGGGTCTTCAAAGGTAAGATCAGGTGTTCTTCCAATATCTTTTGTTGGTCTGTATCTATTACAACATGGTAAATTCACTAAACATGTTTTACAATTTCCAAAAATATTTCTAACTTTATCGAAACGTGCATCTCCTACAAAACGATGGTGACTATGGACACATATTATATATAAATACTGGCATTGATTTTTTTTAATTTCTTTATTATCACAAGTAGTTGATGCAATATTTACCCAATCTTCGAATTTTTTGTCGAAGCATTCAAGCCGATGGATACCTTTTGGCATTTTACCAACAAATTCAGGCTTCAAACCTGGATCAATAGATATTATATTCCAATCTGTTAAGAATGATATTAATGTTGCTGTTCTAGGTGTCGAACCATCACCAATACATATACACCATACATTTGGTTGTTTCCATCGAGACCTATGGAGATTTTTTTTTTTTTTGCTGCCAGTAGTAGTTTTTTTAATTTCATTTGTATCTAAATGTGAGTATAACGTACAAGCTCTTAAAGCACCCATTGATTCAGAAATATCTTTTGCATCTGGAAACACATCCAACTCAATTAATTTTTTAAAACACTTCATGTTCCATACCGCATCAATATGTTGACTAAAACCCCAATTTCGCGTTCTCAATTTTCCACTTCTTCTACCCCAATAATTTTGAATGGGACCACCAAAATTTTTTGCGTCTCCTCGTAAGTCACTTTCTAATTGTTTTCCTACTTTCAAGAAATCATGGTTATCGTGCATTATTTTTTTTTGATATTCATTCATTGAATGTACTTCTGCAGTTATCTTATTATTTTTTTTCATATTATTGCTATTTCTAAAATTATGTATTTTAGTGCCAGTGCATTGTTTACATCTTGCGAAAGTATCACGTCTCTTCCATTGATTTTTTGAGAAGTAATTTTGTGATTTGATTGTATTACAATTGAAACACTTGGCTACTTTTTCTGCTTTTACATTTTGTTTTTTTTTTTCACGGCGATATTCATTTCTGTGATATATTGCATATATACCAATAAATACTCCAACTGCCGTATACATTATTTAATACATATAAGATGTTATAGATGTTTCAATGTTGATGAAAAATGTATTGTGTATTTTCGACTAACGAGACTATACCACAATAAATATTATTAATTTAAATATAATATAATACAGGATTAAATAATAAATACTACTGTACTACCAAGTATACTTATAATACTGCCAGACTGATTTTACTTTTGGTATTGTTTCTGAATACAACTCTATGAAAATTTACAAAACATTGATTGCTAAATATAGTTTAGCACCTTTGTGTAAAATATTATAGAGTTATATGGTATATATGTATATCATCGATGGTGAAAGTAGATTGATGTATATATTTATATAAAGTGATGTATTTGTAAATAATATATATTTCTATTCTAATAAATGGAATGGGGGTGTTCATTGTTTGCTGTATGTAGGCAGCTGCTATTGACCCGGTAGCTAATACCTTATTATAATATCCTAGCTATGGCAGACACCAGAAGAAAAAGCATACGATCTTGAAAAACATTACATTGATATAATGACATGCCGCAAAACCTACAGAATTATGTAGTATACAAATTTGGTATGACTGGCAACTTAACTCGACGTATATGGGACTATCGTAATGGATTAAACTTCTGCAATTTAGGAAGAAAAAAAAAATTTATATACATAACAACATTTGAATTGAACAATGAACAAACAGCAAAGAAAATGGAAGAATGTATTTTGAAAAAACTAGAAAAAAATTGTATGGAGGCAAAAGAAATTGTATATGGTTTATCAAAAGATGATTTGTTGTTAAAGATTGAACAAGTATTGAACAGAAAAAATTGTGAATATAAAAAAAGAGTATATCCAGAATATAATTGTAAAGCTAGCGGATGAAAGAAAAGTAACGCATTGTCGGAGTTGGATGATAAAGTTGGGATGAAAGCATGGAAAATTTTGGAACTCTTCTTAATTTCGTTCGAAGAGGTAAATGATGCTATTAACAGTGGTGGTGGTGGTGGTGGTGGTAATACAAGCAGTAGTAATAATAATAACAATCTTATTATTGGAAGAGAAATTCTTGCTGCATTATCTGGTGCAGTCGATATAAATAAGATAATTAAATTAGGAAAATATTTAGCAATAAGTTCAATTTTACTATTTGATAAGTATGTCAACGATCTAGGCAAAGAGATCCATTATGCAAGAAACATTTGCAATAAGGTTCGAAACTTTTACATAGTTCTAGACCATTATGGTTTTAGTTTGGTTGGTTGCCATTCACATTGTAATGGTGTTGTGTAAATAGAAAGAACGAAAAAATCATCCTTGAAGAGTTACAATTAGGGTTAAGATGGTATGTATATGCTAATGCAATCAATGTGCTACGATACCATATTCACAGCATTAATACCATAAAGTGCTGGTTATTAATAGGGAAAATAACAGTTTATGGTACTTTTTTGTTAATTACAGTTTGTGGTACTTTTTTTTCCACTGTTGGGAATATTTCGTAAGTTAATTTGCCTAATAAATAGTCAAAATAACACAAAAATAATGCCTTTTATATATAGTTATGACATAGATTAATGAGGTAGTAGTGAAAAGTGGCTACATATACATTAGCATATAAATATAGGGTAAAATCGTGTTTTTTAGTAAACGAGTAGGTGTCACTTATTCCTGTTACATATAGTATGCAACTACCGGTCATGCCATTAGGGTTTACCGAACTACCTGCCAAAGCTATAGTATTAACAATAAGTTAGGGTTAGGGGTAGAAAGAAAGAAGGAATTAGTAACCATGTTCGTATACTAATATTTGTTTTCTATAAAAAAACTATCAAAAAACGGATATTCTAAAATGCCGAAAAAAGTCCCTATAGTGGAATTACCGAAGTGTATAGTAAAATTAGATTACGGAATAGTATATAAGTATAATTTTTAATTCCACTTATAAGGATCAAAACAGTATAAATATGCGCTTTATGGAAAAACAAGAAATTAATAAATTAATTAGCATTAATTAGCATGAATATACTATTATATACGAAATAAAGCTAAATAAATAAAAAAATGTTTTCCCAGCAAAGTACCACAAACTGTAATTAAAAAGTACCATAAACTGTAATGACCCCTTATTAATATTACCACCAGGAGGATTATTTACATAAAAGTGCACAACTATACTTGTTTTGACTAGATAGAGGATCCTCCTCTCTAGTTTTGACATAATAATAACTATTTATTCATTTTTTATTATTCGGTAGCATCATGTATAGTATAAAAATATATTTAATATCTCGTGAGAAAACGGCAAAATAACAGATGTCATTATTCCATTGACCTTTACTATATTAACAATTGCACTCGGTTCCAATTTAGTAGATTATTCAAGATCATCTAACGAAAATTGGGAAGAAAAAAACAAAAAACATACCATGTCAAATAAAGCGCCTACAAAATTAGCGGAACATTTACACGTGTTACAAGAACCCATGTGGATGGCTAAATATACATTAGTTTTACAAGATAAAGAAAATATTTTAAATAAAACTATATGTATTTTAAATGCTGGTGTTGGCGTCTTGCCCATTATTGCTGCACGAACAGGGGCAAAGATGGTATATGCAGTTGAGGATAGTGCATTGGCGGAAACAATGCAAGACTTAATAGCAACCAACGGGGATGATTTGAAAAACAAAATTAGTATTGTTAAAAATGTTGATGAAATTAAAGAGAAAGTTGATATCCTTTTAACTACTCCGATGGGAATGTTGTGTTTGCACGGAAATTATTTATCCTATTTAGTTGATGCAAGGGATAAAGTATTGAAGGAAAATGGAATCATCATCCCAAGATCATTGAAACTCATCACTTCGACTTTAACTGATGAGAAGACGAATTTATATTTAAAAGAACAAAGTTCGTTTTGGGGGGATCAACATTTTTTCGGTGTTGATTTATCATGTGAAGCTAAAACAGCTATCATGCAAACATTTGCTCAAACATTAACAGGGCGTATATTAGAAGAATCCATCATGTCAGTAAAGCCATCATCCTATGAAATAGATTTAACTACGATTGCGAAAGAGAGTGTTGAAGAATTTACTATATCTGCGAATTTTAAAACAGCATTTAATGGTATGATACATGGCATAGGAGCATGGTTTGAATTAGATTTAGGATTACGTCAATGTAAAATACAATCAGGTCCATCAACTGATGATTCACAATGGTACACATGCCGTTTTTTATTGCCAAAACCTATGTTAGTTCATGCAAATGATGATGTAGGAGGTACATTAAAATTTCAACTAAACAAATTAGATAGTTACAATATAACAATTGATTTGCAAAATAGTAGTAAAGGAATACGAAGTCGCCATTTATATCCAATGAATCATTATATAACACATGGTATGAACAATTGGGATAATTCTAATAACAACAATAATGTAAATGGTGGTGGATGGCATTTTTGTGATCAAAATAATGCTAATATTGGTCCTGTTAGTCGTACACAAATTATAGAAATGTTACGTGCTGGTAAATTGCATCAGGGTAGCTATGTATGGAAACAAGGTTTTGGTGATAATTGGACACCAATAAGCCAGATCAATGAATTAAAAATTTAGAGCATGTAGGTCGTAGTGTATTGAGAGAGAGAGAGATAAACTAATGGTCGTCTCTATATGATATACAAGAGAGATGCACTTTTTGAAATTAGAGATCTCTCTATAAATTATTTTACCACCACCTTTCTTCCCCTGTATATTTTTATTTTTAAATATGCTCGCACTCTCTTTACACTACACCTGCCTTCGCACCTGGTTCAATTCCACCAAACCCCATGCCTGATACTCCCCATTTTCGTGCTTGTGGCCATTGATATATACCATTTGGACAATGTGGCATTAATACTTGTGTTGATTTCATTTGCAAACCACGTTGTGGTGGTGGTACATTGGCTAAAGCCTTCATTTGTTTATCATGTTCACGTGTACGTCTAATCCAATTTTTTCTAGATTGATCTTCAAAATTTTGAAAACCATTTGATGGCCGTTTACGGGATGGATCTACTGCTTTTGTTGCATATTCATACAGGTAATGAGATCCGCCTGTAATTGGATTCGTATTTTTAATAGCCCATTGTGATCTCGGTATAGGTGGTCTATTTGTTGCATATTTTCGTATATCTGTCCTTTTTGTAAATGCCCAACGATCTATTTCCTCCGATCCTCGTCCACGCCAATATCGCGTGCCGCTATAATTATCATATCGTGGGCTTAAATTACCACTTTTAATTTCAACATCTCTCCATTGTTTTTCAATACTAGTTCTATGTTTTGGACCATGATTATAACTAAAACCTTTACTCATATTCGATGGCCAGAAATTTGGATATTGTCCAGATTTATTACCACCATATATATTTGGATCCTCTCTAATTCCCCAACCTTGCTCTGGACGTTGAATTCCAGTACCTGCATTTTTCATCAATGGTATAGCTAATAAATCGTTTTGATTCATCCCACGATCATGCTCTTGCTTTACAAAGCTCGTCCGCCTTGGTGATATTAAACGATGTTTCTCATGTGCTTTTGCCATTTGATTTAAACTTTCAGATTGATGGCCATAAATGGTTTCGCGGACTGTATTACCACCATGTATTGTTGTATCGATTTTCGGTGGTGGTGGGGGTATATATTTATTGCTTCTTGGACTTATTGGACCATGAATATCAGATTGTGTTTTTGGTCCAGGAGGTTGAATATTTCCACCAGGTCCTTTTCTAACATACATTGGTGAATATAATTCTGGATCACGTGCAACTGTTCTTCTTGGTGGTCCACGTGGTGTGAAATTATTTGATTTTTTCAATGATTCATTTAATTGCAATGCACTTGCTCTTTTTTCTCTCCAATCTCGACGATTAAATATATCTCTAGCCATTGAATTTGGTTTTGATGTAGCATGTATATTTGACATTTTCCAACCAGCTTTGTTTATTGGACCACCATATGTCGATTGTCCTAATATAGGATTCATATTTTTATTATATGTTTATATATATATATATATATATATGGAGATATGTAACTTTTCGATTGCTTCTTCGTGTAGTAATATGTTTATATATATATATATATATATATATATATGAGTGTTTGAATATATGTACAATATATATATGTATGTGTATATGATATTGTTGTAGATGTTTCTATTTGTTATTATTTGTTGAATACTATATGCCATATATATATTTCGTCACATTTATTTCTAGTGTTCTTTGCCTGTAAAATGTAAAACGCCCACATTTTCAGTGTGGTTTATCTTGATATAAATGTGTGTACACCAGTTGCAAAAATAGAATAAAATGGTTACACTCTACTCGTACTAAAATCATATAAGACTACCTTTTATTCTATTTATGTTCTATCATATTTTATTTTACTACATCAGATCATCAGAAGAAAACCCTTGCCTGGCATAGCCAAGTTGCCTGGATGTTAATAATGTGGCTGGATGGCCAAATAACCTGTGGATAAAATGGAGGAGGATGTGGCCTCAAGAAGAACGGGTGCCAGATGCCACAGAGTAAGAAGAGTGGTGGCTGAAAATAATTATTTATATATTTTAATAAACTAATAAACAAAATATTGATTATATAATATATAATCTTGCGAAGAATCATTCAAGCCGCAAAACTTATATATAACAAAACACAACGTCTTAAGCACAGAAAAAAAGAATATGTTAACAAAAACAATATTATTATTAATTATATGCACCACTGCATATGGGCAAATTCCAGCAAATACACAACCTGTTATTGCTGGAAAAACTGTTGGTGATTTCGTATTACTTGGTTCATTATGCTTTCCACCTGGTGCTGATGATCAAGTATCCATTAAAACAACAACAGAAGACCCAAATGGTGCGCAAAAAATCTTGTTCTTTGATGATCAAACTTCATCATTTGATAAAATTAATGAACTAAGTCCAGATGCAACATGTGACGAAAGAGAAGCTTTAGCACGTCCAATATGTGCTGGTGATGAACAATGTGTAACAGGTTATCAAGTTCCTAAAGGCACAGATAAAACATACACTATTGATATCAGTGAAACCTTTGCTCGCCGTTGGTATTTTGTATTATCAAACTGTAATGATAAAAAGGCTGCTCCAGTTGACATGGCATCATTTAGAATTACATCTCCAGCATCCATTAGTTGTGGACAACTACAAGAAGAAGATTCAACAGCCGGTTACATTGTTGCCATCGTATTTTTAAGCTTAATTATTATTGTATTGATAGGTGTTTCATATTACATGTATAAGCGTAGTGATGTACCAGCACCATTATCTAATGATAGAGTAGGATATAATACATTGTAAAAAGCGGGAAGAAGATGAAAATACATGCTTATACAAAAAAGTATTTGCAGAAAAAATAAATTAACGCGTGAATTAAATAAAACGACGTAATAAAATAAAATATTACGAGCGTATATATATTTTATAATATACGAAAACACATATCAATAGAGAGATGTGTACACATCAGATATCATATGCATCATATCATTATATCTTACATGCATATATCATATGCAAGTAAATACCGTATGCATTAAATACCGAAGTCGTATATAATTTAGTTTAACGCATAATTTACTATGCATTATAATATAAATGTACGTGTATTTTAATTTTTTATTTTCCTACTCTCAAAATGAATGTCAATAAATCACACTCGTACTATAATACAGTGACTCTAAGCCAATAATTAAAATATATCTATCTCACAAAATGTGTCAATAATTTCTGTATGCATATCATAACAGAAATTACCGATGAGGTAAATAGATGTTATCAACCTACTGTTGATGAAAAAATATGAAGAGGGTGCGGGGAGTAAATTGTACCAGGGTACAATTCATTGTATTCCTCACCAAATGCACATTTTAATGCATAACGATTTGTATAGGCGCACGTCTTAATAACCGCGCTGTTTGAATTATATTTGCATTATATATCAGATGCCATATGATATGCCTAGCTATCAGATATGATATTTTACGTGTTCGTAATAATTTACAAACGTCGTGTATGTTTTTACTCCACCAACGATTGATCTAATTCATCCTCTTCCTTCTCTAATGCAAGTAATATCGTGTCATCGAATTCTTCTTCATTATCATCATCATCATTGCCATAAGATTGTAATTGTTGTTGTGTTTTCTTCTTCTTTTTCTTACTTCTAGGTTTTCGCTTAATTCGTCGGAAAAAAGCAGGTAATTGTAACTTGGAAGAAAATGGATCGTAACCTAATGGTGCTTCTATACCATGGTATAAGATATCGGATGCTTCTTTTTCTAACATTTTTACTTTGTGTTCCAAAGTTAAAGATTCATCTTTATAAAAACGCGCACGAACCATACCTTTTTCTGCAATACTAATACAATCATAGGCATCTTTTACCCATATATCATACACCTCTGGGTTAAAAACAGGTTTTTTAATAAATTTTGCTCGTTCATCATCATCTTTTATGACTAATGCACCACTACTTACACGTATAGCAAAGATTTTTGACATTGCATTGTGTAATCTTGCACGTTGGCCGGCCATAAATTCAGGGAAAATATCAATCATGGCATCATAACCTTTTCTTCCAATATCACCCAATTGTTTTAAAAAGAATTTATAATACTCATTCGATGGTCCACATTTTAATTTTAACATTAAATCTTGAATTTTTTCAATTTCAGCAAAATTATCTATCTCAAGTGCATGGATTAATTTAATAGTTTTGATTTTCCACTTCAATGAATTTCTATAACTATTTTTACATACAATCAATTCATCATAACATTCATCTACCATTTCAAAGGTACTTTCAATATGCTCAATTTTTTCAACACCAGATGGTATCCCTTTTGCTAAACTTATTCGTTTATATCCTTCATTTAATAATTCCTCCACTTTTGCAACTGATCGTAAACCTTTTGCTTCTGCTATACGCACACAACCAGCTGCTTTCACAACAATATCAACTCTTCCTCTCCTATATTGAACTAATTTAACGCGTTTTTCTTCTTGTCTCATTCTTTCAACGAATTCTTTTTCGTTTTTAGCTGCAATCTTTCTTAAACGCATTTCCTCCTCCGTTGCTTTTCGTTCACGTTCTTCCTCTGTTTTGAGGTCTTTTAACATTTTTTGTATTTGTAACAATTCACTTTCTTTTCTTTTCAACATTGTTGTTGTTTTCCTCATCATCATCGTTATTATTATTATTATTATTTACATTAAATATATACACATGCTCATTACTGTAACTTGCTAAAAATTCATCACCCATTGTATTGAATTTCACACAGGTAACCCTGCCTAATTTACGAGATTCAGTAGCTTTTGCAGACAATAAATGATGCGGAGCATACCTTTGTAATGTTGTTTTATTATCATTATTATTAATACCATTATTATTTATTGTATTATTATTGACACTGCAATATCTTAAATCATACAATTTAACGATTGGATCATCACTACAACCAACTAAAAGTTTAGTCTCATCAAATGGATGAATAGCTATTGTTGAAATGCCTGAATTGTTTAACTCAATACATGCACCTTGATAACACGTTCTTGCTCTTAAATCGAATTTACGCACAGTTTTGTCATCTGAACAGCTAAAAAATATGTTTGGCGCATATGGACCAGCGGATAATGTTTGATATGCTGTCTTATCATGACTAAATGCAACGGCACTAGTTTTTCGAATAATGTGGGTAAGACGTACTTCACCGTCTCTGCTACAACTGGCAGCATACGTTAATCCATTAACTAGTGAAGCGCTAAAAATATTTGAAAAATGATTTGTCTGATAGCTCCATAGTGTAGGACTTTTATTTGATGATTTTAATTTAGGATCAAGTATCTTCAATGTTTTATCATCACTACCAGATATCATTAAATTCCCTGTCGAATCGAATTGAATTGTATTTACACATCCATTATGACAATTAAATGTTTTAGTTAGTTTTAATCTTTGTACAAGTGTTTCTGTCTTCCAATTTTTTATAACAGATTTCCCAATTAATTGTCGATGAAAGATAGACGAGGTTAAATTGGTATCCATAATTATTTATATA
>JACLAC010006159.1_pt1 | contig 12109 bp, 11 predicted proteins | sample 8027881 | NCBI WGS metagenome assembly JACLAC01 (sample SAMN15725517, study PRJNA655200) | protist metagenome | isolation source: fluorescence activated cell sorting (FACS) single amplified genomes of... | place: Spain: Blaines Bay Microbial Observatory, Mediterranean Sea | collected 2016-01-19 | reverse complement strand
GGAACCTCTCCTTGACATTTGCGGATTTCTAGGCATTTATCCCAGTTTGCTAAAAATATAAATATGAATTTGCAGCTTAAAATTGAGCATTGCAAGTGAAATCTAGACTAAAATCCATTGTAAGTTCCATTCACGGATATTCGAGATTTATTTTATTTGCAAAGTCAGAAATATTTTTTTAAAATGGTCTCTCAAAAACAAACCTTGGACAGTTGAAATGTCAGCAATGAAAAAAGAAGCGAGTTTCATGTCTTATCACAATGAAATACGAAAAATTATGATTTTATCATTGAATGGTTTCATTTTATACGTGAATGGTGGATGGTCCACGCGGTGGGGTACTACACGAAACAGTTAATGGGTTTCAAGGTCAGGTCATATAGGTCAGACCTATATGGAACCCTATGTAGCCTTGTCTACGAAGCCTCGACTATGTAGTCTCGTCTACGTAGCCTCGCCTATGTAGCCTCGCCTATGTAGCCTGACCTATGTAGGTTTTCTGGGACTATAAATAGAGCAGAATTCTCAGACTTATTCAGTTAGTTCAGCTCACAGTTAGATAAAAACCAAATAACTGAAATGAACTTAACTCAGGAGTAAGTTAGTTAGTCGGAAATTAACTTAACTCCAAAGTTGGGAACGAACTTGACTTATAGAGGGAGAGAGAGAGACTTCACTGTATAGAAATTGGAATAAAATATATGAGGGAATAAATAAGTCGTTGTTCTTAGCAGGAAATAGTTAGTAAAAAGTGGTCGGTAGTCTATAGTCTAGGATATGGACTATATTATATATTTGACGGATATGATATGAGGTTTATATGATTGGGGTTCTATGATATGAGAAAGTAGAAACCCAACACAGTTACTTCCTGCGACGCTCACTCTCAAAATCCTCCTCAAAAGCTGAACGGTTCAGCTTGAACCTTCTGAACATATTCTTTGATACAAGGGTGAACAATTCATGTTGAACAAATCTTGAATAAAATTCAATGAATGAAGAACAATTCATATTGAAGAACTTCTTCATGTTGAGTTCAACATGAAATTTCATTTCTTTCAAACCGTTTTGAATTTCCATCATCCAGTTTTTCTCTGGACTTTGTAAAGTGAGGACTGCACAATACAATTTCAACGTTTCATACGCTAGATCAAAGCTAGATCAGGCTTTAGTTCACTTTGACTAATTTTTTCTCAAGATATGCTCATGTACAGGTCAATTTTTATCTTTAATCGTGACCCCTCTCTGTTCAAGCCATTTTTTTCATATTCAACGTCGTTAATAAGAATCGAACAAAATTGGTACTATGAAATAACACGATTGCAGTACTTTAATTTAAAAATGGAACTTAATTATATAGGGTGCGATCGAGTTATAAAAACATCCAGATACCGATCATTTCTTGCAACGTTTTTTCTTCAGAGATAAAAAAAAGCCATCCCCAAACAGCCAACTACGCTGTCTTGATAAATTCAATTCAATTCGATGCAACAGATCATTTATTTTTCACACAATCCACCTAATTTAGTTCATTTTATCGCCAATGTTTCGATTAAAAAACGTCAAAGATTCATTATACAGTTCCAAATCCCTTTCCAAAATTTGCGCTATTAGAAGTGGCCGTGTTACCATAATTTCTCGCAACATTTCGTTCGTACTTGGAACTTAAAAATCTCAAGTTAAAATATTGAACGAAGGCATCAACACTAGGTCCTAGACTCTTACCATCACAATCCTCGAAGGTTTCACCATCACATGATTCACAAAGTCTTCCACCTTCATCTCGATATGCAGTTAGAAATATATCCAACTCATCATCAGTCGGAAATGATTCAAATTGGGCAAAAAACAGGTTGAAGTCAAATCCACGAAAAGCCCAACCAGAAAGATCAAAATCAATGAAAATCTGGGAATCGGGCTTATAAGGACCTTTGGCCACCATTATATTTTCAATATGGACATCATTGTGACTTAAAGATTCATTCTTTATTTAGAAAATGGTGAATCGCAAACCTGAAAACAAGCTTGTTTGTTTCATCTTCAAAAAGTGATTCAAGCCAGGTTATTTCATTTCGCAATTGCTCAACGGTTAAACCAAGTTTTTTAGCATTCGCCGTATCCTGGCCTCTTTATCAGGTTTTCATTTTACACAATTTCTTCTCTATCATCTGGCTGTAACGTCGTCGTATAAGTTATACGGTATAACATCCAAATGGTATCAAAAAGCCTCAACTTAGAATATTTGACCAGGTTTTGGTCTGATGTTTGAATTCAAGTTTGATATTCCAAAAAAATAAAGTCTCTGTTGTGGGCTTTGGAATTTTATTCAGCGTGTCTTTAGGTTCGGATTCAATAAAGTGCCAATATGAGCTATATTGTATGGCCCATATGATATGGCCATAGATTTTAAAATGAGAATCCATACTTGGGAGTGAGGTGCATAATGCATTCGAGCCAATAGACAAGCAGTCTGTTTAAGCACTGCCTCGTCTCTACAATCAATGCATCCCTCATTCTCGAACCATTCAAAGTGACGCTTTTCTCCTAAGTATTCTTCGATTTTTCCACCTTCGAAATATTTCAAAATTTTTGGTCCCACATGAACATTCGACATTGCGCGTTCGATAATTTCTTGATTTTCTGAATCAAATGCCCATGGTTTCCGATGAATTTTTACCGCGACTTTGAACGGATATCCTTGTTCCAAATACAATAATTTAAGGTGCTTGGTGATTGCTGCTGTTTGGAAAATTCCTGACGGAATTGTACCTATATATATGGGCAGTACAGAAAAGACGATAATATCCTAACTGACGTTAAGTCATCATTTGTTGGAGCACATTTGTATACATCAGACTGTTCGCAGTTGAAATCTTACTCTTGCTCTAGAGAGTCTCGACAGAAAAGTCGGATGAAGATGAAAACTCTTTGATTCATAAATTATGAACTCAACTGTCTTCCTGAACCAATTTTCTGGCAATCAATTTCTTCATTGTCATAAAACTGGGAGCAATATTTCAACGCAATTGGCTCAGTTTCAATTTCTCTTGTAGCCAAGGATGCAAGGACTTTCCGGTTCAAGATTTCATATCATTTATCCTAGCGGGCCCTGGATCCCTGCTGGCAGCAAAATAAATCAAGAACAAAAAGTAAATTTTCATTTGGGTTAAGATTTTTTTTTATTTTTTCAATTAAAAATGAATCATTAAGCTCATGGGATACATATCATCTGCTAAGAGCATTTTTTCAACCGATTTGTTCGCTCAGAAAACATGACATTTTGAAATCTGGTGAGCAACTTCTCTCTCCACTGCCTCAGATTTTATTAACAGAACAACGTAGAAGACTTCCGAAGATCTCCGAGCGCGACTTATGATCAGTCACTGATGACATTGTGACATTTGCAAATTCTAAAATTTTTATTAGCTAGACAAGATTGACGAAAATTTAAACTCGAGAAATGAAAAGGAAAAGCTTCTGAATTTCTTAATTTTCTTCGTTTCGATTTTTTTTTCGGGTAATTCGAGAATTTTCTCGGTTAGATGGTCTTTACCTAGGATTCTGAAACTTCAAAAGAAAATCATGGTGCATTACATTTATGGCTTTTCTAACAATTTTTACTGGATCTGTACTTTTGGGATATGGAATACGGTCTGTATCACGGAAAATTTATTCATTTTGGGTAACATATTTAAAGGGATGATATTGAAGAACCAACATTGTTAATAATTGGTGGAGTAATGATAGCTACAGGATTTTTTGGTGGATTTTTCGGGGCAAGATATGCAAGAATACACTGTGACCAGGAACATAGAAAATATGATTTCTTGAATTTTAGCTCTTTCCACAAGATTACCATAATAAATTTTGTTGAAAATTCATGAATTCTTGTTAAAGGAATCCGATGAAGAATTTGAGGAAGAAAGAGAACACCAACAACCTTATTCTGTATTGGTTTAAGCAGGGATCAGAGCACCGCTTAGTCCGCGGACTGGGTTTAAGAACCCTTTATAAGAATGCCTTCATACATACTGCATTGTAAATAAAATCGATAAAAGTACATAAGCAGGATATCTTATTTGTTTAATACTCAAATTAAAATCCGTATAAGTGCGTGAAGTGAAATGTAACGAATTTCAATTTTGCGCCATTTTTGCGAATTTAATGCCTAAGGGCAGCTTCCCCAAGCTATACTAGCATTATTCATCAAACCATAAACAGGTTATTCATCCAAAACCTATATCATAGAGAAATAACTTATAATTGGACCTTTTATGGTCCATTAATTATGGACAGAGCAATATGGATAACTTGTAGCGTCATCGCAATTATCAGTCTCATCACTGGAATTGCAAGGAACCGAAATATAAAATAACGACGATAATGGGTATACAAATATGGGGAAATTTTAAGCATTTCGGGAAAGATCAATATTGGCATTCTATCTTCGGCTTCGTGATGAGCGAAACAGATCATCCATTTGGATCAGAATTTTTAACACATCAAAATGTTTTTACATTATTCAAGTCGAATTTTTTTATATTTTATCAGCAGTGGATGGAACAAACTTACTTTATAGTTTATATGACATATCAGGTACACACCAATGGGGTGTTGGAAAAATATAAACTTGACTTTTAGAAACGTACGATTCGAAATATTTTATTGGAACATATTTTCCATCAACCAAACTGACCTGTGCCTTGATAATCAACATCTTTATATTTTCATTCTGTCAGTTGACGGCAAAAAGATCAGGTACAGCATTTGATAGATGCTGTAAAAATGCAGTCAACCTTCGATCGTATCTCGATATCGTTATTTGGATAGCGCTTTCGGACCTAAGGAAAATTTCATCTGAGCATATTTCATTATCTAAAGAGGGGTGACTCTTTTTGATGGTTGTTGTCTCTATACTGCCCCGCGTGGAATTTGGGTCCAATGACCATCGGGAAGACGCACCCCACTTTTCCGATTCGTCTGAGTCGATGACGTTTTTGAAATGATAAAAAGTGAAATTCTGGTTTTGTATTTTGGTGTGGAACGAAATCTGAAATTCATTTCAGCACGAATGCTTATAAACGATACAGGAATGGCTCAAAGACCAATTCAAAATGGTCAAAATTTTTGAAAATACAAAATTTTGAGCCTTGAAAAGCAAAAATGGTTTTTTATTTTATTGAAACTATATATTTCGCGTTATATTTAATGTATAGAAACAAACAAGGTTATGAACTTCGAAGTTATTTGTTATCGATGGCAATTTTTGGTGTTTTCTGTCAAGCATCCTTCATTCAGCTGATGCGTTTTGGAATTGTTATCGCAAAGTTTTTCACCCTGGAACAGTTTACGAATAACTTATTATCCCAAGCTCAAAATTGTCAAAAAATGTGTTTAATAGGAACATTTTGGTACGATCAACTTTTATTCATCAGTATTATCTTGTGTACTATCAGGCGGGATATGGAAAAACCTACCAATTACATTCCCATGAGCTTTGACTTAACCGTTAATTTAAACGGTTTTTTGTATCCAGGTTAAAGTATTTTATTACTGCTAATAATACTTAAATATAATCATGTACCCGTTGGTATTTTGAATCCAATAACCACAACTTATGCTGAATTTGATCTCAATGGTGTTGAGCTCAAAAATAATTTTGAATCCGAAACCAATATTTTCTTAGAAATGGAGAATTCACTTTTCCAGGCTTGGTTTATCAACAAACTATAGTTCTCGGGTTTTACTCTGAGTTTTAGAAACCATAAAAAGTCTCCAGAAAATCCTACACGCAAAGCAGGTCTCAATGCTAATTCTGATTCAAATCATTCGATATCGTCACTAGAGTCGCAAGAAATTATAAAATTGTTGGAGGAAACACGTGATGATGAGTGTCTCAGTGAAGGTTTCCGCCATCTTGTGGTGAAATTAATTCGACGAAATGATCTAGAAGGATTGCAAAAGACTTATAGAAATTCAAATCGATACTGGCCCATTGAAGATTTGGTTTATTTTATGGAGGTGATGATTCAGTACTCAAGATTTGAAATGCTCGAAGTCATCAAAGAAGATCTTGATGAGCACGGTCTCTTTTCGAACCACAATCAGGAATGTGTTCAACTTAGAGGCGCTCGTGAGCAGAGCATATATAAAATATGGAAGCGGTTTACATTGAACATTGGCAAGGAACTTTATAATATCCACCCTATTGTGATGTTAGGTTTGAAAAAAGTTGCTGCTTTGGAAGTTAATATTTCTATATTGAATCTTTATGAAGACATGTTCTATGATGCTCTTGACGAAGATGGTAATCGATTGGTTCATTTATTTGCTATTCACGGTAGAAGTCTTCAACTACGAGCTCTGATAACCCTAAATCCACAGCTTTTGAATATAAGATCATCTATTGGGCTTACTGCGCTCGATTATGCCGAAAAAGATTCTAGAGTACTTTTACTCAAATTCAAGGCGCAACATTCTTTGCATGGTATTGCCAGAATTGGTGATATTCAAGCTGCGGAATCGTTGATTTCGAAATTTCCAAATGAGGTTGAAAAAGTTAACAAGTATGGAGAAACTGCGCTTCATGTTGCAGCTATATTTGGACAGGCGAGAATGATTCAACTATTGGTTCATAGGGGCGCGAATGTAAATGCAATCAATTTCGATGGATGGACACCAATGGACGAGGCAATAGCTTCGGGACAAACAGCAACCATGGATGTCCTGTGTACACATGAGGCCGTTCGGGGATACTTTGAACATTCAATAGATTTTGATCATGGAATCGCTTCTAATTCAAAGTTCAAAAGAGATGATATGAATAATTTCACATGACTCACTACTGCCATAAACCTTAAGTGCCTTTGAAAATATGCTGAATACAGATAAAACACTTATTATATTATAAAGTTTATTCGAAAAGTTATTGCTTCAGTATTTTCATGTAATTTAGCTGTAAATTTTAAAATGATTTTATGCTAAGGCTCCAATAACAGGCACTTTGCCAACCTTTTGACCACCGAAAGTGAAAGTTGCTTCACCGGAAGTTGGTGTGGCAACTTTGACGTAATCGCATTTCCAGTCGTCGTGTCCCTTTTTCATCAGTTGAACTCCTGTGATGGTTCCTAAAAATATTTTTAGCTTTTAATATTCTAGTTTATTACCTAGGTAGTATAATAAAAAAAAAGTTACAACGTTGGATAATCCAAGATAATCTTACCGAGGTCAACTGCGAGAATTTCAAACTTGTCAGTGTTTCCTTGCTCAAAGTCATTGTGATATTTGTTACTGAGTTTTCTGAATTGTGTTTGACCTTTTGATCCTTGTACATTGCAGTAAACATCGTTGTCAGTTCCAGCAAAAAGCTGATTGGTTGTCTTTACTTCTATTGTGTAAACGGATGGTGGATTGGGCGATCCATCAGCACCTAGTGGGGCGCATTCATAAACTTTCTTTGCAGAAATCCATTGATTGAAATTGAAAACTTGTTTGGCACTCTTGGCAACATTTGTTGCTGGGTCAACAGCTGTGAATTCAATCTTTGCCAATTTCCATTTATCACCGAAACCTTCACCACCAGTTTTGATCGAAACCTTTGCCAAAGCATCGAGTTTTTCAACCAATTCAACACTTGAATTATAAAATAAGATATAGATTTGGTAAAATCGAGTTTGAAACTCACGTGATATTATTAATTTGTCCTTGCTCCATTGTATCGCCACCAACTTCGGCGATTTTCAATGGGCCAACACATTGACCTTTGATATCTGTGAACCAAATGGTAACTTTGGCATCAGTTCCAGCTCCGATTTCATCGGCAGTAAAGACTTTTCCAACCAATTTTGTCTGAAAGTACCATTTATGACCCAATTAAAAAACCTCATCAAGGAAATAATAAAGTTACCTGGCAGGCACCAGCATTTGGAACAACAGCGGGAGTTTCAGGTTCTTCATCTTCAGATTCAGCTTCAGCACCAACAAAAGTTGCTCCTGTAATTTTGTGAGTTTTCTTGGAATCTGGTTTGAATTCTTTATTAACACCGAAAATATATTGATCGCCAGCTTCATTTTGAACAGTGATTGAATCACATTCCCAATCGCCACCATATGTCTTTGTTGACATGATTTTAAGGTCAATCCCTTAAAAATTAATCATTTCTTTTATAAATTTTATTTTGAAAATAGACTTAAAATTAGGATTAATAATGTGAATCGAATAAAAGGCTTAAGAAATATTTTAAATAGATTTTAAGGACCGTGATATATTAATACCATAAATACTTTGAATACCATGACATATTAAATTCAAACCACCCAAGGGTGGTTAAAGGGTAAGAATCTGTAGTTTGATGGCTTATGTAGTGGGTACAGTACCTAGAAAATCGTAAATCCACTCATGGGAATCGCAAAATGGTTAATGTAACAAATTGCTGACAACAGGTTCCGAATCGGGTCGAAAGAACTTCCGATTGAACTTGATTGAAACGTGACATACGACGTGTGGTTGAATCTTTTCATTGATTTTTAGTAATAACTACGTGCCGTAAAAATGATTTACGTTTCATTTCACGTCTGATTATAAAGTACTTTGTCATAAAAGTTACATTTGTATGGTTTTGAACAATCACACCGAGAGAATTTTTCAGTGTGCTTCCTAATCATTCTACTGAGTTTTTTCATGAGGGTGGTACAGTCTATTAACCAGTATAAATCCAGGTTTAACGGCTATTTTACGAGGAAAAATTACATACCGGTGATTTCTCCAAGATCTGCAGAAGTGATATTGAAGGAGTCTTCATTTCCCTTTTCGAAATCATTCTGGTACCATTTGCCTTGAAGGGCTCGGAATCTACTTTGTCCTTTTGTTCCAATGATATTCAACTTGACCTTGGCATCAGTGCCAGCACCACGGCCAGATCCAGTCTTGACTTTGACCGTGTATTTTCCGATAGCGGCATCGCCTGGGAAGAATTCAAATGTTTGACCAGCATCGATGCAAGTATCTTCTGGGATAACAAAGTTGTAAACTTTTCCGTTACCCTTCAGGACCATAGACTTTGGTCTCCATGAATCACTGCCAGTATAACCTTCATTTTTATGCCAAACTTGAATCTTAATTGGATCAATTAGTTTGATACGGTTTTGAAAAGTTTTGAAACTAAAGATTTAGGACTTCAGGATAATATACGTTCAAATAAATTCATAATTACGACTCAAATCAAAAGTAAACACATTTTACGAGTTACACAGTAGACAAAAATGCCGGTATTATCAGGCCTCGGATGCTTATACCACCATATGGTACCAGGTGGTTCCGTGCGGTCAGTTTATCCTTCAGGACATTTAACGGGTCCGACGGTCGTCTATTGAAATTAAACTTCAGTGCTGAATTAATACCGATTCGTCAAAACATTATGAGAAAATCTTATAGATATGGTTCGATAGATATGTAATTTGTATAAATGTTAAACAGAAATAAATGGTTTTAAACTATGGTCTTATACTATATTAATTAAAATAAGACCATGTGGTTTTCCCAAACATCCCTCAATCTCTTTTTAACCACCGTCGAGAACTTTTTTGGTCAATAAAATTTTAACTTACCATAAAAACATCTCCTGCAAGTGGTGTTGGTAAATCGAATTTGTAAGTATCAGTTGAGTTCTTTTTGAAAGATTTTCCTGCTTCGTCAGAGCATCGAATCACTGGCGAGATTTCGAATGGTCTTTTTGTCGTGGTCAGTTGGCAAAAGATTTCTGGTTTAGTTCCATTTGCACCTGTACCAATGACGAGTTCCCATTTTTGGGGTCCGGCACCTGGTTTACCAACGGCTTGTGAATCGGTCATTCTCTCAAAGTCGAAACTGAGTTACAAACTGAGTGATTCGAAGCCCAGTGACAATGGCTCTTATACGCGCCCTATAAACCTGGTCCGTTTTTTTACGATCTAAGACCGAGCCAATTCAGATCGACTAGTAGAAATTCCTGATTATTAACCAGACCTAGTACACACAGTACCATTTATAGATTATATCATATACAATTATCAAAATAACGTTGGTCCGAACGGTATTTGATGGTGGTTTTGGCATAGGAATTACTAAGTAAAGTAGGGTGATAGAGTACTAAAGTAATCGTGGTTAAAAATGAGTCATTGGGTCGATATTTAACATTTTCAAAGGTTATTAGGATAACTTCAAATACCTTGTCGTACACATCTCAGTCTTACCGGTCTAAATAGGTCGACTAGTTAATGATTAATAACTGTATTTGTAGACAAATTGTATTATACGGTATTTGAATAACTCAAAAAGGTTGTCAAGTCAAAAATAAGACTTTTTTATCACCGAAGGATAACTTACACGGTCCAAGACAGCAGCTGGTTAGCATCCGACAAAGAAATAAACAAAAAAACAATTTATAGCTTTTTATTCGCTACAGGCTGATAATTATAAATCTTGATCGTATGATATCTCATAAAAGTATTTATTCAATACTACGGTAGCTGGTAGTATCGTAGTTTGTAGTGCCGTAGTTGGCCGTACTAAACCAAAGTTAAGCAATTCAGCACAAACATTATTCTCAAATCTATCGGACTGCTTTTCAAGTCAAACTACTCGATAAATAAATTATGCATTATGCCCTTATACAGTATAAGTTATACTATATGACTCATTGTTTCAAAATAAGTTTATAAGTTCCTTATGGGCTATTTGAGACTATTTGTAGTAATGGTGAAATAAAAATTAATTTTCCGAGATTGGACATTTTTGAGATTTTATTTTCCGTGTAGTTCATGTTTTTTAGCTCATTGAGACGATTCCAACGGTATATAACACTTATGATATGACCACAGCTTTTCGAGATTTTTTTTATTTTTCATGTCAAAAGTTGAACATCAGAAAGTCGTTCGTTTGTCGACGTGGGTGGTCGAATCATATTCTAGTTTTGATAAAAAGTAAGTTTGGCCCAATATAAATGGGCGCATGAAATTTCAGAACTATCCGATAAGTGATTGAGTCGAAACCGTTTGGTTGAAATTGGTTGGTTCATAGAATTCAAGTTTCAAGAAACCATATTATAGAGTAAAACCATTTCTTTAATATAAATCTCGAAACAAATAATTCTCCGCTTCTAAAAAATCAGATCATATAAAAATGGTTTGACATCTATTCATGGCTCCTAAAATCTTGAATTCCATGGATCAACCAATTTCAACCAAACGGTTTCGACTCAATCAGTTATTGGATAGTTCTGAAACTTCATGCGCCCACTTATATTGGGCCAAACTTACTTTTTATCAAAACTAGAATATGATTCGACCACCCACGTCGACAAACGAACGACTTTCTGATTTGACTTTTGACATGAAAAATCAAAAAAATGTAGAAAAAGCTTTGATCATACCATAAGTGTTATATACCGTTGGAATCGTCTCAATGAGCCAAAAAACATGAACAGCATCAGCAATAAAATCTTAGAATTGTCCAATCTCAGAAAACTATTTTTTATTTCACCAATCTTTTGCAATTACGAGGCCAAATAAGTCACAAATTATCGAAAATCGGCTCCTTTAAAAAATATCTTTGGCCACTAGCAGCCCTATATATCAGATTGCCTGGACGCCTGGAAAGATTGACACAGGAGGAAATACGCCAAACTATCGACGCCGATTTTTCGCAAAATGCTGAGTACTCAAATCTAAAAAGTCTTTCTTCGAAACGTCAGCTTTTTTGTAGGTCATAATAGAAGTGACTTCTAAGAAGTCATAAATTACGACTGAGCTGACAATTAAAATCCATCGAGTCTTGCTCAAAAAGTAATCAAATAAAATGTTGAAGATTAAAAACTTGAACTTGAAGTTCTCTATAACCGGTTGATACACATGTATGTGGTCAATCTTATCAACATTTTTTCATTTATAGAATGATTAGGTCATTTGTGACCATTTTTTCATCATTTTTTTTTATCAAATTTTGGTCATTTTTCATGGTTGAGTTTTTTCTTCGGCAAGATTGACACATTTCTGGTATTTTGAGCCTGTGTGACGCCTGTACACGGCCTGTACACGGCCTGTGTGACGCCCCAGAATTGAAATTTCGAAAAAA
>JACLAC010022303.1_pt1 | contig 12110 bp, 1 predicted proteins | sample 8027881 | NCBI WGS metagenome assembly JACLAC01 (sample SAMN15725517, study PRJNA655200) | protist metagenome | isolation source: fluorescence activated cell sorting (FACS) single amplified genomes of... | place: Spain: Blaines Bay Microbial Observatory, Mediterranean Sea | collected 2016-01-19 | reverse complement strand
AAGGAAAACAAGAATATGCCAAGAACGGACAAGGATGATGATTTAGATTTACTCGAAAAGTTGAAAGCGAATAATACATTACCAAAGCTGATGGAAGATATACCAACCCCTGGGTTACTAACAATGTATATAGATCCAGATGTTCGAACTCGACGAGTTTTACAAGAACCTTTAATTGCAAATAAATCAGTGAAAGATGTCGATTGGAAATCTGAGAAATATTTTACCAATAACTCTTTCCATGGTGTAAGGAAAATCGTGTTGAAGAATAACGAGAGCAATAGTGGGAATACTGGCACATCCTTTAAGACGATGTACAAGGCAGACTTTGTACATAATCGTAAAAGCACACCCTTGGGTATTTTTTCAACAATAACAGAAGCCGCAAGGGCGTTTGATAAAGCAGCTTTGAAAAGTTTTGGCCCTCGTGCTAGGTTGAATTTTAATTTTAACAATTACACTAGTGAAGGTGGCGCAACTGCTATTTCCCTATTACGAAATGTTAGTGACATGATGGGGAACAACAAAGACGGTGATGACCAATTAGGTGATGGTAAAATGGAAATTGATGATGGTAATCATGCTGCTAACAAACTTATTTTGCCTCGATTAGTCGAGCATTCGTCACCACACCCATTTCATAAGCTCGTAATACCTCCTAATTTACTTGGAAAATGTATGCACGTAGCAGAGTGCTTTGATTTATTTAGCAAAGCTTTTAGATTTCCGCATGTAGACATAACTACATTGATCTCGTCTCTATTTTTAGAGACGGTTACAGATAAAAGCAAGAAAGACGCAACTGTGTTGGGTGAAAAAGGTGAAGTGAATGATTCTATATACAATTCAAATGTTGATTATGATTCACATGTGCTTGGGCAGATGCACATTTTGTTAATGCGTGCCATTTTCAATCAGCAGCGACAGGACCGGACCGGTTTGTTTTGCAAGGAAAGAATCGAAAAAGCGGAAAAAACGTCGAAGAAATCATCACGTCAATGGTTGTTAGATACTGCCATAAATGAAATGCACGATTTATCCAGTGACATACGTGGCCAAATTGGAATTTATGATGATACAATAAATTTAATGGCAAACCCAAAACTTGAAAAAGAGTTTGAAGCGAAGATGCAAGATGCAACGAGGAATAGTAGATACAATAATACATACAGTACAAACTATGACTCAAATTATAACATGATGGCTTTAAAATCTCCTGTCACTAGCAATAATGCATTTAACACTCCCATCAATCGGCAAGAAACGTATAAACGTTCTAATAATTATAATTCTATCAGCAGATTCAACATGATTGAATGCGAAGCGCAAGAAAATGTCGAGAGGGAAATTGAATGGGTTGAAGCAGCAACGGGAGCAGTACATTTTTCACCTTTGACTGCAGCTTTTGATAGTACTTGGAATCGTACACATGTAGCATTTGCTCGCAGTTTAAGAGCATTTTTTGAGGCAAGAGGTTTAGATTTCCCTAAAGCACCTGTTTTAAACAGGAAATCAATTGATATGTATATGTTGTACAGCTGGGTCATCAAACGGGGTGGTTATAGAGCTTTCACTAAAAAGTCAATGTGGAAGGATGCCAGGCCATTTATTGATAATTATGTCGAGGATCACGTCCAAGCCCCATATATCCTTAGCCGTAATTATGAAAAATACTTGAAGGATTACGAGGAATTTTACAATGATGGATTTGGTAGTACGGAGCAAGCGAGATACATTGGCAATAGTTTTTATGGTGCTCCTATCGGAAAACCTTTGACCAATGCAATTGTCTTGCTTAATGCAAAAAAGTATGATTTTCCTGTAAAAAATGACCCAAATGAAGAGCAAACTATTCAGACACGAGTGGATGAGCTGATTGAATCTATGAATGTAGATGCAATTTTTTCACACATTGATCAAGATGAATCAAAGGATGAAAAAGGAAAGCCATACAGGAAAGCTATTTTTTTTGATAAATGTAATTTAAGGCCCCCTTTGCATTACTCATCTCCAATGGGATCTTTTGTTAAAGAATGCTTAAACAAAGAAGATAGCAAATCCATGGCTGATTTGTTGAAAGATGTTTCACAAAAATGGGATAATCTAGATCTTAAAACACGAAAAACGTATGAAGATTTAGCAACAATTAAAAATCAAAAATACTTCAAAGATAAATGCATATACGATAAGTGCGTCAAGATTTTAGACGAAAAGTATCATTCAAAATATGGGAAACTTGATGCAGATGGCAAAATGGAAGTTGAAAGCACAGCTGCCCTTATTGTTTCAACGAGTACAACTAGTACTACTAGTACTACCACTACCACCACCACTAGTAGTACTACCCCAATCACGACCACAACTGATACGTCCGTTACCGAATCAATACAAAAGGAAAACACTGAGAATAATAATAATAATGAATCAAAGACTATGGAGGACGTTTCAGAAAGTATTGTTGATGAGAACAAGGACGAGATGGACATTGATGAAAGGTTAAAAAATTCAAATGACAATCAAATTGCAGCAGAAAAAGTATTGTTACAAAATGCAAACAAAAATGATATCTCGCCAGTAATTAAGACCGCTCATAGAAAAAATGCTGTTCATTATGCCCATATTGAATGTATCCCAAATTTTGATAATTCAATTTTAAATTTACAAACATGGAGCGGCATTTTATCAACATTTGTTAAAGAAATGGATACGGCCAAAAGTGAATATGTAAGTGATGATGAAGGAGAAGAAGAACGGCAAAACGTAGGCGTGACCACCTTTGTAGAAACAACAGAGCGAGCATTACAAAGAAAAAAGAGGAAGAAAATGAAAGATGCACTGGATAATTTACGTTATGTTGGTGAAAAACCTGTTAAAAATAAACCTGTAACATGGGGCGAAAATCTGGTGGAAGAAAACCACACAGTCATTATAAAACGAAAGAGCATGAATAAAAACCTCGAGCCATATTCAATGGTAAAGTTCCTATTAGAGATGATACTGCTTAGCCCAGTGAGCGGATTATTTTATGATCGCGAGAATACACAAGAAGAAGAAGAAGAAGAGGAAGAAGAAGAGGATGAAGAAGAGGATGAAGAAGAGGAAGATGATAAATATTTAATGCATGATTTAGAAAATCTTTACAAAAAGTTTGCTCTTGGATATTACTTAGAACCGTACAATTGTTTAGATGTAGAAACGTTCGAAAAAGAAGTAAATGAGATATTTGATTCATTTGGAGTTGTGAAGCAGAAAGATGCAAACGCAGATTTGCCAATCATTGAACAAATAGAAAAGGTCGATAAAAGTAAAATTGAAGATGCAAAAGCATTCCAAACGAAGTTACAAATGAACGCTTTGAAGCAGCTTTTTTATAAATATTGGCCTGAAATTAAATTGTTATGCGTCGAACATGCAAATAAATTGAAGGAATATTACAAAACGTCTTTCCTTGAAGATGATTGCAACGAAGAAGAAATAGATTTATTTGATTTATCATTTGCACCTGGCGATCAAGTTCAGACTATATATGGAAAAGGAACGGTTGCGCGTGTTGAAAATAACCTAAAAAAGTTAATCATAGAGCTGGACGATTGGATACTTGCAAACGAGACACGACCAACATTATTTTGTGATCCATCTCAAGTCACTTTGTTAAAACGTTGTCTTGAAGTCAATAGCAATTCCATTTTCCCGCCTCACAAGTGGGTAAATATTAAAAAACTCAGCGTCGTTGGCGATGTAATACCCGAAGAAGATGAATTTTATGGCAAAGATGTAGTTCTCGAAGAAACATATGGCATCGATTCAAAATATGCCGGCTATGTGGGAAAAGTTCTTGATGCTGGGTTAGATCAAAGATGGAGACGTGTTCAATTGTATCCCACAAGATACCAAAGAATTAGACAGCAATTGGAATACTACAAGATCCATGACATGACTGAAAACGGTGAAATTCTCACTACATTAGAAAAAAAAAGAATGGAAAGGCAGATGGTGAAAGCAAAATATGGTGTTTCATTTGAATTTGTAAACAATAATAGCATTCAAAGGATGATCGATAGAAATAAAGATGCAATTTCCAACGGTATGCCTGTTGTTACCTGGAAACAAGCAGCACTTTCACTTTTACTGCCATACGAAAGTATAACTAATGAGAAAAAAAGTTATGAGCAAAAAAAAGCAGCAGAAGATAGAGCAAAGGTTGTGTCAGCAGGTTTGCCTGAATTGAGAGAAGGAATATATAAGAATATGCCGATTTCTAAAATAGTTCGTGATGCTAAAAAGAATATGAAATCTATGGATACTAGTATCAATGATGCAATTAATATAAATGTCGAGATTAATAAGAGAAGGGAAGCCAGTTACAAATCGCTATTTAAGAATATTCTTACATCTTTAATGGCTACTAAGCCAGGTGCGGTATTTTGTAGTTCCTTAGATTCCGCAACATTCGGTTACATTTCACCCAGAAAGGAAAACAATGGTACTGAGAATGAAAGTAGAGTATATGGTTTAAATGATTTAATCGAGAAGCTGGATGATAATAAATACAACATTCACAATGACGAAGATTATGTAAATAAGGATAGCGGCAATACAAAATCCATGCAGGAGCATTTTGTTGGAGATATGAATAGTATATTTTCAAACATTTACAACACTTTCTTTGTTGGTTCGAAAATTGCTATGTGGGGGCAGGAAGCGCATATATATTTCAATGAGCAGTATACCTTTGCTTGTAGAAAGAGACCGTCATTGTCTATAGCAAAAATATTTGCACCGAAATTGGTAACCATGTCATCAAACTGCAATACAATATTGAATGCAGTAGCTTTAATATTGAAAGAGTTAAATTATTTGTGTGACGCTATTCAAGAAATATCTTCCAAGTTAAAGAGTGGCGATTATACTTCAGCACGTTCTGGGATTAGCTCTACATTTGCAAATGATGTTCGAGAAGCGTTAAAAGAAGCAAATGGCGAAGATAAAACTGTTGCATTGGACGCTCTTTCATGTTTTGATCAAAGATTATTACACATGTGCATTGTTGCCCCCACAAAATATTTTTGGATTGGTGAAAGGATTGTATATCAAGATGGCAGAAATAAGGTGTATGGAACTATTGTTGAGTATATTAAGAACTTTGAAGACGAAGATCATACCTATGATCTTGAGGATGAATATTATGGTTTATGCAAGATATTACCCGATGGTGTGATAGCAAACGATAATAATTACACTTATTTAGATTTGTGGACGCCATTAACCTGTTTTGAGGCGACAACACAAGTTGATATAGATGACGAATATGTGCTTTTATATGGAGTAGACTGGCTGTTCGCTAATGACAACAATCATGTATTAGAAAAACAAAAACGTGGAAAAGCAAATCTTGCGAAGGATCGTTTCCAATACGTTAATTACAAGACTATTTTAGAGAAAGCAGATAATGTTCTTGTTGGACTTCTCCCTAAATTTACAGGTACAGTTACCGATGATGAGATGGTCCAAGGAAACAAGTTGAAACTATTTAATGTAGAAATGAAGTATCATGAATCAAAAGATATGGATATAATTGATGAGAACACAATAAATGATTCTACATTAGGCGAAAGTTCTTTTGTAATGAACAAGATTGCAGACAAGATATATCAAGAGAGCTATTCTGCACTAAATGCAGCTGAGAAAATTTTGGTGCTGTCCTGGCTTTGCGATACATTGCTCAATAGTAGCCAAATTCGAGAAGGAATAACAACGGAGTATGAATCTATTCCAGGATCTTTAAAAAGTCAAAAACATTGGATACAAAAACGGGCACAAAGACAGCGGAGAGAAACTATGATGAAAAACCTGAAGAAAAAAGCGGATGCTAAGAAGAAAAACGGTAAAACCAAGAAGAAGAAGAAAGGCGACAGTGAATCTGAAAGCGACGAAGAAGAATCTAGTGATAGTTCAAATGAAAGCAGTGATTCCGATAATGATGAGGAAATGAACGATAAGAAGAAAGGTGCTTTGAATGGGAAACGCAAGCGGATAGGAATCGCTGCTACTGCAACTGCAACAGATGGGAATAGTAAGCATCAAACGAAGAAGAAAGCTAAGTTGTATGCACATAATCCTTATAACGACAAAATAAGAAAAGTTACCGCAAAAACTTTAGGATTAAAAAAACATGATATGGAAATATCAACGGCAGAAAGGTATAAATTTCATAAAAACGCTGTGAAATTTGAAATTGGATATGCAAAGGAGTTGCTAAAATATCTCAACAAAGAAGGAAACAGTCCAGGAACCTTCCAAGAATATGTCGTGAAGGAGGGTAGGACTAAGGAAGATGATGTAATGGAATACGATCCGATGACAGCTTCACGGGACTTTCCACAATCTGATATTCTTTATAAGAAGCTAGGGATGCAACTGGAAAATGTCGATATAAATGAATTTGGTTCCATGGGATTTTATCGCGGCGCAGGATTTACGGCCGCATGTGACCAGGCTTTAGGTATACTGAATAAATTTATTAAACAGAAGACGATACGCAAGGAGATCTATGACATACGTGCCGATTTGCGAACCGAGCAAAATGCGACCGTTACAAATCAGTTTGAACACCAGGTGTATGTGAATATTTCCAAAGTTCTGAAAAAATGTGGTAAGATATTTTTTAGTTATTTTAATTTATTAGTTGTACCAAGAATTTTGCAAAAAAAATCGCTTTTGTGGAGGTTACAAGAGATTTTTTTAATAGTCGACTCCGGTAAATGTGGGAAAATGCGAAAAGGTTATATTCAGGATAGTCTTAAATCTATTGTTGTAGATGATGGAGCCGAATTACCATTGGAACGGTTCGCAACGGAGCAGAATGACAGTAAAGGATTGCAACAAGCTAATGCAAACGAAGACGTTGCTATGAAATGGCGATATGGTGTGCATTGGGCATTTATTCACGACGAGAATACATGCAAAAAACTGTTCAAAATGCGATTTGATTATGTTGACCGTTATATATTTACAGAGCGACAGACTACCCTTTCATCACGGAAACTTTTAAAATATTTAAGACAAGAATATCCGGTTAAAGAAGCGATTGATAAGACTATGTCCATGATGAGAAAGCAATACATTGGCGAAGATAGATATTATAATCGATATTGGTACTTTGTTCGTGGGGCAAGCGATCCTTACAGATCCAGCTATATATTTGTTGAATTATCTACCTTCGGGGCAAAACGGTACCACAGTGCATGGTATGCAGCATCAAATATTATCGGAAAAAGTTCCATAAATGATTTAAACAGTGGCATGATGATGCAAATTGAAGATGATGAGAAAGATACGTCATATCTAGCAGGTTCATGGTTCTGTGTAGCTGGTGAAACACAATTAAAACGATTGATGCTTTCTTTAAACCCAGAAGGCAGAAGAGAATCTAAATTGCTTATTTCTCTAGCGAAACAATACGAACTGTTCATACACGTTTCTAAAAATATTAACCCAACGATATATAACCCACGTGTTTCCATGTCAGCGTTTCCACAAGAAATAGTTTCTGTCCAATTAATGTTGAATATAGATGATGGGCATTGTGGTGTAACATTAAAGAGCATACCGTGGTTTTTTGGCGGTCGCACGTTTATTGAGATTATTGAGCCAGGTTCTCAACTCCCTGATGTCAGCAACGGTATAACAGAAGTTCAAAGAGTGCAGTTGGGAGATTTCATTGTATCAGTTGATGGTGTTAATGTAGAAAATTACACAACTAAAGATATATCAATGTTGATCTTGGACCGATTTGCACTTGCTGTTACGAAAGGGAAGGATTTTATACGACTCGCAGTGTGGAGAAATGATAAGCAAGTCAATATTGTCAATAGGCCGTTGTTAGCCAGCGCTCCACGTCTAGCCTACGGGCCTATACAATTAATGCATATTCATTTATTGCGTTGTGAAACGTTTGCATTTAGCGCAATTCATTTGCCAGAGGTACAAGCTATTACAGATAAATGGTTATTCATGAATGATACGGATATACATTGGACGTGGCCATGCCTTCGTAATAATTGGCGCAAAAGGTTAATAAGTGCATGCGAAAGTGGTATCTTTATAAAACCAAAGGAACTGGGGAAAATGATTGAAGTGTTTGAAGAGGCCTTTGAAACGTTATTACCCCCAGTTAACCTAGGATTTGCAACCCCTGAAGATATGGAGGAGGCGTATGAAAAGATCACATTTCGAATCAATTCAACAAAGAATGTTGGCCCAGGATTTTACTTGAAAAGGAATTTCGGTTTCTTTGTTGACTTCAATGTTTCAAATGATACATTTCCGAAGCCATTTGAATGGAAAAAAGAGTTTGAAAATGTAAAAAATTATACAGACACCGTAAATTTATTAACCTGTGTATGTACCGAGGTCGGGAGAAGAATAATAAATGCGTTTACATTCAATTCTAAATTACTAGCAATTGAAGACTCTGGAGCAACACATTGGAACTCAACATTTAAAATGGAAATTTTGAATTCAGTTAGTAAACAATATGGTTCTATGTTCGATTTTGAAAATAAATCTACGTATGAAAAGCAAGTAAATATTGCATTGAAACATGTTGCTAATGGTAATAAGAATAGCAGTAATGGCAGTAATAGTAGCAAAGGAACAAAAAAGAGAAATAAAAGAAATTCAAATATATTTGACAAGCAAGGCAAAGGTATTGATGTTTTAAATTGTATTGATGTAAAACGCAATTCGGATATCGTTAAATATTTCCCGTACTTGCAGAAGCGAAAGAAAACATCATTTATAATAAATAAAGATGTAGATGGTGTTAGCAATGTTGAATACGATTCGGATATCGAGAAAGCTAATCGTGATAATTTAGTCTCAAAATTAGGTGAAGGTGTTTTGCAAAAGGCAAAAGACTTGGAAAAAAAGATCAAGTACCTTGAGAAACATGGAATGGACAAGATATGGGATTTATGTGGAACAGATATTGACAAGGAACAAGAGAAAAAAAGCCTGGAAAAAATTGAGTCAATGAAAGCAAAAAGAGGAACTTATGCTCAAAAGATGAAAAAGGCAGCAGCCGTTCCATCAACAGGGAAAAAAGGACCAAAAACAAGATGGTTGAATGAATACAAACGGTATGCAAGAGAATTGCGGGAAAAGATGGAATCTGGCGATACGGATTTAGAAAAAATAGCAATTGAGATGAAGAAGGTAAATAAAAGGCATTCATATTTGATGGTAAACATGGCAAAGTCCCCAGACAAAATATCACCAGAGTTCAAAGAAATGTCCAAGGAGATGGCACTTGTTCGAGGGCGAAAAAAAGCATTGACAGAGGTGAGGGACGAAATCTTAAATGAACGTGGGGCTTCAAATGCAAATCTCGCCCCGGCAGAAATTAGCAAAGCAGAAAAAGAAAAGGAGGAAGCAAAAAGATTAATCAGAGTGAAACGCGCGAAATACTGGGAAAACCAAATGCAGCAAAACGAGGATGCAATTAAGGAAGAATATAGAAAGGTAAAGAAAAGAAGAGATGAGAAATTGCAGAAAGAGAAACTCAATGTATATAGGAATGCAAATGGAACCGTTGTTGAAGTCTTCAAAAGAAGAAAAGATGAATATTTTAGAGGTGTAATAGAATTTCAATCGAATAAACCAGGCCATGAGATTCTATATGGTATTATTGTGTATTTGAACACAAATAAAAAACCATATGATTCTGGCCCAATATATGAGACAAGATATGAAGCTGCACTCCAATATGATTTCTTGGTCAGAAATTTACTCGGTGTAAAACTCAGTGAAGGTTTTGTCAATTTTAGTTATAATTCCAGTCTACGAGTAGCACCATTCAATCAATTCAAATATTATTCCAATTTACGTAGTGAAAAATATTTTGTAGAAGATACCGATACCGCTATAGTAAAAAGATACGTGAAAGGTGGAAACAATAATCACATTAGATCATTGGTTTATTGTCCAATTTCTGGGAAAGGATTCGATAACGAATTAGCATTTGGAGAATATTTCATAACTACGCATATGGAAGTACAAAATATTAAAACGCAAAAATTGCAGGAAAATTCATTATTAGGTAACACTCTCTCCACCGTATTTACAAAGAATGCGAAAAATGTAGGATATAACAGTAACTTCCCCTCAGCGAATCAGCTGATGCATTATCCCACTAATAAGAAAGCAACTACCATAACTTTAAGTGCACGCAAATTTAAGAGTAGTAGCCAAAAAAGCACGAAGATTAAATTATCACCTAGATCCAGTCAAAGAAAATCTTTCCCATGTACCGTTTGTAACGCGGTCTTAATGAGTAGAGATAGTTTTAAGAAACATATGTACGTACAACATCAAGGTGGAAGAGAATCATGGCAGTGTCATATGTGCAAGAGTGTTCTAGGTTCTAAAGACAGTTTGAAACGGCACTATAGACATGTTCATCAAATTGATCGAAGTATCATTATGGTGGAAGATGGGCATCAATGCGATATTTGTAAATTATTTTTTGGTACTAATGAAAGTTTAGTAAAACATAAGGACGAAACTATTTGTACGCCAAGACTTGCTTCAGTTGATGGTGCATGTATTGTGGTTCCTAAATAATTATGAGAATACGGGGGTCGTAAATAATTTTTTATATTACATATATAAAAATTCTCTTATTTATAAGTTAAAGATTTTATTTACTCATATTGTATATATATATTATATGTGTACATATATAATTACCAGAAATAATAATTAAATATATAAAATATAATATATTACATATATATATGATTATATGATATATTTTGATTTTTTTACTTCGTATAAATTTAACGAGTAATAACCCCCCCCCTTCTTTTTTGCGTAGTTTTTTTTTCTATGTGCATTAGAAAATATTTTTTTATATGATTATGCATTATAAACTGATACACTGTGTACTGATGAAATGTATGACACTGATATAATTTTCGTACGTGTATATTTTGATATATATATATATATGAGAGGAAGTTATGTACTTCGTATGATATGATATCATACATTTAATATTAATATATTATATATACCATTATTATATGTCTCATTAAATTAAAAAACATCTCATTTTTTATGCAGAGAGATACAAATTATATCATATTTTGGTATGATACGAAGATCTATTTTCGACATATCATATCATATTTCCGACACACACATACACACTCCTCTTGCTTTATTTTTGACTCTTATGATGGCTACTATGATGATGTGACGATTTTGTATGATGATTATAATGATGATGATGAGTATGGTGTTGACTTGTTTTTTTATCATTATTACTATTCGTTTTTTCCTTGGCAGCTGTTTTTGCCTTATGTATATCACTGTAAGTTTTGCTGCTTTTCATTAATTTTTTTAATATCTCGTGAGCTGGATGCACAGAATCGTCATCATCAGTAGCAGCAGATGTTGAATCCTTTGAACTAGTACTTTTTGACGTCTTTATCAATTTCTTTTTACCATTAATGGATGATATTTCCTTGTTTACAGGCGACTTAGATAATTTTGACATGTCGTTGTTAGATGATACAATCGATTTTGGTATGGTTAAACCTTCATTTAGTTGATGGATTTTAGCTAAATATACACTTCCATGTTTTTTCTTCCGACTTAATAATCGTGATATGACATCGTGGCTAAATTTCCTTTGCGGAGTTATTGTTGGAGGAGCTGGAGGCGGCCCATCTTTTGCTGCACGTGATAACACTATATTTTGCCCAGCATAAACTTGTTGCATAGTTTGTTGATATTGCTGTACTTGTTGTTGTTGAGCTTGCATTTGCATTTGTATATTTTCTTCATATAAATTCTTCATATGTAGGTTATTTTTTACCGTCAACATTTTCTTATCCATAATTTCTTTATGATGCAATTTCATCGCTTCTTCATCCAATTTCTTTTTTTCTGTTTTAGGCAGTACAGGTTTTTGTCCTTTTCTGTAAGCAGATGGTTTGTTCATCATCTTATTATTATTATTGTGACTATTTTTAGTATGATGAATATCAAGTGTTGACATGACTCTAGGTTCAGATGCATTTGTGGTTCCTATAAAAAATATTTGA
>JACLAC010013728.1_pt1 | contig 12110 bp, 10 predicted proteins | sample 8027881 | NCBI WGS metagenome assembly JACLAC01 (sample SAMN15725517, study PRJNA655200) | protist metagenome | isolation source: fluorescence activated cell sorting (FACS) single amplified genomes of... | place: Spain: Blaines Bay Microbial Observatory, Mediterranean Sea | collected 2016-01-19 | reverse complement strand
CGCGAGGCCCGCGTCGAGGAAGACTATGTGAGGCACGCGATGGCCAGACTGTCCGATGAGTAAATAGCGCTGCAACCTTGCAATCCAGTCGGCCTCCTCCATACGCACGAGCACGTTGCCTGGGAAGAGGAGAGGAGAGGGAGAGGGTGTAAGGACAGGACAGGGTGGTAGGTGCATGTGTAGGTCGATCTCGTCTAGTCGCTTGCCTGGGTGGAGGTCCGCGTGGATAAATTGTCCATCATCAGCATCTTTAAGTAGGACTGCACGCCGCAGAGCGCCACCTTCTTCCTTAGCTCTAAGTCATCGCCATCGCGGACGTTATTCTCCAGGGCGAGCGTCGGGTCGACCGGCACCCACCTCGCGCCGTCACGCTTCCATTTCGTCACTTTGGGCGAGTCGCCCGCCTTATGCAAGTATTCGGCAACGCTCTCGCCTGCAGCACACACACACGCGCAGTGGCACAGCAGCGGTCTCTCAGAGTCGCATTGCAGCGCACACACAGGTTGGTGGGCACTGTGTGCGTGAGAGAGAGAGAGAGTTGCTGTGGCGTCTCACCCTTCTCGAACGTCTCGACAACGACGTGCTGCGAGACTAGATCGTCGATAGGCGTCGGGAACGAGACGATCGCTCTCCAGAAGCCCGACGCGAAGTGCCTTCGGAAGCGCCGCAAGTTCTCGGCCTCGTCGCGAAAGTCCAGCTGCATGTAAAAGTTCGACGCGAACTGAGCGACGGTGTCATTCACCTGCACGCCTTTGACCGAGCCTACAGCATCCGCCGCTCGCATTAATATCGCCATGTCAATGCCTAAACGCTCGGCGAGGTTTGGGTGCTGTATCTTCACGGCGACCTGCAGCACGCACACAAGGCACGGTGGTTGAGTGGCTGCTGCGGCTCCTGCTACGCTGCTGCTGCTGCTGCTTTTACCTTCAGTCCCTTTGGCATCGTCGGCCCGTGTTCGTGCCTCAAAGTCGCCGTGTGCACCTGACCGATCGAGCCGGACGCGATCGGGTGGAGCGAGAAGTCCTCGAAGACGTCCTCAAGCTCCCTGCCGATCTCGTCGCGGAAGACTTTGCGCGACCATGCGAGCGGATGCACCGGCGCCGCGTTGGTCAGCGCGCCTAACGCGTCGCACAAATCATCCTCGAAGATGTCGTAGCGCGTGGAGGCCCATTGGCCCCATTTGATGCCGACCGGACCGCACCGCTCGAGCGTAGCGACGAGGGTGCGCAGCCACCGCGCGCGCAGACGCGTACGCAGCAGCGGCAGCGTACACAGCACCGGCGCGAGCAGCCAGAGCAGCGCAAGCACCCGCCGCAGCACGCGCATAGCCGTGCGGACCTTGCCGTGCTGCGCGGATATGGCGTCGAGCGAGTACTGCGTCGAGCGAGGATATGGCATGCTCTTCTCGGCGCCGCCGTCGGGCGGAGGCGGGAGGCGAATGTAGCCGTGGCCCGACGGGTCCGCACGCCAGCCGGGCATATCCGCAAGCTCGAGCTTCTTCGCCTCCGCATACGACATGGGAGGCGCGCGCTTGTTATGGCCGTTGGTGTGCCCATTCTTCGGACGGCGTGTGCACACGCGGAGGTAGAGCGCCGCGAGGAGGATAGCCATCGCCGTCGTCGCGAGGAGCGGTAGCAGTGGGACCTTGGCTTCGGTCAATGGGCTCCATTCGTCCATCTTGACGACGTCTGGCGGCCGCCAGAAGACGGCGGCGAGCCCACCGACGGCTGAGGACCCTGCCATCGTCGCACGAAGATGTATCACACTGCCTCCGACGGCCAGTCCGTCCACGCTGCCCGCGTGGAAGGACTCTATAGTTTTGCGATGCGTCCGACGGCTGGATGAGAAATTTCTTGCGAGGTGCTCGCGACGACAACCATGTTTGGCGAGGCGGCTGGCACGCCTTCCACGCCTTTCCTTCATGCGGCGCAGAGAGTGGTCCACCAATTCTGAAACCAGAGGTGCTCGATACGACACGGCCACTCAACTTCGTGCGCGCGTCATCGCTTTCTTCTCCTGGCTCGCGCTCTCGCTCACCTACTCTTTAACACACCACACCAATAATAAAATGGCACAGCCCACCGACATCCTCAACGACATTTCTCTCTCTGACCAAATGGGCCTCACCAATCATCCAGAAGCCGAACCGCCGTCCGCGGGCTTCCAGGAGCTCGCCGTCAACTCACCAGAGCAAACGGACAAGAATTTCTTCGAGATGAGCGCCTCCGAGCAGGCAAAATTCACAAAAGAGGCGTCACCACCTCCGGGTCCGCCTCCCGACGCGCAGCAAGCCGCTAGCGCGCAGATGCTCTTAAAGGCGGCTGAGCAGCAGCGGCGGCTCGCGGCGATGCTGCCCGACGACGGCGGCGAGATGCTCGCGCTCGCCGAGCAGCAGGAGCGCCAAGCAAATGCGATCCTCGGCGGTACCACTTCACAACCACCACCACCACCACGAGAGCCGGAACGCGTCGCCTCTACCGCCTATTACGCGCCATCGGACGCTGCGCCGCCGCCGCCGCCTCCGCAGCCGCCGCCGCCGCCATCGCACGTGACGGCCGTCCTCCGGCGCGACTCCCAGCAGCTCTTTAAGCTCCTCCTCAAGGAGAGCCCCGGCGGCGTCCTCATCTCACGATTACTTCCGAGCGATGCTGACGGCGACGAGCGGAGCAAGCTGCGAGAGGGTGACATCGTCCGCACGATCAACGGGTTAGGAGCGTACGAGATGCCGATTGATCAGCTGAAGGCGTATGTGCGCGACTGCCCTGGCGCCTTGTATGTTGAGGTCGAGAGGCTGGAGATGCCGCCGATGAGTGCGAGCTTTGACGCTATGAGCGCTGAGGAGAGATTCCGTGCGCGATTTGGTAACGGTGGCGGAGGCGGGCCAGGCGGTAGCAGGCAACAAGCGGCTCCTGCAGAGAACGATCTCGACGCGTTGTTAGGCAATGTGACGAGCAACGTCAAGAATGGTTTGGAGGACTTAAAGGACCAGTTTAGCGTGTTTATGCAGAGGGACGTGCCCGAGCTGCAACAGCGTGCGGAGGTGACGAGAGAGCAGCTGGCGAGTGGCGAGCTGACGGCCAGGCTTGGTACGAGGGCGAAGGAGATTGGCGAGCAGGCGAAGGTCTTCGGCGAGCAGGCGAAGGAGACGTGGAGGGATCTATTGGATGCGGGCAAGGAGACGTCACACGATCTGGCGCCGCATGTGGAGAAGGCCAAGCAGGATCTGGGGCATGGGTTGAAGCAGCTGGGTGATGGCTGGAATGATTGGATGCGCCAATTGTCGGAGCCGCAGCAGAACCAGCCGCACGCGTCTGTTGGGCCTGGGTCAGCGTTTAATACGCCCAGAGGGTACCAGGCGCCAAGCGGACAAGCGGCGTACCCTGGTGCAGGACGAGGTGGTGTCGTCTATGGCGACAATGGGACTGTAGAGACGCCGCGAGGGCGTATGCACGCGGCGATTGGCCCGGGCTCCCAATACATGAATGCCTCGCCTGGGGGCACCACCGTCCAAGCGCCGGGAGCCGCACCGCCAAGAGGAGGAGAGGAGGAGATCCTTGGTGACGAGGAGTTTAATGAGGCGACGCAGTTGGCGATTGCGCTGAGCCTGTCGGAGAAGGAGGCGGGAGCGGCAAAGGCGGCCGCGCCGGAAGCGGCAGCAGCAGAGCCGCTGATACCTTTGGGTGAGGATGAGGCGGCTGCCACTATTACAGTCGCGCCGCCGCCGGCGCAGGAGCCGCCGCCCCAGCCTCAGCAGCTCGTCGACGTCTCAGACGGCCCAGCGCTGACGGACAGCGAGCAGCTGGCAATGGCGATGTCGCTCTCTTTGGAGGAGGCAGAGAAGGAGAAGGAGCGTGAGGCGGAGGTCGCGAGGGCAGAGATCAAGATGGTTGCGAGGGCGGCGGCTTCGAGTGAAGAGGTTGCGGCGCTTCCGGCTGCGGCGCCGACGACCGCGGCGGCGGTCAAGGCGAGCCCTCTGTTTGATGAGGATCTGTAGATCAGGGAAAGATGGAAGTGATCTAGTGCTCGGTACGACGCCACGCGCGAAGCCACGAGTATTTTGCCACACACCTTTTGCTCCCTGCCCATGGCTTCGGCGGTGCGCCGTGCGCTGCCCGCACTCATCGTCTTCGACCTGGACGCGTGTTTATGGACGCCAGAGATGTTCGAATTGGACTCCGCACCAACGAGCTACAGCGCAAGTAAGGGCGGCGTGCAGGCCGGTAGCGACACCGTGCGTCTCTTCCCGGGCGCGGCGAGCGTACTCCGCCGCATTCTGACCAACGAAGGCGGCGCATTTAGTGGTGTGAAGGTTGCCGTTGCGTCCTCCACTACCGAGCCTTCATACGCTCAACGCTGCCTCGAGCAGCTGCCAATATTCGAGGACGGTTCACGCGCCGAAAAGGTCAACGACATGGTTGATTATCGGCAAATCTACCCTGGCTCGAAAGGCCGCCAACACTTTCCGGCGCTCCAACGACAAACCAACATCCCATTCGCCTCCATGCTCTTCTTTGACGATTGTACGTACGGCGACAATTGTGCCGATGTCGCGCGTGCATGTGATGGAACTACGTGTGTGCGCACGCCGAGCGGCCTCACCGAGGAGCTCTTCGATGCCGGGCTCGCGGCGTGGGCGGATGGCAAGCACGGTGTGCTCTCATGCTACACGTCCAACTCGCCGCACGCGGCTGCAGACGCGCTGACGTGCCAAGCAGACGCCGAAGGCTCTCAACCCGGCCCGCGTGCGCTCTTCCGCGACGAGGTCTAGTTTTGAATTTCAGTATACAACCCTCGCGTCTCCTCACACTCTCAGTACGGGCGTCACGCTCGTCGCGCGCTCACACCACCGCTCAACACGCTAGCACCAAAATACAATCAATCGTCGTCGTCGTCGTCCTCATCGTCCAGCGCGGCCGCCTGCGCGCGCAGCGCTGCCAACCCGCCCGTTTTGTAGTGCGCCTTGCGGTTCTCCTCAAACTTCCGCTTCTTCTCCACCTCATCCTCCTCCTCCGGCTCCTCCTCTCGACGCTGCTCCGCCAGCTGCGCGAGCGCCCCTAAATCCATCCCGGGTGCCAGCATCCGGCTGGCGGGGCTGCTGTCCGTTGTCGTCTCCATTTGTACAAGGTCCATCGACGAGTTCACAGGCGTTACAAAGGGCGGCAGTTCGCGAGGTCCAGCGCGTGCAGGCGGGGCCTTCGGCGGGAAGGCGTTCGGCGTCTCTCCGTCCTCGCCGAGTGTATGAAAGGGCGTCTTCGGCTCAAGAATTTTCATACGCTGCGCATTCTCCGCCTCCTCCGCGTTGGCGGCCAAATTCTGCTCGTCCCAGCTTATTGCCTCCTTGCGGTTCATGGTTGCGCAATGTGAGATGACGGCGCCGAGCGCGACCGACGTGAAGTTGGCCCACGGCTGATGAAGTTTCACGAATGATCACCTCTCCAATCCATCGGTATAGAGGCTCGGCACCGCCGCCACATCTCGCTTGATCCCGCTCAGCACCGCCTCGCTCGTCTTGCCAAGCTGCGCGTCGCCAAGCAGCCAAGCAGCGAATTTGACCTCCTTGGCGAGCTCCTCCACGCGGCTCAACACGCGCACGATGTCGCCCTCTTGCAGCATCGTACACTCTCTTAGCGTCGCAAAGTCGGCGCCACCCGCCCATGCGTGCGCGGCCGCAATCATGCACTCATTGAGCGCAAATTTGACGTGGCCCGCCTCTCCGTCCGGCCCGAGCTCCAGACAGCCCGCCTCAACCTGTGCTTGCGTCGTGTTGATCGCGAGCTCGTTGAGCCGCTCCTTTGCCGCCTGAAGCGGTTGGGTCAGATTGTACGGCTCCTTTGGCACTTTTCCCTTTGCGACGAATAGAGAGAGTAAACCAGCGAGCTCTGCAGAGGTCAAGCCGTGAAGCACGCCGGTGCATACCGCCTCGGCTAAAAGGAGCTCGTCGGCGGCCGTCGTCAGCTCGCAGGCGACACGGCCCTTCAATGTGAGTGTCGCACGGTCGATAGAGAAGGACGATACTGGCGAAACTGGCGGCGATGTGCCCTCCTCCTCCTCTCCTCCACCCTCCTCCACCGCGCCGCTGCTCGTCCCTGCTCCGCCTCCGCCTCGAGTCGCCTCAAGGTACCCAAGCTTGCGCAGCAGCTGCAAACGCTTCGCCGCGTCAGGAAGCAGCGTGACCGCACCTAAGCCTTCAGCGCATGCGTCGGACAGTTCGTCAATGTGTACGGTCAGCCATCGGCGGCGCTTCTCTGTAGTGAGAAGGCTGTTGAGGCTGGTGAATAGGCTGGTAGGTGGCCGTTGCGTGAGTGGATGAGCGCTGAGGAGCTCGCGTAGCTCGTATGCGCGCGCACCGCATTGGGCAAGCGCGACCTCCGGAGGCACAGCCTCCTTCTCCTCCTCTTCGCCGCCCGCCGGTGATGGTGGTGGCAGCTGTAGCTCGACTGCAGGCTCGACGGCCTCAATACTATTAAAGCGATGCTTCCTCTGTAGACCCGCCAACTGCATAGCCACACCTTTAACACTCGCTTCGACGACAGGAAGCGCAAACGCCTGATTGCTCACGCTTAACCGCTGGTTGCAAAGCATCAGAGCATGTGTCGCGTCGACATTGAGCACATCCCATCTCAGATCTCCAGTCGTACCACTCGCGATGCATTCGACTTTACGCGCGTTGCTCGGCGGTGAAGGAGCGAACGGCACGTCATTCAGAGCCGGCGGCAATGCGCCGCTCTGCTGGGAGGCGAGTAGGCAGCGCAGCGTCAGAGTAGCTGGCGCGGCAGGCGCGTCATCTCCCTCCGTCGGCTCTTGTGCCGCTTTGGAAGCAGGCGTGCCGAGTAGAACAGCGAGCCTTGGCCGCGACCCCAAATCGGCCGTTAGATCGCCTGTGAGCACGATGACACGGCCCGCCGGTAGCACTGTTGTCAGCGCCGTATTGCTACGGCAACGAGCCGCGTGCTGCAACTGCTTGCCACAGAGCGCCGAGTGCTCGGCAAGCAGATCGTAGTACTCTATCAGCTCGTCATGCGTGCAGCCGTCTGCATCTGCGTCCGGTATAGGCAGTGCATTAAGCTCTTCCTCTAGATCGGACGCGACAGTCCCCAATTCCCTCGAGGCCATTCGCGCTCTATGCGCGAGGAAGGACTTGTGTATCATCGCTTTGCAGCGCATACCATTGTTGTTCTCGTTCCGTGCGAGATTGAGTAGCATCGAATACGTCATCCCAAAATGACTCGAGAGTCGAGGCGGCTCTCCAACCATCACCTTCTCCAACCGCTCTGCGTCATAGAGCTCATCGCCCGCAACAATGCACACGCCATGCGCGTCGATACCGCGCCGTCCCGCTCGACCACTCATCTGTGTGTACTCCCCAGGCAATAGCTCACGGAAGCCCCTACCATCATTCTTACGGATTCCGTTGAAGACGGCGCAGCGTGCGGGCATGTTGACGCCGATTGCGAAGGTTTCTGTCGCCAACAGCACCTTGATCAAGTTGCGGGAGAAGAGGATTTCGGTCATCTCGCGAACGATAGGCAGCATGCCGGAGTGATGCACGCCAACGCCACGGCGTAACAAAGCCGAGACGCGGAGCAATTGCGGGAGGGACCGCTCAGCCTCAGACAGCCGGCCATTGACGCACTCCTCATAGAATTCACACGCCTCCTTCACCTCCGCCTCTGAAGATAAGGACGAACCCTCCGGAAGACCATTGACCAGACCGGACGCTAAATCGTCACATTTGACCTTGGAAAAGGAGAAGACGACGGCGGGGAGGAGGGACTCGCGGCGCAGCAAACGAAGCAATCGCGACCAATACTCGATGCCGTCGCTTCCGCTTGGACCCTTGCCGCCGCCCTTGCCGCTTCCGCCCTTGCCGCCTCCCTTGCCACCGCCTGAGGACCGCTGCTCGTTGCGCTGCTCTTTCAGCGCCTTTGCCGCCTGTGCGTGGCCTTCCGGCTGAAAGATTCCATCCTCCCCAACAAGCAAGAAGAGCTGCTCGGCCGCGTACATGAAATGCCGTAATGGCGTCGGCCGCTTACTCGTCGCGATCACATGCACCACCCTCCTCTTTGTCGCCCCAATCCACATCGCACATTCTCTTGAGTTGGGTACGGTCGCTGATAGACAGACAACACGGCAGCTTGGCGGCAATGAGATGATCGTCTCCTCCCATACAACGCCCCTCTCAATGTCATTAATGTAGTGTACCTCGTCAAAGACAACCCATGCCATCTCCTTCACCTCCGCCGCCTTGCGATGAAGCATGCCGCGTAGGATCTCAGTCGTGCAGATCAGGCACGGTGCGCTGACATTAATCGAGGCGTCGCCAGTGAGCAGGCCGACCGCGCTCTCGCCAAATCGTATCCTCAGCTCGCGGAACTTCTGATTGGAGAGCGCTTTCACAGGCGAGGTGTACACCGCTCTTGCACGCTGCTTGAGCGCCAGAGCAATCGCGTACTCGGCGACGACCGTCTTGCCGCTGCTCGTATGCGCGGAGACAAAGACGTCCTCGTTGCGCTCGAGGCATAGGACGGCGCGCTTCTGGAAGGTGTCGAGCTCGAATGGGTAGGTGATTGCTGGCGTGGGGACTTGTGACGCAAAATCGGAGACGTCGGACGTGTCGAGTGTCGCCCACGTCGTGTGCGGCTCGTCGTCGGGTGAAGTAGTATTGTCATCGTCAATGTCCTCAGCCTCCTCGTCGGCCTCCTCCTCGCCATTCGATAATTCGTCGTCAATATTATCAAAGGAATTCGCGGCCAATTCGGCCTCGTTCGCCGCCGCGATCGCGTCTGCTGTTGTCGCCACGTCATCCTCGGCATCGTCGAGCGACCCCGAATATTGCAGCGGCGCCTCTGCCTCCAATATTGGCTCCTCCGCGGCACCGAATATTAATTCGAGCTCGCGTATAGCGGCGCTGCGGTCGTCGGCCGTGCATTTTAGTGAGCGTGGGAGCTGTGGGAGGCGGTCGAGGAGAGTTGACATGTCGCCGTCGGTGCCCTCGGGCGATTTGGGGCCCACGCGAGAGAGCCCCTTGCAGATAGGGTTTATTCGTTATCGATGTCAGACCGCACCTGGTGGGCCCACGAGGGCCGCTCGCACGCTCCCGCCGTCGTTAATAACGGCTTAATCGACGTCGACTCGTCACTCGGCATGTACAGGTCCTGGGAGCTCTCGGCGGCGCGCGACGTGACCCGCTTCCACCTGCCGTGCGGTTCGGGTGCCTCCGGCTCTCTCACACACGGATCTATGATCGTCGGTATGGACGAGGGCTTTATCGAATATCAAGCCGCCTCTGGAGCGTGGCGAGCGCTCGCGTGCCCGTCCGTGCGCGAGGGCGTCGGCCCATCCTCGTCGTGCCGCAAGCTCGGCTTTGGCACCTTTAAACCAAATCGCGAAATCGTCTACCTCGGCAACGGGCGCACGATGGTGTGGGACCGTGCGACGATGGCGTACGACCTGTACACGTTCGCTCCGCGCGGCCCGGTCCTCACCAACTCGAGCGCCAACCCCTTCCTCGTCCCGGTGGGTGGCGTCGGCGGTGGCGCCGCCAATGGCCGCCTCGCCGGCATTCACAACGAGAGCACTCTACACCACCTCAAGCTGCCGCTCGCGGCAGGAGCCGGGCTGCCGAAATTCCGGCACGTCGTCCTCGAGCTCCTCCCGGGCGGCCGTTCCTACCGCGTGTGGAACTCGGAAGGGTGGAGTCACGGCGCGCTGCGCGGAGAGGGCGATGCCGGCATGTTTCGCCGCTCGCCGCTCGCCGGCCCGGTTGGCCGCGGCGCCTTCCCGAGTGTTCAGCCGCCGCGTGAGGGCTGGAATTCTGCGACCGACGCCGAGGAGAATGCCAACTACTACAAGGGTGTGATCATCTCTGCTTCGCCCAACTTACCACTCCTAGTGGAGGTGGACACGCACGAGGGGTCGTATCGCTCCATTGGCGTGAAGGTACTGGACATGGACACACTCGAGCCGGCGACAACGCATCAGCCGCCCCTACACTTTGAGGTGTTAGCCGACGGGTCGCTCGACGCGCCGCCGTCGGCATGCGAAGGATGGACGACAAAAGCGGAGTGCGCGGCAGCGGGCGGTGCATGTGGATGGTGTGAGCAGGTTGATGGCGTCAGGCAGTCCACATGCATGGCCGGCGGCCCTGAGCGGCCGTGTGCCGCAAGCACGTGCGCGGTATGGCACTTTGCAGATTTGGGAGTGCCGCCGCCGATCCCGCCGTCGCCGCCGCCGCCCTCACCGCCGGGCCTCGACGCGAGCTCGCTCGCGCGGCTCGAGGAGCATTCGCAGCATCTCAAGGACCAGTGGCCGACGCCGCCAATCTCGGCGGACGATCTGCCCGTCTTCGAGCCGCCGGAGCCGGTGGCAGCAAACGAGGCGCCGAAAAAATCGCGCTGGTGGCGGCCGCTCGAGCAGCTCGCGCTGAGGCCGTTTGACGCGCCGCAGCAGACGGGCGCGTGGTGAGACGAGGTGCGGTGACGCCACGGAGACGCGCGTACGTCTCCGTGTGCGGCAGCATTTTACATACAGACGCATTGCTCCCTGGAACTCGTGGTCCCGGTGTGCATAAACCAGCGCCACGAAAAAAAGCATGTTGTGGTCCGAATATACACGAGGATGTATGTACTTTTTCTTGTGCACGAGCTGCGCTAGATCTTAAAGAGAGACAGCACCAGTCCACCTCCAGGTTTTTTATTCCCGTAGAATAAATCTTTTAGCGGTAGAAGGCGAGCGCGATCGCGCCGACGATGAAGGGCGCGATGAGCAGCGCGAGACCACCGATCACGACGGGCGACTTGATCTTCTCCGCGTCCGTCATATCGTCCATGTTGGTTTTGAAGAACTCCTCCGGCTCATTGTCACGCGTGAGGCCCTCCGGCTTCTCCGAGCCGCCAAACATCTGCATGCGGACGGCGATCGGCGTGCCGGCGACGCTGCGCGTCGGCGACGCGAGCCGCGGCTGCATCACCAGCGCGGATGCCTGAAGCAGCGCGATGGCACAGAGGAAAAGGCGAAGAGGCGTCGTCATGGAGTTTTCGGGATTCGTCGGCGTCGAAGCCGATCTCGCGACCTCGCGCGCCGGTTTGAGCACCTTTTGACACAATACCAACGAGCCCACCCCCCTCCCAACGCGCAGCCGCGCACTTTGTTCCCACTATAAAAATCATGGCGCTGGCGTGGGCACAAGACAAGACGTGAGGAATTTTGGGCAATGGCGGGCGCGGCGATGATGCAAACGCGCGCTCTCGATCCCGCTACCACCACCGTCACCTCCTGCGCCGCATATTCGTTCTTCCGTTCCTGCGTGCCCACCTCCACAATTCGTGGCTCCGTGACTCTCGCCAACCACAATGGCGTCATCACGCTCGACACATTAAACGTATCACCCACCGCCGACGTGCCGCTATCGCTCGGCCTTGGATTTCTCGGCGGCGTTAATGTCGCGCTGCGCGCCAATTCAACGCTCTCATTTGCAAATGGCACCGCATCACAATTATCAGATGGCTCATTCACCTTTGAGCCGTCGCCAAACGCCTTGTGGGGTCTATTGCGCGGCAACATCTCCCTTGCGGGCTACGGCATCGCGTACGGAATGGTGCCGCAGCAGACGAGCGACATTGAGATTTACGCGGAGACGCCAGTCGTAATGTCGGCGACAGGCAGCGGATCCATCGCTCGCGTCATCCAAAGCGCAAGTCCGTTTGAGCCTGCAGTCGATGAGGTGCGGACGGCGCTCTCCTTTAACGCTCTGATTGATCAGACACACGACGGCATGTCCTACCAAGTCGAATTGACGCTCACTACCAGTTGGGCGGAACCGCCGAGCCCGCCATCCGCACCACCAAATCCAACTCCGCCACCACCATTACCACCGCCGCCATCGCCGCCGCCGCCGCCGTCGCCAGCACCCTACTTTCCGGGTCGCACGACAGTCACGGGATTGACGCATAGCTCCAGAAGCGGAACGCTCGATATTCGCTTCTTGTGTTCGGCCGGATGCTGTAGCACAAGCATCCGCGTGCTCGTCTCGATTGGTTTGGCGGGAAGCGCAGAGCAGATGCACTGAGCTGGCGCTGGGCGACTGCAAATTGAGCAAAGCGACCGTGGGG
>JACLAC010015647.1_pt1 | contig 12114 bp, 13 predicted proteins | sample 8027881 | NCBI WGS metagenome assembly JACLAC01 (sample SAMN15725517, study PRJNA655200) | protist metagenome | isolation source: fluorescence activated cell sorting (FACS) single amplified genomes of... | place: Spain: Blaines Bay Microbial Observatory, Mediterranean Sea | collected 2016-01-19 | reverse complement strand
TATAAAATCCAATGCCTTTTCTTTGATTTGATTTCAACCAAAGGATGAGATCGTATCATTTCTTTCGCAATTTCCTCGTGCATTTTAGTGTGGTGGGGAGAGAAATCGAGGAACGAATACATGGTATCGACGCTCGTGCGACCGGGTCGCAAGCTAGCGAAGAGGTTATTGCTGCTGCAAACGTGCGTCGTCTTAGCAACGGCAATCTTGATGGCGATGGTCATTAACATCGACTGGGGGATCTCCGCGCTTATAGGGGGCGGCATTTTTGTGGCTGCTAATTCCGTTTTTGCGCTGTGTGCTTTCCTCTTTAGCGGAGCAAGAGCGGCCAAACTAATAGTTGCATCGTTTTTCGGCGGTGAGGTGCTCAAGATCTTGCTAACGGTTGGTTTGTTTACCGTTGCTTACCTGTATGCCGAGGTGGAATTACTCCCCCTCAAACTAACCTATTTGCTGGTGCTTGGGGTTAACCTATTTGCACCAGTTTTATTCATTAACAACAACAAATAGGATGAGTTATGGCTGCGCCAGGTGAAGCGCTTACACCGACAGAATATATCACGCACCACTTAGCTAATTTATCAACCGATAAATTGAATTTGGTGGGCGAAGGTAGTTTTTGGGCGGTGAACATAGATAGCCTGTTTTTTTCTGTTCTGATAGGAGTTGCTTTTTTAGGGCTTTTTTATTCAGTGGCAAAAAAAGCGACGGATGGAGTTCCGGGTAAGCTTCAGTGTTTTGTTGAAATGTTGGTTGAGTTCGTTGATCAAAACGTGCGCGACACTTTTCAAGGTAAAACAAATGCGTTGATAGCGCCTTTGGCTCTTACTGTTTTCGTTTGGATATTTTTAATGAACACAATGGATTTAGTTCCCATTGATTTCATACCTTATCCAGCGGAGCATTGGTTTGGTATTCCTTATTTAAAAGTTGTACCAACTGCGGATGTGAATATCACTTTATCAATGGCGTTAGGTGTATTCATTTTAATGATTTATTACAGCATTAAAATGAAAGGGCTTGTTGGCTTTGCTAAAGAGCTGGCTCTTCACCCGTTTAATCATCCTGTCATGATCCCGTTTAACTTATTACTTGAAGTGGTTTCTTTATTAGCAAAACCAATATCTTTAGGTATGCGTTTATTCGGTAACATGTTTGCAGGAGAAGTGGTATTTATTTTGATCGCGGCACTGTTGCCGTGGTGGGCGCAATGGTTGGGTGCATTACCGTGGGCTATTTTCCACATTTTGGTAATTACTATTCAAGCATTCGTCTTTATGATGTTAACAATCGTGTACCTGTCTCAGGCACATGAAGAATCGCATTAATTTATTTTTAAAAGCAATTTTGTTAGATCTTGCGGCATCCACGCCGATAACTAAAAACTGGAGAAAGTAATGGAAACTTTATTGAGCTTTTCTGCAATTGCCGTAGCGATTATTGTAGGTCTTGCTGCTTTTGGTACTGCGATTGGTTTTGCACTGCTGGGTGGTAAATTTTTGGAAGGTGCTGCGCGTCAACCTGAAATGGCTCCAATGCTACAAGTTAAAATGTTTATCATTGCAGGTCTTCTAGATGCGATCCCTATGATCGGTATTGTTATTGCGCTTCTATTTACTTTTGCAAACCCATTTGTTGGCTTGCTTCAGTAATTTTATTTCGTATCTGTAGCTAACCAATAGGGGAAGCTGTTGTGAATATCAACGCAACTCTCATCGGCCAGGCGATTGCTTTTAGTATGTTTGTGGTGTTTTGCATGAAATATGTATGGCCCCCAATTATGCAAGCGATTGAAGAGCGTCAGAAGAAAATTGCTGACGGTCTTGCGGCGGCAAGTCGCGCTGCAAAAGACCTGAATTTGGCCCAGGCCAATGCTTCTGAGCAAATGAAAGAAGCAAAACGCGCTGCAACTGAGATCATCGAGCAAGCGAATAAGCGTAAAGCACAAATAATAGATCACGCGCGTGAAGAAGCACTTACTGAGCGCGAAAATATCCTTAATCAGGGTATGGCTGAACTAGAAGCTGAGCGTAATCGTGCGAGAGATGAGCTGCGTAAACAAGTTGCGACTCTGGCCGTTGTCGGTGCCGAGAAGATCCTTGAGCGTTCGATTGATGCGAATGCGCATAAAGAGATCCTCGATAAAATCACTGCAGAACTTTAATTAAGGGGGCAGCAATGTCTGAATTGACTACCATCGCACGCCCCTACGCTAAAGCAGCTTTCGATTTAGCAGTAGAAAAAAATCAATTAGACCAATGGTCACAAATGTTATTTTTTGCTGCTGAAGTTTCCCGCAATGAGACCATTAAAGAATATATAAGTGGTATGCATTCAGCTGAAAAGCTGGCGGAAATTTTTATTTCTGTGTGCGGTGAACAGCTTGACGAATGGGGCCAGAACCTGATTAAGGTAATGGCTGAAAATGGGCGTTTAACTGCTTTATCTGAAGTGTGCATTCAATTTACGAACTTACGTTCTGAATATGAAAAACACATGGATGTGGATGTGATTTCTGCTGTTGCGTTAGATAATGCACAAAAAGAAAACATGACGAGTAAGTTAGAGGCGCGTTTAGCGTGCAAAGTAAAGCTGAACTGTAGTGTAGACGAGACCCTGATTGCAGGCGTCATAATTCGAGCTGGAGACTTGGTCATCGATAATTCTGTCAGCGGACGTGTCCGTCGACTTAATGATTCATTGCAGTCTTGATTTAGGGAATGGAGCATGCAACTTAATTCCACGGAAATAAGCGAACTTATTAAACAACGCATTGAGAAATTCAATGTCGTTAGTGAGGCGCGCAATGAAGGTACTATCGTTTCTGTAAGCGACGGTATCATTCGCATCCATGGCCTTGCTGATGCGATGCAAGGTGAAATGATAGAACTTCCTAATAATCGCTATGCCCTTGCGCTTAACCTTGAGCGTGATTCAGTGGGTGCGGTTGTAATGGGCCCTTATGCCGATCTTCAAGAAGGCATGAAGGTAATAGGGACAGGGCGAATTCTTGAAGTGCCTGTTGGCCCTGAATTACTTGGGCGTGTTGTAAACACTCTCGGCGAGCCGATAGATGGTAAAGGGCCGATTGACGCGGCGCTAAGCTCACCTGTTGAAGTGATAGCGCCTGGGGTTATTGCCCGTCAATCGGTCGATCAACCTGTACAAACGGGCTATAAAGCCGTTGATGCGATGATCCCAATTGGCCGCGGTCAGCGTGAGCTTATCATTGGTGACCGTCAAACGGGTAAAACAGCGTTAGCAATTGATGCGATTATCAATCAGAAAAATTCAGGCATTTATTCTATTTATGTCGCGATTGGTCAAAAAGCGTCAACCATTGCAAACGTTGTAAGAAAGCTTGAAGAGCATGATGCACTTAAAAACACCATTGTTGTGGTGGCATCTGCATCTGAAGCGGCTGCATTGCAGTATCTTGCCCCTTATGCGGGTTGTGCGATGGGCGAATATTTTCGCGATCGCGGCGAAGATGCATTAATTGTTTATGATGACTTATCTAAGCAAGCTGTTGCTTATCGTCAAATCTCGTTATTGCTCCGTCGTCCTCCTGGGCGTGAAGCATTCCCAGGGGATGTTTTCTATCTTCACTCGCGTCTTCTTGAGCGTGCGGCGCGTGTTAACGCGGATTATGTAGAAAAATTTACCAAGGGTGAAGTGACGGGTAAAACCGGTTCTTTAACCGCACTGCCTATCATTGAAACCCAAGCGGGCGACGTTTCTGCATTTGTACCGACGAACGTAATTTCTATTACCGACGGTCAAATTTTCTTGCAAACTGAACTCTTTAACTCTGGTATTCGCCCAGCAGTTGACCCCGGTATTTCAGTTTCACGTGTTGGAGGCGCGGCGCAAACCAAGATCATGAAAAAGCTATCAGGTGGTATTCGTACTGCACTGGCGCAATATCGTGAGCTTGCGGCATTTGCTCAGTTTTCTTCCGATCTTGATGAGGCGACGAAAAAGCAGCTTGATCATGGTCAAAAAGTAACGGAGCTTATGAAGCAAAAGCAATATGCTCCTATGTCTGTTTTTGAGCAATCTGTCGTTATTTTTGCTGCGGAAAAAGGGTTTCTTGTTGATATAGAACTTAACAAGTTAGCTGATTTTGAAGCGGCTTTAATTGCGTATGCAAAAGCGCAATACGTGGAGTTAGTCGCGTTAATTGAAACAACGGGTGATTACAGCGCTGAGATTGAATCTCAGTTAATGGTTCTTGTTGAAGATTTTAAAGCAACACAAACGTGGTAATGCGTTAAAGGTCGCTTAGGCGACCTTTCGACAACGGAGAGTAACGATGGCCGGCGCAAAAGAAATTCGTAATAAGATTGGAAGTGTAAAAAGCACACAGAAAATCACCAAAGCGATGGAAATGGTGGCAGCCTCAAAAATGCGTCGCTCACAAGATGCGATGGAAGCTTCCCGCCCATATGCAAAAACAATGCGCAGCGTGATCGGTCATATTGCCCTTGGTAACCTTGAATATCGTCATCCTTATTTAGAAACACGTGAGGTGAAACGAGTCGGTTACATCATCGTATCTTCTGATCGTGGTCTTTGTGGTGGTTTAAATATTAATTTATTTAAACGCGCTATCAATGACATGCAAAATTGGCGTCAACAAAATGTTGAGGTTGAAACGGCCTTGATTGGCGCAAAAGCAACGGCATTTTTTAATAATTACGGCGGCACAGTATCAGCGCAAGTTTCAGGATTAGGTGACGCACCTTCTCTTGAGGAGCTCATTGGTACGGTCGGTGTAATGTTGAAAAAATACGATGAAGGGCAACTGGATCAGGTGTCTCTCGTTTACAACCAGTTTGTAAATACGATGACACAAGAGCCAGTGATCGAACAATTGCTACCTTTGCCAAAGTCAGAAGACGAAAACATGCAGCGTAGCCACGCTTGGGATTATATTTATGAGCCTGAGCCAAAAGCATTGTTAGACACATTATTAGTACGCTATGTGGAATCACAAGTGTATCAAGGTGTCGTTGAAAATCTTGCTTGTGAACAAGCAGCAAGAATGGTTGCCATGAAAGCGGCAACAGACAATGCGGGCAGTCTTATTGATGATCTGCAATTGGTGTATAACAAAGCCCGTCAAACTGCAATTACACAAGAGCTATCAGAAATTGTTTCTGGTGCCGCGGCTGTGTAACGCAAAGGATAATAAACATATTTAGAGGAATAACGATGGCTACAGGTAAGATCGTTCAGATCATCGGTGCAGTAGTCGACGTGGAGTTTTCACAAGAAGCAGTGCCTCAGGTTTATGATGCGCTAAATGTGAAACGTGAAGGTGAGCGTCTGGTGCTGGAAGTGCAGCAGCAGCTAGGTGGTGGTATCGTGCGTACTATCGCTATGGGCTCGTCTGATGGTCTACGTCGTGGGCTTGAAGTTGAAAATACAGGTAAGCCAATAGAAGTACCGGTTGGGATTGAAACCCTAGGTCGCATCATGAATGTATTGGGTGATGCGATTGACGAACGTGGCGAAATTGGTGAAAAAGAGCGTTATTCTATTCACCGTGCGGCACCGAGTTATGAAGATCAATCCAATGCGACTGAGCTACTAGAGACAGGCGTAAAAGTAATAGATCTTGTTTGTCCGTTTGCAAAAGGCGGTAAAATTGGTTTGTTCGGTGGGGCAGGTGTTGGTAAGACCGTTAACATGATGGAGCTTATCAATAACATCGCACTTCAACATTCTGGTTTATCTGTTTTTGCAGGTGTTGGTGAGCGTACCCGTGAAGGGAATGATTTCTACTTTGAAATGCAAGAAGCAGGCGTTGTAAACGTTGAAAACCCAGCAGAATCTAAAGTAGCGATGGTTTACGGGCAAATGAACGAGCCACCGGGTAACCGTTTGCGCGTTGCATTGACAGGCCTAACCATGGCGGAAAGATTTCGTGATGAAGGCCGTGATGTCTTGCTTTTCATTGATAACATTTATCGTTACACCCTTGCAGGGACAGAAGTTTCAGCATTGCTTGGGCGTATGCCATCAGCGGTAGGTTATCAACCGACTTTGGCCGAAGAGATGGGTGTATTGCAAGAGCGCATTACTTCAACAAAATCGGGCTCAATCACCTCTGTTCAAGCGGTTTATGTTCCAGCGGATGACCTAACAGACCCATCACCTGCAACCACCTTTGCTCACTTAGATGCAACCGTTGTATTGTCGCGTAACATTGCGGCGTTAGGTTTGTATCCTGCAATTGATCCGCTTGATTCAACGTCTCGTCAACTTGATCCTTTAGTTATAGGTCAAGAGCATTATGATGTGGCGCGGGGTGTGCAAACAGTATTGCAACGCTATAAAGAGCTTAAAGATATCATCGCAATTTTAGGTATGGATGAATTGTCAGAGCAAGATAAGCTGACGGTTGCCCGTGCACGTAAAATAGAGCGTTTCTTAACTCAGCCTTATCACGTAGCGGAAGTTTTCACCGGTCAGTCAGGTGTTTATGTGCCATTAAAAGACACAATAGCTGGCTTTAAAGGCTTGTTAGACGGCGACTACGATGATATTCCAGAGCAAGCTTTCCTCTATTGTGGCAACATTGATGCCGTGTTGGAAAAAGCGAAAAATCTGTAATTGCGAGGAGAAGGCGAAATGGCAATGATGACCTTCCATCTGGATGTAGTAAGTGCAGAAAAACAATTGTTTTCTGGGCATGCTGAGTCTATTCAGGTTACAGGTAGTGAAGGTGAGTTAGGTATTTATTACGGACACACCCCACTGCTTACTGCTGTCACGCCGGGCATGATCCGGATAACTGTTAAAGAAGGTGAAGACGAAGTTATTTACCTTTCAGGTGGTATGTTAGAAGTACAACCGACAGTGGTTACCTTGCTTGCTGATACAGCGATCCGCGGTTCTGATTTGGATCAAGCAAAAGCTGAGGAAGCAAAACGCCGTGCTGAAGAGCGTATCTTTAATAAACACGGTGATATGGATTTTGCACAAGCATCCAGCGAGTTAGCAAAAGCGATAGCGCAATTGCGTGTTATCGAATTAACGAGAAAATTACGTTAATAAAAAAAATGTATACCCAATCAAAAAGCGGCCTTGGTCGCTTTTTTTGTTATAGGTATAAAAATCGTGATGCATTGCGAAACAAAATCGCTTTTATGCGCGTAGGCTATAACAAAGTGCCACTAAAATCTCTGATTAGACCAGTATTTTGCTGCCATTTGCATTGATTTAACTATAATCGAGAATGAGAGCCAAAGGTGTAAATAGTGCTTATGGGAAGAACGATTAAAATGTGAAATCACGACTTTTCATGAAAAAAGAAGGTTAAATAGAGTAAAATGAACGAATTTAGAAAAGTTTTGTTACTAAATGGCCCTAATTTGAACATGTTAGGCGTTAGAGAGCCAAGTGTGTATGGGAATAAGACGTTAAATCAGATTGTACAAGATCTCACTTCTCTAGCAAAATCACACACTATTACGCTTTCTCACTTTCAATCAAATGCAGAACATGAGTTAGTTAACGCTATTCATCAATCACTGAATAAAATAGATTTTATTATTATTAACCCTGCGGCTTTTACACACACGAGTGTGGCATTGCGTGATGCATTGTTAGCGGTGGCTATCCCCTTTATCGAAGTTCATCTGTCAAATGTTCATGCAAGAGAAACATTTCGCCACCACTCTTACTTTTCTGATATAGCTGAGGGTGTGATCGTGGGGCTAGGCACAGATGGATATGAATTTGCTCTTCATGCGGCGGCAAAACGTTTGCACAAAGAGTGTTAGTCAATGATTTAAGAGAAATACATCATGGATATTCGAAAAATAAAAAAACTGATAGAGCTTGTTGAAGAATCTGGCATTGCTGAGTTAGAGATCTCAGAAGGTGAAGAATCTGTACGCATCAGCCGTGCTGTACCCCAAGCTGCAATGCCTCCTGCGCAATTTTATGCCGGTCATGTACCTGTTGCCCCAAGCCCCGTCGCCCCTGCGCCCGCGCCTGTTGATCTTGTTCAGGTGCCAGAAGTGCAAGGACATAAAGTGCTTTCTCCTATGGTGGGTACTTTCTATCGCTCTCCAAGCCCTGAAGCCAAAGCGTTTGTTGAAATTGGCCAAGCGGTAAATGTAGGTGACACCCTGTGTATTGTTGAAGCAATGAAAATGATGAATCAAATTCAGGCGGATAAATCAGGAGTGGTGAAAGCAATTCTTTGTGTTGATGGTCAGGCTGTTGAGTTTGATGAGGTTTTGATCATCATTGAATGATCGCAAGGGGTAATATGTTAGATAAAATTGTTATCGCGAACCGAGGCGAAATAGCGCTGCGTATTTTACGTGCGTGTAAAGAGCTTGGGATCAAAACCGTCGCTGTGCATTCAACCGCTGATCGTGATCTTAAGCATGTTCTTTTGGCTGATGAAACGATTTGTATCGGTCCACCATCAAGCGTTGAAAGCTATTTGAATATTCCTCGTATTATTAGCGCGGCCGAAGTGACAGGCGCTGTAGCTATTCACCCAGGCTATGGTTTTTTATCAGAAAATGCTGATTTTGCAGAGCAAGTGGAACGCTCAGGCTTTGTGTTTGTTGGGCCTCGCGCAGAGACTATTCGCTTAATGGGGGATAAAGTTTCTGCTATTAGCGCGATGAAAAAAGCCGGTGTGCCGTGCGTCCCCGGCTCTGATGGACCGCTAGATGCTGATGAAACCAAGAACAAAGCCTTTGCAAAACGAATTGGCTACCCCGTAATCATCAAAGCCTCTGGTGGTGGTGGCGGTCGAGGCATGCGCGTTGTGCGCTCTGAAACCGAGCTTTCTGATGCCATCGCAATGACCCGAGCAGAAGCAAAAGCGGCATTTAATAATGACATGGTTTACATGGAAAAATTCCTTGAAAACCCACGTCATATTGAAGTGCAAGTTTTAGCTGATGGGCAAGGCAGCGCAATTCACCTTGCAGAGCGTGATTGCTCAATGCAGCGTCGCCATCAAAAAGTTGTTGAAGAAGCCCCCGCTCCAGGTATTACGGCTGAAATGCGTAAATACATTGGTGAGCGTTGTTGCCGCGCTTGTATTGAAATTGGTTATCGCGGTGCTGGTACGTTTGAATTCTTATATGAAAATGGCGAATTTTATTTCATTGAAATGAATACGCGAATTCAAGTTGAGCATCCTGTAACAGAAATGGTAACAGGGATTGATTTGATCAAAGAGCAGCTACGCATAGCAGCCGGTCAGCCTCTTTCATTCACTCAAGATGATATTCAAGTACGAGGTCATGCGATTGAGTGTCGGATCAACGCCGAAGACCCTGAAAAATTTCTACCAAGCCCCGGTAAAATAGAGCGTTTTCATCCACCGGGTGGAATGGGGGTGCGCTGGGAATCTCATGTTTATTCAGGGTATACCGTGCCGCCTTATTATGACTCAATGATAGGCAAGCTTATTTGTTATGGTGAAAACCGTGATGTTGCTATTGCGCGAATGCGTAATGCGTTAAGCGAAATTATTATTGATGGCATCAAAACAAATATCCCGCTGCAATTGGAAATTATGAAAGATGAAAATTTCCAACATGGCGGTGCGAATATTCATTATTTAGAAAAGAAATTGGGTATTCACCGGTAATATTGTTTTGAATTTAAAAAGGTTGTGATATGCAGCCTTTTTTTGGCTCAGCTATCTCTTTTTCATTACTCTGCGTTGACATTTTTCTGTCGAAAAAACGACACTCTTTGTATCCATACTCAAAACACTTAAAAATGCAGTCAATGCACCTGCAATTTCAAGGATAGCGGGCATAACTGTATGAGTATAAAAATCCATTAAGAGCAATAAGGCAAAATATGACTCATTTTAGCGCTGTTATTTTAGCTGCTGGCAAGGGTACGCGTATGTACTCTGATATTCCAAAAGTGCTTCACTCTCTAGCAGGAAAACCAATGATAAAACATGTTATTGATACATGTTATGCATTGAAGGCTCAGCAAATTTATCTTGTTTATGGACACGGCGGAGATGTAATGCAAGCAGCATTAGAGGAAGAGGCGGTAGGCTGGATTTTACAAGCGGAGCAATTAGGGACGGGGCATGCGGTAAACCAAGCATCCGCGCATTTTTCTGATAATGAACAAATATTAGTGCTTTATGGTGATGTGCCTTTAATTTCTGAGCAAACCATTGAAAATCTAAGAGAAGCGCAGCCGGAAGGTGGAATAGCGCTTCTTACAGTGCACCTTGAAAAACCAAGCGGTTATGGGCGTATTGTGCGTCGTAATGGCCCTGTTGTTGCCATTGTTGAAGATAAAGATGCCTCACAAGAACAAAAACTTATAACAGAAATTAACACGGGGGTAATGGTTGCCACAGGAAAAGACCTGCGTCGCTGGCTTTCTTTATTAAAAAATGAAAATGCGCAGGGTGAATATTATTTAACCGATATTATTGCCATTGCCCACCGAGAAGGGCGGGCGGTTGAAGCGGTGCATCCACTTTCTACCATTGAGGTTGAAGGGGTTAATAATCGCGTTCAATTAGCGCGTCTTGAAAGAGCTTATCAAGCACAACAAGCAGAAAAATTATTAGAAAAAGGCGTGACGCTGCGCGATCCAGCGCGTTTTGATTTAAGAGGACAGTTGCAAGCGGGCACTGACGTTGAGATTGATATTAACGTCATCATAGAAGGCACAGTTATCTTAGGTGATAGAGTTAAGGTTGGTGCTGGCTGCGTGCTAAAAGACTGCCAAATAGGGAATGATACCTGCATCTTGCCTTATACCGTGATTGATGGCGCAGAAGTTGCGGATAAATGTCAATTAGGTCCTTTCACGCGATTACGCCAAGGCTCTGATATTAAAGCAAATGCTCGTGTGGGTAATTTTGTTGAAATAAAAAATACCTGCTTGGGTAAAGGCTCAAAAGCAAATCACTTAACCTATTTGGGGGACGCCACTATTGGTGCTGGCGTTAATGTGGGGGCTGGAGTTATTACCTGTAATTATGACGGCGCAAATAAACATCAAACACAAATAGAAGATGATGTTTTTATTGGTTCAAACAGCCAATTGGTTGCGCCTATTACGATAAAAAAAGGGGCGACAATTGGAGCGGGAACAACGGTGACTCACTCTGTTGACGCGCAGCAACTAATTATTACCCGAGCTAAAGCGCGACGTATTGAGGGATGGGTGCGGCCTGTAAAGCAAAAAAAACAAAAGTGAACCCATTAAAAAAGCCGTTTATTTGAACGGCTTGAACGAAAAAGCAGCAATTGAAGTAAATTATTAAAATAGGGGGTTGACGATTTTTTTAAACCACCCTATTATGCGCACCTCAGTTGGGATATCGCCAAGCGGTAAGGCAGCGGCTTTTGATGCCGCCATTCCCTGGTTCGAATCCAGGTATCCCAGCCATAATACATTGGCTACGTAGCTCAGCTGGTTAGAGCACATCACTCATAATGATGGGGTCACAGGTTCGAATCCCGTCGTAGCCACCATTATTTCTCATTAATTGAGAGATAATTAAAATTAAGCGGAAGTGGCGAAATTGGTAGACGCACCAGATTTAGGTTCTGGCGCCGCAAGGTGTGAGAGTTCAAGTCTCTCCTTCCGCACCATATATAAAGAAGCAGGCTATTAGCCTGCTTTTTTTATGGGCAAAATTTATTCTTCTTTTTATTCTTCCTCAAAGCCTTATCGCGTCCCTGCTTTTTCATCCTCCTTATGTACACTCGCTATTCATTTCATTACTGTTATTGCTTTAGCTATCCCCTTCATCCTTGAAGTTGGATGTGTTGGCTTTTTTCATTCACCTTGCCTACATCGTTTATCTATGCTCATGGGGATTCATTCACTTGCCGCTTCATACTGTTCATCGTTTTTAAAGATAAAAGCACCCGACTGACAGATTTAAATTCACCTTTGCAATGCAATATTTTGATGAAATTAACCCATTGGTAGAGCGCTCGTCCCGCGGCTATTTCAGAAAATAGCATTCGATCACCACATAAAATGCATTGATATGGATCTGTTTTTGTAAAATCTTTCATCATCGAAAAAACGCTGGGTAAGGAATAATTTAATCTTATTTGTTACGCTGGCTGAGCC
>JACLAC010008350.1_pt1 | contig 12115 bp, 9 predicted proteins | sample 8027881 | NCBI WGS metagenome assembly JACLAC01 (sample SAMN15725517, study PRJNA655200) | protist metagenome | isolation source: fluorescence activated cell sorting (FACS) single amplified genomes of... | place: Spain: Blaines Bay Microbial Observatory, Mediterranean Sea | collected 2016-01-19 | reverse complement strand
TAGTAAAAGGGCTTTGATTTCTTTTGTCATTTAGCAGTTTTTTCTAAATTTAATGAAATAGTTTTTACGTCAGCAACTTCAGTAGGACCAAAATACTGAATAGGACCTGGAAAAATATACGCATCTTCCTTAGCCCAAGTTGCTCTATATTTAGTATATGTTTTATAGGGCGCACCGTCAAGTTCTACAAGTGCTTTTTTAATAACGGGTTTATCTTTTCCGTGTCTTTTTTCCATATTCATCATAGAAGTAAGTGGAATTCCCATTGGAACCCATTGTTCTGCTGGTAAATGTAATTCTTTTAAACATGAAATATAGCCTGTTTTCCCTTGGTCTATTAATACACAAGCCACCGTCCCTAGGCCATACGCGTAGTCTGCATCAAAGTTAGATGGAGCTGCACAACGGCCTTCATATCCAAAAAAGTGATGATGAACAGCAAATTTACCCTTATAAGAACCAGACTCTTTTAATGATTCAAGGTATTCGCCTACCATAGCTGATAATAACTTTTCTGTTTCAATGAGTGAAACTTGAACGTTGCCATGTGGATCACGTTCAGCTATAAGCTGTAACTGAATATTATTAGGTAGAGATTTAAATAAATCTGAATCAGCTGCATCTAGTAAAGTTATAACGTAGGCTATTTGTTCATCTTGAGTACCAAGAGCATTAAACTCAGTCTCTTTTTCAGCCATTTTGTCGTTTAGGTTAGAAATTAATCGACCAACTTCAGGAATAAACTCAACAATTCCCTCAGGAATGAGGATCACGCCATAATCTTTACCTAACTTAGATCTTTCTATGACAACATCTGCAATTTGAGCGACTAGTTGCTTTAGAGTTTGTTGGTTTGCTTCAACTTCTTCACCAATCAAAGTTAAATTAGCTTGAGTTTGCAAGCCTACTTCTAAAGCGATGTGACTAGCACTACGCCCCATTAATTTAATAAAGTGATAGTATTTTACTGAAGAGATAGCATCACGAGCGATATTTCCAACTAATTCAGAATAAGTTTTACAAGCTGTATCAAATCCAAAACTAGCTTCAATTTGATCATTTTTAAGGTCACCATCAATTGTTTTAGGCGCTCCTACAACTTGAGTGCTAGACCCATTAGCTTTAAAGTATTCAGCCAAAAGAGCTGCATTTGTATTGGAGTCATCTCCCCCAATCACAAGTAAGGCCTTTAAGCCTAAGCTATTACAATTGTCTAAACATGCTTTAAATTGTTCTGGGCTTTCAATTTTAGTTCTTCCACTCATGATAATATCGAACCCACCTGTGTTTCTGTAATTATCAGCAATTTCAGGAGTGATTTCTAAAATATCGTTATCAACAATTCCGCCTGGGCCTTTTTTAAAGCCTAGTAATTGATTGTTTGGGTTTAAATTTTTAAGCGCATCAAATAAACCTAAAATCACATTATGACCACCAGAAGCTGGGCCACCAGATAATACGACCCCTACTTTGTAAGCTTCGGATTGAGGTTTTTCAGTACCTTCTTTGACAGATAAATTTGGTTGTCCAAAAGTTTCAGAAAATAAACCTTTAAGTGCATCTACATCAGAAATAGCTGTTGTAGGTGAATTTTCCGTTAACTCTATAGCTTTAAGACCTTTAGATAAAATCTTAGGAAGCTTAGCTGAGTATTTTAAACGTTCGATCTGAAGAGGAGATATATTTTGCATGGATAATAAAAAATAACCTAAATAACCTTTTTTACCTCAGTTTAATACAAAGACCTCCCCCTCAATACAACTTGAGTAATTCATGTTGTGCCAGACTTTGCTAGATTTTTTATGCTTTAGAATCCAATTTCTATGAAAGGCCTAAGTATCGACTCTAACTATCTTCTCGATTTTGAGAAGTTCAATTTAGGTTATGAACCTAGAGATTTAAACGGACTATCCTTTCTTAAATCGTCTTTAAATCATCTTCAAGCCTACTTGGTGCATGTTGGGAATGAAACGGATGAAAGCTTATTTCCAGTGCTCCCTCTCTCATCATGGGCACTTTATTCAAAATTTTTAGTCGATCAGTTTTCTCTAGATAAATCAGAGTTAAATAATTCGATACAAGTAACTTATCAATTTTTAAATTGGTTAAAAGAGAATTCTTATCCAGACTTAGCCTTAAATGATATCCAAAATTCCATTAAATATGGTCAAAAGGAAGTTGATAGAGCCCTAATTATTGAATTGAAAATAAATGAATTTCAAAAAAATCAGAATACTCCTCAATTTCAAGATTACGATAAAAACTCAGTTGAAATGGAACTTAACTGGCTTCAATTTCAAAACCATTTAGAAGAAGCTGAAAACCATCAAGGAAAGTTTGAAGTGACTTCTAAAATAAGCTCAGAAAATAAAGTCTTATTAAATGACCACAAAAGGGATAAAAAGATCATTTTAACTTTTCCAAAAGATATCTTTCAATTACTACAAAAAGGAGATCATTTCTTTTTGAGGTTTGATGAAAATAGCGAAGGTCATCAACGTTTTCATCATATCAACTTCATCACCCCCTCCCCTAACTTGAGTCTTTAATCATGGATAATGCTCAAGAAGTTAAGCGTAGGTTAGATATCGTTGAAGTCGTTAGTTCCTATATTCAATTAAAAAAACAAAGCAGGAATTTTGTCGCTTGTTGTCCTTTTCATCAGGAAAAAAGCCCTTCATTTAACGTTTCACCTGACCGACAATCTTATTACTGTTTTGGTTGTCATGCAAGTGGCGATGTCATTAGCTTTGTCATGGCTTATGAGAATATCCCTTTTATGGATGCCTTAAAAGAATTGGCAAAACAAGCTGGTGTAGAATTGACTCCCCCTACTCCAGCCATGCAAAAAAAACAAGATAACACAAAAATATGGCAGAAAGCCATGAATGTGGCTGGTCATTATTTTCGTGAGAACTTTTTAGGAGATGCCGGAAAAGAAGCCCGAGACTACATGAAGCAAAGGCAATTCAGTGATGAAATAATCGATTTTTATAAAATAGGTTATGCCCCAGAATCATGGGATGGGTTAATTCAACATGCACAAAAACACGGTGTAAGCCTCAATACCCTACATGAAGTTGGTTTGGTCAAAATAAACGATAAAAACAGAGGCTTTGATTTTTTTAGAAACAGAGTGATGTTTCCAGTTCGAAATGCACAAAATAAAGTTATCGCTTTTGGTGGACGAGTACTAGATGGCAGTGAACCAAAGTATTTAAATAGTCCAGAAACCCCCATATTTTCTAAAAGCCAAACTCTTTTTAATTATTCAGTTGCAAAAGAACAACAGAGAGAGTTTAAACATTTCATCATGATGGAAGGCTATACCGATGTCATGATGGCTCAACAGTATCAATTAGGCCCTTGTGTCGCAACATTGGGCACTGCCATGACAGAAGATCATGTTCGTATCATTAAAAGGCATGACTTACCTTTATACCTAGTTTACGATGCTGACCAAGCAGGACAAAGAGCGATGGAACGTTCTCTCCCCTACTTTCTAAAATACGGTGTAGAAACAAAAGCCATCACATTACCCAATAAATTAGACCCAGCAGACTTTTTATTAAACCACGACGATTACCGAGAACAATGGCAATCTCTCGTTCAAAACAGTCCAGACATTTTCACTTTTAAGTTAAACCGATTATTAAAAGAAAAGGGTGACGGAATTGATGCCAAAGTCAGTATTAGTAATGAAATTTGTCAGGACCTAAAAGCCTGTAAAGACCCTGTCAGAATAGATGCTTATTTAAAACTATTAGCTCAAAAGCTCGACTCTGATATCACAGCCTTAAGGCAAAAAATATCTCAAATCCAACAACCTAAAGAAAATATTAATCCAGAGAACTTAAAATCAAAATTACCTCAAGTTAACATAAGTCGTGACCCTATTTTCCACCTTCTAGCTATTTGTTTAGTAGAATATGGTTACACGACCGAAATAGAAGAAGACCCAAATATTTTCATACCAAATACTGAAAATGGAAATATCTTAAGAAAGTGGATCGACTTCGGCTCACAAGGCGACTTTAAATCTGCCCCTTCTCACGATTCATTCAAACAAAGTTTAACCCATAAACAGGAGCATGAAATATTCGACGCCGCCAATGGCCTATTTCATAAATTAGAAATTGGTAAAGGAGATTATGCCAGCTTCTTTAAGGAAAACTTATCAAAACTTAAGAAAATAAGCTCAACTCTTAAGCAATTAGAGGGTAATATCACAAAAGCAAAAAGTGAAAACCAGCCAGATAGAGTAAAACTCTACCTAGCCCAGCAAAAACAGTGTTTGGTTAAGTCGTAAAACTATTTACTCTGTGAAAAGTTTCCAATATTATCTGCAGTCGTATCAATCATTTCATCTGGACCACCAGATAACACTTGAAAAGTACGTAAATTATGAAACGTTGTTGTTTGTGCCGAAGTAGATCCCCCGAGAAGATAAGAGGATGCATAATTAAACCCAGAATAATAAGTAGGAAAAACGACAATGATAGGGTTGTCCCATGAATCAACGGTATCAACTAAACCATATCCAGCTAAAGTTGCTTTTTCTGAAGAACTTAAACTATCTAAGTCAGTTTCTTGAGTTTCAATATTATTAAAAAAAGTAGGGTATTCACCATTATCTTCTTTATATTTTGATATAGCATCAGCAGCTAATAAAACAGTAGATTTAGTATCAGCTATATTTGACTTTTCACTTATAGCACCTAACCCCCCTATGACCATTGCGGCTAAAATTGCAATAATAGAAATAGAAACCAGTAATTCAATCAATGAAAAAAATCTTGTGTTCATGTGTACCTAAAGTCTTAAAGTATGCTCGTAGTTTGTTGTTTGTTATAAGATGTAAAGATTTTATTCTCGACTATACACAGTACGTGCTTTAGGCTCACTATTTTGAGGCTCATACTTAATTCTAACTTCAAAAAGTTGTGGTGACGGATAATTCCAATTAATACTGGTGCTAGTTAAAGGCGAAGGGTTCAACGTTCCATCAAATGTAAATCTAATTCTTATTGGTTCATTGATAGAAAAGGTCATGCTGGCATTGGAGCCTGCAGAGGAAGATGCGACTGGCGTAACTGCATTACTTAATCGGAAAACCTCTACTTTTATACAGCTATCATTACTGTCAAAAACAGACTCAGTGTCATCCCAAGAGATCTCTTTAAATTCTACATTATCTAAATCTATAACAGTTTCGTAAAAAGCTTGATTGGCACCAGCAGAAGATCCAGTCGAAGCAAGCCCATCTCCACTATGCCTATAAAAACTATTATCTGTTGCAGCACTAAAAATTATATTATCTCCAGTACCAGCATTCGTAAATGGATTGGGTACACCTAACGCAGGTGTTGGCAAAGCATTTCCATCTAATCTAATTTCATATGATGGTGTTGTCGTGTCAATACTATCAACTTTATAAGAATATTGAATGCCTGATTTCGTATATTGAACCATAACTCCAGTATTATTTGTGATATAATTAGACCAAACATTCAGGTCTCCAGCTGTAATATCTGTTGAAGAAATTAAAATACACCCTGAACTGCTTAAATTTGAAGCTGCTGTCAAGTCACGATACAAATAAGTACCTTTACCTTTAACTCTCATCCCTAAATCTATTGAGGTGTCTTCTCCAATATCGGGTGAGACATTAGTTCTAACAGCAGTCATACTGATCGTGTTATTGTTTACATAAGAAGAAAAGGAATCAAGGTATATGTAAACATTTGAAGATGAAGTTTTTGCTATTAATGAGGGGTATATATCAGAATATAAGTCAGACGTCCCAGAATCAAACTCATTAAAAATGATATTGCCTGCAACTGAGGTTGCGTTAAATGTAGAATTTTTTATGGAAGGTTGGTAGGACGTGACTCCATATAAAGTACTTTGATTTAAATTCCAGCCTCTACTTGAGTTTAAATAAATCGTATGGTCATTTGATGCACTACTACTTAAATCCTCACCAAATGCATTTCGAATATCGTGGTTTTCAACAATTATAGTTTCTGTAGAATCAAGAATTGGCTCACCTGCTATTGATATTGAAAAGTTAAAGTTCTGAGTTTCAACATCACTTTCATCAAAAGTAATGAAGTTTACAATATCTTTTCCATCTAAGGCAACGATATCTTTTCTTACATGCGCCATAATGTCATTTATTTGAGTTGTATCTATGATTGATAAACTTTTTAAGATATCTAAAAAAACAAAATATTCTTCTTCTGGGGAACCATACGACAATATCGCGGATGATGTTTGAATAGTATCTTCTCCAACATAATCATCTGTGCCATCAAAAGGGTTTAAGCTTTTATTATATTCTTCTATAAAGTCATAGTTATCTTCTAGAAATTCGAAATTATAATTAGTTCCTGATAACCCATTCATTTCAAAAGCTGAACGGTAGAGTATTGTTGCAACAGACATTCTTTCCGCTTCAGCAGATGTTATGCCTGAACTAATTTTATCGTATAAAATCATTAAAACATTCGCACTAGCTGTATTAACATTTATTGAATGAGGCATAACAACATCGGTTATATCTGTCCAACCCATTCTTGAGAAACTGTCATCAAGAAGAGGGCTCATATCGACTCCAGTAAGTGTTCCTTCTGTTATAAACGCTTCTTCAACAGAGAAAAAATTAGGCTTATTATAAACGGTAATATTATTTTTGACTTTATTAAATAAATCCAAGGTGTCAGTAGATGTATTTATTGAAAGGTATTCCTTATTAAACCTAAAGGGAAAGAATGAACTAACTCCAGAAAGATAACTAGCATCACTAGTAAACAAAGATTCCGCAATAGGTTTTGATAATGTGTTTAAATTAAATTTAGAGTTTTCATCTTTAACTTGAAAAGAAAAATTTACATTCCAGTCATATCCCAAACGATAAACAGAAGGGTCAAATGGATAAAACTCTATGCTTGTATCTGCATCAACTGTAGTAGCTGGATTTCCTCCACTTAATTGAGAGTCAGTACCGTTTAACAATTGAAAATAAGGTTTATTAGTGCTTGAGCTATACATATTTACAATTTCAACTTCATACCAAAGTTGTGCTATTTTTAAGTATCCGACTAAAGGCTCAGAATAATCTAATGTATCTAAAACAAAAACGGGTGATTCAGCTTCATGTCTAGATGATACTCCACCATAGCCACCTCTACTTAAAACTGAATATCTACTACTACCATTGTTTGTGTCTAGTACCATTAATTCATTATTTATTACAATATAGGGGTAAAAATCAGTATTTAGTTCTGAGAATGGATTTGTGCTAAGGTTTTGAGCTTGTGTATATAATTCAAATGTTGTATCAGTACTATCGATAGAACTTTTAAGTTTTATTGATTCTCCAAACTTATTTTTATTGGTGGCTAACTGAAAAAATATCTTCCTCATATCATGAACATAAATATGGTCAGATGAATTACTAAAACTACTTGATAGAGTTAATTTTATAGGAAGATTTTTGGAACCTGGTAGATGCCAGTTTTTGAAAATTCTTGTTTTATCGGAAGATTGTATTTTTGACCCGTTGTCTATTGCAATGTTTTTAAAGGATTTATGTAGTGAATCTGCTGTTGCATTTTGGTCAAATTCTTGTGCTTGATGATCGTTTCTTTGATTATATGAAACTAAAGCAGCTACAATAGAAAGCGAACCCATCAGTATTCCAATGGCAACAAGTAAAACGAAGCCAGACTCTTTATTCTTGTTCATTATAATTTCCGTTTCTAGTTTATTCATGTTTATGAATGTATGTTACACTATTTGTGATTCGCTTGTCATCATCTCCATCAAAAGGCTCACTTTTTAAAGTAGAGTCAGTTCCTACACGAATTCTTATTTCTTGTATTGAATGAGATAGTTTATTTACAATTAATTCGTAATATAAATTTTGAAAGTACTCCGCCTCAGTCGTTGATATATCAGACCATGACGTTTCTGACTCCGAAATTTCTCTAGTTTTATATTTAATAAAAGCACTGCCTTTATTTGAGCTTTCAAATTCTAAATGTTTCTCTGTCATCGCCGTCAAAACACCTATTAGGGGTGTTATTCCCACTAAGAAAACTGTTAAAGCAACTAAAACTTCAATGAGAGTAAAATTTCTTTTTATCATTTTAAGTAAACTCTTTTATAATGCGGTATAGCAATTTCTAATTCTTGATCAGATGGTATAGTAACAGAACTATAGCCTGTTTGAACAGAAACATAAATAGAATCTTCATGTCTGTAGTAATAAAGAACTGCACCCTCATTGTTATTAGCACCTTTATACCACAAATGCCCCTCTTTAGGGAAATGAAATTTTTTATCTGTAAATGTAATGTCATCCTCTATGTTTAGAGCTGTACCAACATGTGTTGATGATTGATAAAATATTCCTTTGCCATCGTCTAAGTCATGAGTGTGTGTCCCGGGCGAAAACCCATTTGTCGTAAACAAAATCGATTCATTTCCTGGCAGGACACTAATTAGAATATCTACATAGTCAGGTGTTGCATCAGTCTTATCATAGGGACTAGAGCTGTTTTCTGCAAAGGTAGATTGAGATTCAGAGTTTACGGTGGTGACGTTGTTATAACTGCGTAAAACATTGAGGGGGTCTGCTAGTTGACCAAATGTATAATTAATCCATAAGAGATTTTCAAGAATAACATTATCGGTTGAATATAAAAAATTGTCGTGCTCAAATAAAGATTTAAAACCTGTATCAGTTATTTTGTATTTGTGCTCTACTCGAACTAAATTTAAAAGGCTTGGTCCAACTTGGCCACCGAGGCTAGAATCAAAATAGTTTTCACTAGGAACAGCCCAATAAGCAACCTCTTTATATCCATCTGTCTCATCCGAGAGAATCTTTGAATCAGTACTAGTTTTATCAATCGCAGTAAAAGCTAGGTAAGGATAGCCCCTTGGGTTATAGCCACTACCTGTCTGTTCTAAGTTGGAGTCATTCAAAAAATCATCAGCTCTTATATCTGTGGAATTAGTGTAATTCTGAGAAGCAAATGAACTTAATAATCTAAAGTTTCTTGCACCGCTTAGCGGATCAGGAGAATTGCTTGAGTCAATTCTTGCTACAGTTAAATCGGAAGCAATTTTATTAACAACCATCTCGCTATTAATAGCAACATTTTTTTTAGAAACCATGTTCAATGAATGTTGACTAATTCTTGCATAAACTTGGGAAAGAATATTAACGACTAGCATCATCAACCCCATCGCAATCATTAATTCAACAATAGTGAAATGATTTGTTTTATTTTTCATGTCTAACCTTAATTAGAGCTCAAGACAACTGGTTTTATATATCTCACACGAAAATAATCTCGTCGATCACCTGTTTTGGCATCGGTTTGGAGTTTTTGTCTTTGCCTTTTAAAAGAATCTCCATCAAAATCAGAGTATTTAATAACTTCAAAGAAATCTCCTTTTGCATGATTTCTGTTATAGAGTAAAAAGTACCCATTTTCCGGTGCATTCGAAATTTTTGAACCTTCAACATACCATGTTTCATTATTCCAGCTTGTCTTGCGTTGTAGACTACCATAAATTGAACTAGAAGCAACTGCTATCATTTCTCCATACCAATCATTACCTTGGCTATTTTGAGAATCAAAGGGCACAAAAGCTCCATTGCCATCAATTAATATTGCGTTATAATTATCAAATGTGTCCCCTGCGGTATTTTTGTTATACGAATCAAAGACACCATTAGCATTTATTATGAAACCAGCCTTCGGGTCTATAGCCATAGCATCACCTTTTAAACAGTCGTAAATTCTAATATCATCAATAAAGCCTTGATAATTAGTGCAAAACTGGGGTGAGTTACCAAACCCAACACTTTCTACATGATTTGGGTATTCATATGATGCTGTAACCTGCCCATTTATAAATTGGTTTACGTACATTGTTTGTTGATGAGCACTAATTGACATACCAACTTTAAGCCATTCTCCTGTATCTACTCTAACTCTTTTTTCATCAGTTGAGGATGGGAAAGTATCAGAGCCTATTTGACAAACAAGTTCTCCTGTATCTTTATCAATGTACATGCTTGCATTTTCTAATTGAAAAAGCACTCCATTGGAACCTATATCTATTTGAGTGTTTGGCATACATTTAATTTTACATTCTATATAAACACCAGCTGCAGCATTGCTCATTTCATCACCACCGTCTATTGTCAGAGTGGAGCCTTTACTGAAGTAAGCCATCCCATAATCAGATAGGTGAAAAGACTCTTTAATAGTCCCTGTTGAATTCAAGGTTAAATTCCTGAAACCTTTTTCTGGAGTCCATTCTCTATCTTTGGTTCTAGTATCAAAATCGAAGGCAACATGAAGAGATGTTTTGCCTCCAAAAAAGTAAGATTTTCCAGACATTGTACTTCCTGTTTGCACCAAAAGGATTGTTGGTGTATTACTTCTTGCTGCATTACTCATGGCTTTTCTAACCCGCGTAATGACATCATTCGATTCTATGATGAAACTTGATTGAGATGTAATATTTCGATACCCTGAAACACCAATAGATAGCATAATGACGATAATGGTCATCACCGCCATTATTTCAACTAAAGTGTATGATTTGTTTTTATAATTCATATAGTTCATTAAAGGTGATTTGGGAGCTTTAAATCTATCATTTGGGGGCATGCAAGGCCTTGTAGTTTTGTTTTGATTTTTTGGCCAACTTTTAGTTTTGAGATCAGATGTAAAGAAGAAATTTCATGTTTTTTGGTTGAATTTTCTTCTGGTAATTGTAACAAAAGAAGTTCCCCTTCCCTATTTACTAAAACGGTATTCTCTTTTTCGTGAAGTGCTATAATTTCAACCTCTTCCCAGGTAGGAGGTGCAAGGTTACCTTGGTTAACAGAGCTGTTATCTGCTTTTGAACTGATGAATTGTAATGAGTTGAGTTGGTAACTCTCTATTTTTGAGGCATTTGATTGGACATTGAGTTTGCCTTGATGTAGATGCACCTCTTCTTGATTGTTTAGAGACTTCATTGAAAATTGAGTGCCTAAAACGGTGACGCCTAGATGAGCTGTTTTTAGTTTTAAGGATTGGAGTTGTGGTTGAATATCAGCATCTAGTTTTCCTTTATCTAAGCCGACATCCCAATTATCTTGATCCTTTTGTGATTTTGTAGAAAAAGCTAGTCTTGAATCTGTTCCTAAAGCTAGTTTTGAGCCATCTTTATATTTAAAAATGACAGAACCTTTGGTGGAGGTTAAAAGTTTATCTCCTTCTTTGAAGCTCATTCCTTTTTGTAATAAAACATTTAAAGGTCCTCTATTAAGGTGGACTTCCCCTGTGACGTCTACAATTTTGCCTAAAACAGTGTGGTCTGCTTTTTGAGGCATTCCATTGATGTAATAGCTCATAAAAAAAGCTATCATTAACAAAGCTGCTAAAGCCACCCATCCAGAAAACCTTAAGGTAACAGGGATTTTATTAGGTTCCGCTTTTCTTTGATAAGAGTTGATTTCGCTGATGTTGTTGTGGTCAGTTTTAATGGATGCCTTTTCAGTTTGAAGAACGTCCACTAAATTTGCTTGAAATTGCAATTCCTCCACCCATTGTTTTCTGCCTTCTTTTGTGGATAGTAATTGGTTTAAAAGGGCTTGATGCTCTTCAGTGAAGTCAGATTTATCTAAAAACTTCTGAACGAGTTCATTTATTTGTTCAGGATGACTCATAAAGTTGCTCCTTCATTTTTTAAACGAAGTTGAATGCAGTCTTGTAATTTTTTTCTAATTCTAGACAAACTCATCATTAAAGAGGATTCTGTTTTTCCAAGTTTGTTTGATAAATCTTGAAAGCTTGAGCCATCAATATATTTGCTATCTAAGAGTTGTTTTGAATGCTGAGGTAGCTCTTTGATGCATTTTTGTAAAGCATCTTTTTTATCTCTACCTTGATCTTGCTCGTTTTCTTCGAATGCTTGATCCATTTTTTCGATAATTTCACTATCTGCTGCTACTTTTTGGTTGCCTTTATTTCTCCAGTGATGTAAAACTAAGTTTTTAGCGACAGCTCTACACCAAGCATGAGTATTTTGAATGTCATTT
>JACLAC010015844.1_pt1 | contig 12117 bp, 6 predicted proteins | sample 8027881 | NCBI WGS metagenome assembly JACLAC01 (sample SAMN15725517, study PRJNA655200) | protist metagenome | isolation source: fluorescence activated cell sorting (FACS) single amplified genomes of... | place: Spain: Blaines Bay Microbial Observatory, Mediterranean Sea | collected 2016-01-19 | reverse complement strand
TTCTATTTTTTTTATATAAAGAAGTGTGCGTAGTATTTAGTTTACAGTGCAAACCGATGGAAGGCGACTTTGACTTTGCCGACGATGCGGACGACGAATTTGTGTGGAAGGGGACGTTGGTTCCAGAGCTAATGAAAGTAGACGAGGCGCTTAGGTGTCCCATGTGCAAGGCGTACTTTGACGCGCCTGTGGGACTAAAGTGCGGGCATCATTACTGCTCGTCGTGCATCCGTGAGTGGAAGCAAAATACGTGCCCGATATGCCGCGTTCCAAATGCGTGCAGGGAACTTACGCCAAACAGAACGATTTACGATATCGTGACTGCTTTCAAGGCTGCAAAGGGGAATCTTTTGAAAGTGTGCGCAAAAGAAGGGGCGGTGAGCGAACCCCCGACAAAGAGCACGGGGGGCGGATCTGCGGCCAAAGCGCCCGCGAGAGAACCTGATCCTCCAAGAGCGAGGGCGGAATCAACTGGCAGCACCAGCAGCGGAGCTGCATGCGCACCCAAAAAAAAGATGCCCAAATTAGTTTACAACACGTACAAGATGCCCGAGTTGAAGCGGATGCTGAAAGCGCTTGGACTGAAATCTTCTGGCGATCGCGCGACTATTATTTGGAGACACAAAGAGTACACAAAATTTCACAATGCAGCTTGCGACAGCTTTGATCCCAAGTGCGCGCCCAACCCTGCAAAGTTACGCAAGCAGGTGGCGCGGCGCGAGGAAGCGTTAAAGTCGTCGAAAAAATCAACGAAGCGGACGGCGTCGAGGGCGACGCTTCAAGGTGGATTTGCGCATCTCGCCGCTCAAGTTAAAAAACGTAAATTGACGTCGAATGATTCACCCTCGTCGTCTTCGCCGGCTGAAAAAGATGCAACCAAGGAAAATAAAAGCAAAGAAAAAGTTAATGCGCTAGCTGGTGCGCGGTATTTGTACTCGCAGACGAAAAGCGAGGCAGGGGCAGCCGACTCCAAGTCTCCCAAGTGCCCCAATGAAGCGAAGAATGCCCCTTCGCCAATCAGCGCCAGGGCGCAGTGGGCGTGCTCGGCGTGCACGTTTCTTAATGAAGACAAAAGTGCAAAGTGCAGCATTTGTTTGACGCCTCGCCCCCGCGTGCCATCTCAGCGACTTCAGGGCAAGTCCCCCCCCCCTGATTGAAATCGACTTTTGAATTCTACAATAAAGTCTCGAAAGTATATTATTATTATAGAAGGAGTGTTTGGTTGAATATTTTTTATAGCAAAATATTTAGTAGTTTATTTACGTATAATATCATTACTCGTTGCAGTATTTATTATTTTAAAAAAAAGAAAGCGAAAAAGAGATTGTTTACTCGCCAAATCAAAAAAGTTACAAGTCAGGATCGTGGAGGTCGACGTGATCGTGGAGATCGACTCGTGGCTCGGGCGTGCCAATGGGCGTCGAGGCAGTATACGAGTGCTCGCTTCCTGCGCCGTCGTCGTCATCCTCCGCAGCATCCAGATGAAAACTTTTGGTTCCAAGGAGGAACCCAAAAGCGCCCGCGTTTTCGATAAGACACTTTATTGTAGCAATCGTCACAGGCACGTCGTTCAGCATGGCGCCCATATTCATCTCATCTTCAGGTTTCAGGACGGTCGGCGCAAAGCATCGCGCAAGGTTAGTCGTTGTCATCTTGTTCTGATCTTGAAGCGCCGCAACCTCAGCTAGAAACGCCATCAAGTAAATGATGCTGTCGCGATGCCTCTCGTGCATGTTCTTGACAGCATCAACGAGACCCGTCGCTGTTTCGGGCTGCTCTGCATCTCTGTCAATTCTAATTGGTGCCAAGATCGCATCGTAGCACCGCGAAGGAAACACAGGGTCGGGCAGCTCGCGAAGGTAAAGCTTGAGGAGGGTACCAACGTCGTGCACGTCGACGCCGGGCACACTTTCTAGGACGCCCGACTTTCCCGTGTTGTACTCGCCCTTCATTTCGTTCACCGTAGAGGTGGCGCCGGGGACGCGGAAAATCCCCTCCGTCGACATGCGATCGCCATCGCGGAGGTACTCGATGCACTCGTGCAAAATGCGGGGCACGCGGAGCGAGCCAACGAGCACAATCTCTTTCGTAGGGAGCGACTTGAGATCGCTGCCAAACATTTTCGTGGAAACCATGGCTGATGGCACCGCACCTCGAAAAGATGCCGGTCGTTGAGGTGGAGGCGGAGGCAGCGGAATCGTGGCTGCGCTGATAGATCCTGCCATCGGTCGTCCCGCCCCGCTGCTGCTGCTGCCCCCAAACTTACCCGCCAAATTTTTCAGTTTGTTTTTCTTCTTCTTCTTTGTTGGAAGGGGAAAGCTGTCGCTGCCGGCGCTGCTGCTAGCGCTGTGTCCCCGCGACGATCCAAACGACTTTTTCCACATTGATTTGCTGTCGCTCTTTTCTCGTGTTCTAGGCGATGCCCTGCGCGGCGCTTCAAACACCACCCCCGCACGTATCGTCTCTTCGACTTCCATGTCGTACACTTTGAGCTTTCGCCGAAACTCCTCCGTCCCGGGAAATTTATTCTGAAGAACGCTTAATCGCCGGGTGAGAAATTGCGACACGTGCAGCTCGCATGCGACCAGGGCTGCTATTGAACTATTTAGAAGCCCCCCTGTCTGCCGATGCATTTGCAGCTCAGAAAATCTCGAGAGTAGATATTCCGTCGACTCCACAACGGCGCCGTCAGCCTCGTCCAGCTTCACCTTTCGAGCTGCGAGGTGCTCTGCGATAGACCCCTCTGAATTTCTCCTCGAGTGTTTGGACGAAAACATGTTGTACTTATGACCGTGACTAATGCCCGCGCTCACGTCGTCCATTTCCTTCTTTGCAGACTTGAATTTGCGCTTATGCGCGTCAAAGTCTAGTAGAAGCTGCTTCCTGTGCTTTACGCGCTCTTCGATATCTCTCTCTTCGGCAATAATCTCCGAGGGTACGTACTGCACCTCTTCATCAAACAGCCGATGGTAAGAAGACATGGATACTTCTTCCGCCTCGGCAAATAATTTCCCCAATTCCCTCACGGAGTCTCCGTTCTCCGAGCCCCGATGAAACGCCGCGAGCTGCAGCGAGAGAGCAGACGCAGTCGCGAGCGACCTTCGCATCGCTTCCGCATGGTCCGACATCGCCTTGCGCAGAGAGTGAACGGACGCCACTGTTCCGTGATAAACATCGTGCTCGTGCTTGAACTTGGAGTCATCTGATTTTTCCGCCACCCCAAGAGACTGCATCGCGCTCTGCTTCATCCGCCGCCGCACATCCTTGAAACGGGGCATCTCTTCTTTTCCTTCGTCGTCGTCGTCTTCCTCCTCCTTACCAAAAAAACAAACAAAAACAAAACGAAAAAATAATCACACTCCCGTCTTCGCAATAATCGTTCCTTTCGTTGATTGAAGAAGAAAAATCACCCGTTGCTCGCGCGCTCGACATAAATACGAAAAACAAAAAAGTCGAAAAAAGAAATTGATTTTTTTTTTTTTAATTTTCAAGATTTTTGCATCGCCTCGTTTCTCAGCACTAGTACTAATATATACGCTGTCATTCCCTCCTCAAGACCAAAATGCACTGTGATTCATTCCGTCTCTTCAATATACGAAAATACACTGTGATTCCCTCCTCAAGACCAAAATGCACTGTGATTCATTCCGTCTCTTCAATATACGAAAATACACTGTGATTCCCTCCTCAAGACCAAAATGCACTGTGATTCATTCCGTCTCTTCAATATACGAAAATGCACTTTCATTCCCTCTTCAAAACCAGAATACACTGTGATTCATTCCCTCTCTTCAATATGATGATGTACTCGTACTCGTACGAAAATCGAAAATACGCTGTCATTCATTCCCCCTCTTCAATATATGCGAAAATACGCTGTCATTCCCTCTTCAAGACCAAAATGCACTGTGATTCCCTCTTCAACACCAGAATACACTGTCATTCTATCTTCAAGCTGTGATTCATTCCCTCTTCAACCGAATTTGGATCTTTACGTAGATCCGTTGAATAAAGATGATATTATGCAAAGACAGAAAATGAAAGATATTGCTTTTTAATTATTTTATTTTGCGTCGGGGATAATGATATTAGCCAAGATTTGCCCTCTCTTCCTACTTTAAAATGTACGTAAAGTTCATTCACTATTTGATGCTAAAAAACGTTTTAATTTAACTTTTTTTTTTCAACAGTAGTCATGGAGCTGGCGACGACAGCAAAGTTGCGTCCGTCGAGGTGGATGGAGGACGCAAATAGCAGAAGTGGTGATGCGTTTGCGTCGAGAACTCTTCGGCGGGTGATAATGCCAGGTAGTCACAACGCAGGGACAGATAAACTTACGCTTGGTATTGCAGGGCACGTTCCATCGATTTACAAAGCGGTGCCCCGTTTCATTAGAAATTGGTCTGTTTGCCAAAGTATACCAATAAAGGACCAGCTCCTTGCAGGCGTGCGTTATATTGATATTCGCACTGCACGCACGCGGAGAGGCGATTACGTGCACGTGCACGCCAACATTGGGAAATCTGTGGATGAATCGCTGAGAAATATTAGAGATTTTGTGCGTGAAACGACTCACGAGGTAGTCATCGTCGACTTTCAGCACTTTTACAACTTTGAGAGAGCGCATCACGAGGTCTATGCCTCAAAAATAAAGGAGATCCTTGGTGCTACTATGATAGCAGACGCGGCAACTTCCCGCGCAACGCTTGAGCATATATGGTCCTTGAACCGGCGGATCGTCGTCCTGTACGGACATTCCATGGCAGCAGAACTCGGGTTCATTGACCGGCCGTCTGCTATATGTTCGCCGTGGGCTGGAAATGGCAAGCTTCTGAACGCATCGTCGCGACGCACATTTAAAAAGGTGCTCGAAAGTTACATGGATGCTTCTACAAATGATAAACTTTTCGTATTGCAGTGCGTCAGCGGACCCAGTACAGGTATGATTGTACGTTCCCTCGCTACAGGCGCACTTGCCATGAACATAAGAACAACGGCACAGACGTTACTAAAAAAAGATCTTCCATCGTGGCTTCAGGAGTGGACACACGACGAAAAGCGTTTAAACACTCTCAACATCATTCTTCTAGATTTCATCTCCTCTAAAGGAGCCTGCGGGGACTTGATAGATGCCATCATACGCTTGAATGTTTGATGCGATAATATTTAATTGCCTGGGCTGCATGCCGATTTATTTATTTTCAAGTGATGTACTCGTACTCGTACTCGTATTACTGTAAATTAAGATTTTGCACCACATTTAGAGCCGGTGTACAATTATATTTTTGTCGACTATTCATATAGTCACTATTTAGTCACCAAGTGACTCTTGTACCCTTATTCCGCGCAAAAAGCTTACTCATGGAGACCATGCTATGCAATTTTGTACTTTTTGCACAATAGGATCACAAGCACACTTTGTGAAAACGTTTGCAACACTTTGTCGAAACGTCCTGCGTTTGAGAGAAACGTTGCGCTTTTTACCTTAACATGCGCAAACGGTGCTACGTGAACCATTTTTGAATTTGAGCAAAATGCCTGGCGCGACGCACCAGCAGTGCATTCCCGAGTTTATTCTCGGCTTTATTCGTCTATCACTTTTCTTGGCATCATCATGCATGCTTGCAAGCGCTGCTGCAGCTGTGTACGTACAAGTGGGAATCAGTCGACTATGTGGCATTGCAGATGCTTGCGCGTGCGCGTGGCTCATGTGCGAGTGCGTCGTTTGTAGTGAAGTCTACGACCGGAGAAAAAATACAAGCATACTGTACTCACTTCGTGTTCCCCATAAGATCACATTCCCTATTCTTATATTCATTTCTGCTTCAATATCGACCGAATCACTTGATATTTACGTAGAACGCGTTCACAACTCGACTGCAAGTTTGCTCGAAATTTCTTCAGCAGTGGACAAGGCTAATGCTATTCGCATTGCAGAGTATGCGCAATATTTTCTCGCATCTGCAGCAGTTGCGTATCTTTTGTACGGGGTAATACATTTGGGCGCAAAGTCTTACTTCTTTGGGGCACCATGCGAGGTATCGTTTCCTCGGTGGTACGAAACGGCGCCTCCCGAAAATTCTATCCAGACGCGAGCAGCTCTATGTTTGCTTGAAAGCGCGCCGTTCCTCACCGACATCGCCCATTCCGTTTCCTCGTCTACTCTTTCCAATCCGTGGCTGCCTCTTGCAATTTCATCTACTTGGGTCATGCGTACAATCGCACATTGGGGCTTTATGCCAAGCAACTTTTTCGAAGCAAGAGATGCGCAAGTGCCGCACTTTGCGTCTGCGCTCCTCAGTGGATGGCATGCGCTGCATGTAAACAAAAGTAAAACGGTGCTCGGGGCACCCTTGGCACTTTTCGCTGCTGCATTCGTTTGCGTGTATACTTTATTTCATACTGCCTATGCAAAAAATGACTTTTTGGTCGTGGCACGCGAAATGGTGTCTCCAACCTCTGCGAGCCGATGCGCGCACGTCGTCGCCATCCTTTTTGCAATGCTATCCTTTTTTGCACTTCTCGCGTCGTTCTACTTTCCTTGGTACGAGTCGGAGAGTGGCATGGGAACACTCTCCGCGCAACTCGTCGGCGCGTACGATGACGTGAACGCGAGGATAGTAAATTTGTCTGAACCAGTTGCGCGAACAATAAATGCTCTAAATCCGTGCAGAGATCCCCCAGAGGAGACATCCCTAGGCATTGATGGCAGCGAGTTGAGCCGCCTTCTTTCGAAAGACAAAGCGGAGAAAACAATGCAAAGCGACGTTGCGTCACTATTTGCTCTTAATGTATCCATTGAAGAGAAGGAAAATTGGCAGAATGCACACGGTGCATCATCCCTCCTTTTTGATCCTATGACAATCTCTCCGGCGTATCGGGCGTGGGAGCGCGATTGCTGGAAGATGCAATGCATTATTTTTTCGTCATCTGCAGCTGCAGCAGCTGCCGTTTCCCTCGTCCCATTCCTTGGCGGCATCGCAGCAATCGCCGCCAAGTTCGCTGCCAACGTGGTGTACGCTGCATTCAAGCTCGGATTGAGCTGGTCGCGGGTTTTGCTGCGTCTCGTTTTCAAAAGACGACGCTTCCGAAAGCTTATGAAAGCATTTCGAAAACTATTTTCTGCATCATCTTCTGCCGCGCGAAAAATCGTGCCATCAAACACAATTGCGTTTTCATTCGCGAGCGTGTTCATCTCGTTCGCAGTAGCGCTAAATTATGCTTTTTGGAGGCGAAAGTCTCCCGCGTCGGTTCAAAATGCTCGCGCATATATGCTTGCGTACGTTGCCTACTGCGTATTTTTGGTCGCGGCAACAGTTCTTGCTCCAAAATTATTTGAGATGATTCTCAGTGCACTTCCCGGTCAAATAGTGAACGTACGCATCTCTCCTTCAGCTGGATGGCATCTACTTGAAGCGTGCTCGCTTCTCGCTCTCGGCAGCGCTGCAATAACGTACATCCTCTTTGCAACGACGGTACCTCGGAAACGCCTCTCTTTTCGGGAAAAGCGAAAAAAGGAGGAGTGTCAAAAGCGTAAGAGAGCTGCGCGGGCAGCTCAGCATCCCCGCGTGCTCATCCCCGTCCTCTTGTGGCAGATTCCGCTTTGCCTCTTTGTTGCCATTGCGCTATCGGGACGCGCCCGACCCTTAAAAGTGTCGACAATACCGAATAGAGAAACGCTGGAATTTGTGCCTCAAATTGTAACGGACGATCCTGCTGTCGTAGCCAACGAACTCGAGGTGCTCGACGACTCGTACAGGAATCTATGCGATCACGTAGGCGCAGCAGTGTCTCAGATAGTAGAAAATGCCGCCCAATCAGACATGTTTGAGTCCATGCGCGATTTGAAGGAACGGGGCGAGGAGGCTGCGAGCAGTGCCCGTCACTTTATTCGCAACATCACCATCAATCACGGCCTTCTAAACGCGTTCGAAGGCGCAAATTGGATACTCTTGGCTCTCTTGTCCACCCCACACATTGCGTCTGTCCTTACGTGCGTGTATGCTCTATTGTCGCACTGGCTTATACCGTCCACGTCGAGCAATCGATTTTCGCACGCGCGGTCACTTATATTCTTGTGCGGCATGTACGGCTTCCTCGTTTCCATATCTATTCAAGGCGTGTGCAGCGCCATAAGCGCCCTTGATGTGCCCGTATTCCGCATGGAGGTGACGACGACAAATGTCGTCTTTTTGTCGATGCTGTGCAACGCGTGCGCCATCTTTAGCGTGGTGCAGTACGAGATAGACAAGTCGACGCCTCTTGTTCGGCGATGCGACGACGATGCGCGCACCTTGGAATTAGTTGCAACTAGAGCTGCATAGCAAACAAATACTCTAATAGTTGCACGTACGACGCATTTAGAAAATAAAATACAAGTACTAAAAAGCAAATGTATGTTTACTATTTATAGTGGCATTCCCGTGGCTACGTCGAGGTCGGCGAGAGCTTGCCGGCCATCATCTATGGGCTCTGCCCCGCGACCGACATTTGTGTGAAATAAGTAGGAGACCTCTCCGCGGTAGGTACCCGAAGAGGAAGCACACGATGCAAACGTCCTTTCAGTGATGCCCCTCACAAAATTGCCATCCCGCGAGGGGTCTGCTATTGGCCCAAATTCAGACACGACGGCGTTGATAAGATGTTGAACGTCCTCCTTGAGGCAAAATAGCACCGCATTGGGACCAGCGTCAAACGTGTACGCAAACTTCGGCACGTCACCACCGTTGAGGCGATGCACCATCGAGACAATCGCCTTGGATACATCGTTCATATAAAAAATGGGCGGATATGTATCCAAGCAGGTAGCGTGAAACTGATTGCTGTCGCGCATGGTGAGCTCCGCAAACGCTCCAAAGTCCCGCTTCTCGATTGCATCTTGCATCGCCCGCATGCGCTCCTCAACGATCGCTTTTGCCCGGTGATCGAGGAGCGCGCTCGTCGCTACACTACGGTTCATCCCCGACGTACTGCTCGTATCTTTTTTATGATCGCTCACAACGCACACGACTACTTGGAGGTCGGGCCAGTGCTGCTGCGCGGCGACCTGCCTGGCGACGCTGTCGGAGCCATCGCTTGCGACGCCCGCATCCCACGCGACAAAACCACCGTGGAGGGAGCGTGATGCGGATCCGGATCCTTGCCGCGCGACCCCAGAGAGTTGCGTAAGATCATTTACGCCATACAAAAGAGACAGCGCTCGCACCAGTGCTGCGTATCCCGACGCTGACGACGCAAGCCCAGCAGCTGTAGGAAATGTATTGGCAGAGTTGACGCGCACAGGCAGCGCTGCTTTGCCAGGGCACAGTTTCCTAAATTGCAACAAGACTCGCTGAATTCTTTTATTTTCGCTCACTTCCACCTCCTCCCCGTTAAGCCACAAGCGATCGTCCTCATTCCCTCCTCTGCAAAACGCTGCCGTTGTCACCGTGCATAGGTGGTCCGTATTGAGCGTTACAGACAGCGACGAGTTGAGCGGCAAGTTGAGCTCTTTGGGCACTTTTGGACGCTTGCCCCAATACTTCACAACCGCAATATTCGTCGGCGCCACAACAGTGACCTTATCCGTCACTGCGCTCATCCTTCAATACCAAATACACCCACACCCACGTACGAACGGCGCAATAATAATAATAATAGAAAAGAAACAAGAAACGTGCACGAAAAAAATATTCGTCTACTCTCTACTACGCAGCGTTGCAATAATAAAATATGTTGTTTTGAAACACAACAGCAGGAATGATAATGCAGTGCACGCATCCATCCACGCGATGGTCCATCGTCATCATCATCATCATCATCATCATCTTCATCATCAACTTACCTATTATTTATAAGGAGGTATTATTTATACAAATGTAGCAACGAACGACGCGTCCCGGTTACCATTATAATAACAATATATCATCTAATCTAATAATAAAGCGCAAGGTCCATGCGAGTAGTACATACATTGTTGTGCAATCGCTCCCTCATTATTATTAACTACGAGTATATTATTATATTACAGTGCATTTCATACTTATTATTACTACTGCTCGTATATAATAAAACGCCGCCGTGGGCCGTGAGCCGTGAGATGCCTTCGATGCGATGGCCCCGTGCCCGTGCTTCTTTCATCATCAAATAATAAGGTCATTATTCAACAAAGGTCCGATCGATGTTCATTTTTATAAATTTAAAAAATATATAATAAATAACCCAGGGCTAGTAAGTAGCTTACTTAATAGCTAGATTTGATGATGAGGTAAATAATGTTTTTTTTTTTTTTCGCCCCACAAAATAATCCCCGCAAAAAAAAACAAAAAAACCTCTACGTGGTACATTATTCTGAGCCTGGACCAATTTTTATTATTTATTTATGTAGGTCTGTTGTCACCATAAATTACCTAATAATAATAAAGTCTAATAAGGTAAATATTGTATTTATTATTTACCCAGGTCTATAATATAGAATCGACCTCGTGCGATCAATTTATTATTCTTTTGCGCCGCGTCGTCATTCCAGCAATAGATTGGACCGAGAGAGAGAAATGGAACTATTTCAACATATTATCTATTAAATATCTGCCATGGTGAAAAAAGATGCGCAGGACCGCACCGTTTATTATGAATGTAAAATGGTACAATATCTTTTAACTATTATGAGGTGTATTCTTTTTTTTAAATCAAGCATTTTTTTTTCTATGGGAGGAATCGTACTGAAACAGCTTCAACCCACCCACCCCTCTTTGTCGGCAAAAAAACTCACTATATATTTTTAATAACTAATGTTGAATGTCGTTTTATTTATATTTACTCAACGCTTCGTTCCTTCTTTCGTTTTTCTGCTTTTTCGCGCCTGCATTTCTTAAACGCAAACGAACGAGTGCAGCAAACGTTCAAACCGTTGTCCGCTTATTAGCAGTTTCTATCGCAGCATTCCTTTTCACGCGGCATTTGAGACAAGTTTGAAAAAAGGCAAGTAAATATGAAGAGATTTTCGTACGTCGTCGCCATGCTCGGGCTTTTTGCTAGTTTTGCATCGGCAACGAGCGATCATGCGCTTGTTGTCAAGGTGAACGAACTTGCTACCAAGACGGGCACGCTTACTGACATTATGGGGAAAGCGAGCGATGTGCTAGGCTCCACCATGGGGACGCTCTCCTCGTCGTCCGATGCATCCAGTGAAATCGACGACGTTGCCGACACCGCCGCAGCACTTTCTGTAACTCTTTTAGCTGCGTCCAAAATACCCAACGTAGGCGTCGTCTTCAAGGCGCCGCAACTCATATTCAAGAAAGCGAGCGACGCCATGAAGAAAATCAACTCAAAGGTCAAATCTGTTGACGGCAAACTCGACCCGATCCGCAACTCAATAGACAAAGTTGATGGCGTGATCAACTTTGCGTCAGAGATTATTGAACCTGTTGTACCAATGCTCCAGGATGTCCTCGAAATTCTCGTCCCAGCGAGTACATGCGCCGCACGTGGGGATCTGGGTCCGCAAGCAAAGAAAGCTATCAATGAAGTTATGACAATTATCGAAAATCTCGTGTCGGCTGCAGAAAGGGCAGTCGAAGCTGCGCTTGTGCCCCTTAAGAAGCTTGACGCGTACAGTTCTACCATGAATAACCTGGCAAGTACCTTTGACGCAGTAAACGGGGTCATCTCGACGGTGGGCGCGCTAACAGGCCCCTTTGAGCCTCTTGGCAAGCTTATGCAGGAAGAGATAAGCATTCCTTGGTTTCCTGAGACGTACGGCCGCGGCGCGGGAAGATCTCCCGATTGTCCCTCAAATGAAGAGAAAGATGCGGGCCTTTGCTACCCCAAATGTCGATCTGGATATGGACCCGTGGGACCTGTGTGCTGGCAGTCATGCGGCGGCTTTGGGCGCGACGATGGAGCATTCTGCGCAAAAGGAAGCAGCTATGGGCGAGGCGCGGGAAGATCGCCATGCACTGGATGCTCGGGATGCTCCTGGAGGGGTTGCTCTGGATGCTCAAGCTGCTCGACAAGCCGATGCAAGTCGAACGAAGAAGGCTACGGTGCTCTCTGCTACCCCAAGTGCAGATCGGGATACAAAAACGATGGCTGCTGCCTATGCGCTCAAAAGTGCCCGAGCGGCATGACTGACAT
>JACLAC010018364.1_pt1 | contig 12118 bp, 6 predicted proteins | sample 8027881 | NCBI WGS metagenome assembly JACLAC01 (sample SAMN15725517, study PRJNA655200) | protist metagenome | isolation source: fluorescence activated cell sorting (FACS) single amplified genomes of... | place: Spain: Blaines Bay Microbial Observatory, Mediterranean Sea | collected 2016-01-19 | reverse complement strand
CGATCCAAAGGTAACACGTTCATTAGTGTACCAAAAAACCATGATTTGAATGAAGTGTCAAAAAAATAGTCTCGGGCACCAAGAACCTTCAAACGTTCAGACTCATCACCCAAAGCTGTTATGATGGCGCCCGTATCCAAGTGGCTAGAGTGATTAGGTGCGATTATACATGGTTCATCTTGAGGTATATAATTGAGACCTTCTACTCGGAAGGAAAAGACTTGATTATAGATAAGACCCATTCCAAAACGAAAAATTTTGGACTGGGTCTTATTCTGGATATTAGCTTGATGAGAATTCACCTTGGTTGGTGATGCTAAAGGATCCTTTGAAGATTGTAATGTATTTATAACAGTTACAACATCACCTACGGTTTTTATATTTGTGACCAGATTATCAGGTAATATTTGATCCAGTTCGCTTTCTAATATCAGCAAGAGTTCTACTTGCATTAAAGAATCCAGACCAAGATCTCCTTCTAAGTTGGTATCTTCATTAATCTGATAGCTTGGGACACGAGCAATTCGGGATAACTCGGCAACAATTCGATTGAGTGGTGTATCGGTGGGTTTTATCACCGTCTGATTATCTTTTGTTTTCTGGCTATAATAAACTTCTATTAATTCTTTTATAATTTGTCGATCCAATCGACCTGATTGATTTTTTGGCAAATTCTGTTCTTGGTCAGGTACCGTAGTCCCTACACGATTAATCGGCCAGAAGTGAGTTTTATGTACACGTTGATAGCTTGGTAAGCCGTTCGCACAAAACCGTACATGTTCAAGAATTGTAGATTCATCTGCGTCTTTGGAAGGAACTATAACAGCATAGACCTCCTCCCCAATTTCATCATTGGCTAAACGACCAACAATGCAAATTTCTTTTATATAGTCATGCTTTCCATAAAGTACTTCTAGTTCGCTAGGATAAATATTTTTACCCGCTCCTGACACAATGACATCTTTTGTTCGACCCGTTAGAAATAAATAACCATCATCATTAAGATAGCCTAGATCTCCACTGCACAGTTTACTAGACTGCAGTATTTTTTCAGTTGCCGTTGGATTATTGAAATAACCTGACATCAAGCTTGGAGACTCGATAATAATCTCTCCGATACCATTTGCATCAGGCTGATTAATTTTGATCTGCACATCATCTAGCAAAACTCCAACGGAAGAACGTAAGCTTTTTTGGTAGGGATTTACGCTAACAACGGGTGCAGTTTCTGTCAAACCGTAGCCTTGGTATAGAACAATACCTAGCTCTAGATACTTATCGTAGACACTATCTGGGAGTGTCGACCCTCCACTAACTAGGACTCTGAGGTTCTGCCCTACGGATAGGTGAATTTGTTCAATTTGCTCTTTTGTTAATCGTAGGCTCCTTTCGTCCGTACGAATTTTTAAGACATATCTTTGTAAGCTGTCATAAATCATCTTAAATAAACGTGGAACACCAATCATAACTGTTGTCTTGGTCTCTTTCATTATTTCTAAAATGATATTGGGGCGTAGAGAATTTAGATACGTTATTGTTGAACCACTATAAATCGACATTAAAAAACCACAGGTAAACTCTAAGGCATGATAAAGTGGCAAAACTGACAAAAACCGATCTTCTGGTTGAGGAGGTAACTGCCGCGCTACCGCTAAAACGTTGGTAATAAAGCTTCGATGTGATAGCATTACGCCTTTCGGATCATAAGCAGTACCAGAAGTGAATATGATTGAAGTAATGTCATCAGGTTTAACTTCAATCACTGGAATCTCAATAGAAGACCCTACCGCATCTTCCGTTCTTTCACATTCAGCTTGAATATCTCGAATCTCAATTATCTGCTTGATTCCGCCGGTTAATTCATCTTTGGCTTGTTCAAGTCGTTCGATCAAATCTGACGTAGTAAAGATAGCTTTTGCTGAAGTGAAACGCAATAGTGCGTAAACTTCATCGACTGGCGTTTGGCGATCAATGGGTACAATTACCACTCCCAACTTAGCACAAGCTAAATAAGTAATTCCCCATTCAGGCTGATTCTCCGCGAAGAGTATAATTCGATCGGCCGGACGATAGCCATTTCGCCATAGGCTTCTTGCGATTTTATCCGATAAATCATCGAATTGACGATAAGTGTAACTAGCCCACTGCCCATTGCGCTTAATTTGTAACGCAACTTTATCAGGAACTTTTTCAGTTTGATAACTGAGAAGTTCTGGAATAGTTTCGAATTGTTGAGGTTCACTGACTCTGGTTTTGATTTTTGACTTTTCATTGACATTATCTTGACCTTGAACGTCTCTTGGTTTGGGATCATTATCATTTATTCCAGTTGATTCCATATTCAACACAAAACGTTTTATTCCTGGAATATGAACTCTTTGTAGATAATCATCCCAATTGAAACTAGAAGCATCAAAGTTGAAGAGGCGTTGTTCTTCAACTGACAGTGATCGATACAAAGCTAATGTTCTACTAGCTTCGAATTGATAGTCAAGCCGTACATATGCCCCATAGATTTTGACATAATAGAGTAAGCGCTCCAGCGATTTTTGGATTATTGAAAGCTCTCTGCTCTTGCGCTTTGACCACCTAAAGGGTAATTTCTGCAACCACTTTTTGCTATTATCAATTTGTCTATACTTGCCCTCAAAATATCGATTGAAAGAAGTTAAGTCCCTAAATTTCCATTCTTTTGGTACAATGGATTTGCCATTTCGATCTACCATTGGGTTATTATGAAAATAGGTTTTGGTAGCTCTGTAGAAAGATTGAAACTGGATAGGATTAATCGTTCCGCTTGCAACTTGGTACACGGCTATCTCTGATATATAGAAAGCTTTTGCCGAAGCAGCTAAGATTGCGTTTACGACTAAGTCAACTGGAATCACATCTATCACAATGTCTGGCTTCGCTGGAAAATCAGGTAATCTGCCCTTACCAAAACCTATGATAAGTGGGTCAGCCATTCGTAAGCCATCGAGCCAGCCAGGAACCGGCTCTTGCCAACTACTTTCAATTATTGAGGGGCGTATAATTGCGACGGAGAGATTTTCACATGTTTTCGCAACTATTTGTTCACCTAAGTATTTAGTGTAGGTGTAAATATCGTTCCACCCGCGAGCCTTTGCATGTTCCAGCCCCACTTCAATTAGTTCATTCTTTAAATCATTAGCAGGCAATTTTGAATCACGGCGGATTTTGGCTCCGATAGCCAACATGTGTTCAAGCTCTTCTTGAATGGTTAGTGGAACATCAACCCCATTTGACCGTAGTCGGTTGGCAATTTCTTCGTAGGTTGGGTGAAGTTCTTCTGCTACTTCGCCTGGCTTACTACCACAAGAGTAGGCTGTCGAAATATGGACAAACACGGCATTGGGGCAGACGCTTGCCAACTCAACCGATCGTTGAGCAGAAATAACGTTCATTAGGACAGCGTCATCAATTGGTGAGTCGAACTCAACAATCGCAGCACTATTGATGAAAATTTGCACTTCAGCTGCGAGCTGCTGATAGTCAGAATCAGACAAACCTAGTTTCTCTCTGCTTAGATCCCCCTCGACAGCAAAGACTTTTTCTCGTATCCATGCATGAAAATTAGATCCGTGAACACTTTTCAGTTGATCAAACACGTTTGACTCGAAGAACTTTGAGAGCCTTTCTTCGGCCGAGACCGTCGCACCATTTACATTAGTTCGACTACGAATTAATAAGTAGACTTTTTTAATTTGGGGTATGGTCGTTAAAATTTTCGCGACTAGTGGTTGACCGACAAATCCGGTTGCTCCTGTAATTAGAACGACTTTATCCTGAAATGTCTGACTGATGCTCGTTTTCATGAGAGAAGAAAATCACCTTCTGCTTTTTGTGTCGTGTCAAGTCGACTTAAACTAATACTAAAATGGCTATGGTATTTTCTGAATGGACTTGCGCTTGCGGATACGTCCGAAGGGTTGCAGACTGCAAGTATAAGAAAATACTGATCGAGATGTCAATGACAAAACATTTCATCTAGTTTCATGCGAAAAGAATGAACACGAAGACTTATGGAAAAATATCTGTCAAAGCTGAAAAAAGCGAATTTATCAATTGATCTATTTCCCCTGTTGTTATGGATAGAGGAGGCATCAGTACAATAGTGTTAACCAATGGTCGCAAAATCAATCCATGTTTTAAGGCTGCTTGGCATACCCTTATACCTGCTTTTTCCTCAAATTCGAACTCGATATTATTTTTTTTATCTTTTAGAAGTTCAAATGCGCCAATTAGCCCAATCGAACGAAGGTTGCCCACATTTTTATGAGCTGCAAAAATGTTAAGGCGCTCTTTAAAATAGGCAATTTTTTCATCTAACACGAGAAAGAAACTTGGATCCTTAAGAAGGCTCAAATTTGCTAGTGCGACAGATGCTCCTAGCTGATTACCAGTGTAAGTGTGACCATGGAAAAAAGTTTTGAGTTGAGTATAATCCCCCAAAAAAGCCTCGTAAATTTTTTCTGTTGTTAAGGTTGCAGCTAAAGGCAGGTAACCACCCGTTAAACCTTTTGCGGTACACAAGATGTCAGGAGATACCTCCTCATGCTGGCAGGCCCACATACGGCCGGTTCGCCCTAACCCCGTCATCACCTCGTCAACAATAAAGAGTATGTCATACTTTAATGATAACTGCTCTACACCCTTTAAAAAACCTGTGGGATGCATAATCATACCACCTGCACCTTGAACCAAAGGCTCAACAATGATACCTGCTAATAGTCCTCGATGTTCATTGAATATTTGCTCCATTGAATCTAAGCAGACCTCAAGATCGCCTTCTTGGCTGTGATAGGGTACGGGTGCAGAAATCGAAGGAAAAGTCAAGGGCAAGAATGTCTGGTGAAAGAGTGAAATTCCCCCTACACTTACGGCACCTAGTGTATCTCCGTGATAAGCTTGATCTAAGTGTACAAATTGAGTTCGTTCTGGTTGGCCCACGTGTTGCCAATACTGACAGGCAATTTTCAATGCAACTTCTACAGAAGTAGAGCCATTATCTGAAAAAAAAGTGCGAGTTAAGTTTGGTGGGGCTAGCTCAACCAAATCCTTGGCTAACTTAATCGCTGGTACATTAGAAAATCCTAGTAGAGTTGAGTGGGCTATTTTTTCAATTTGTTCTACTAGAGCCTGATTCAACTCTGGGTGATTGTGTCCGTGGACATTCGTCCACATAGATGAAATTCCATCAATATAACGATTACCCTCAACATCAAATAAAAATATTCCTTCTCCTCTCTCGATTATGCAAATTGGCTCTTTTTCCAAGTCAGCCATCTGGGTGAAAGGGTGCCATAAAAATAACTTGTCCCACTGTTCGAGTGTCATTGGTTCTTTATCCTTAAATTGACTGGTAAACTTTCGCTGTGTTTTTCATGTTTACAGTAGGTAGAATAGATTCTATCTAAACATGTAATTATATCATTTCCATATGGACTCAAGGTACATACGAAAAATGAAATGCACTCGTTTAGTCCTGTTACTTGTTTTCCTTACCCTTCTGTGTACGACAGATTTGGTCCTTGCTCAAAGAATTTCAAAAAAAATCCTCACTCAAGGTGAAGGTAAATTCAATGCGCCGATTACTGTCGGAAAAGGTATGCCTTTTTCTATCACTTTTAATGAAATTGAAATCATTGCCGAAGTGAGTATTTCTAGCACAGACTTTAGTAGTATGATCAAAGCGAGTAGTGGCACAATCGACGGGGAGCCTCGTACTATTACATTAGCTCCGGGAACCTACATAATTAAAGAAACATATTATGGCTCTGTGGGAGCTGCAAAAACGCTGATTCCTATCCCAGTTCTTGAGATACCCGAGATTGTTGTCGAGCGGAATCTTTCTGTGGGTGTCCTAAGTGAATATACTATTGAGATCTCGACTACTATCTACAATCTGAGAGCGAAATTGGATGGTGATTTTGAAGGTAGCATGCGTATTCGAGAAACAGTTGGGGACCAAGTAGTAGTTCCATTCAAAAGTGTTAAGAAATTGAATAGAGGAACGGAAATTACCTATCAGGCCGAGTTCTCGGCTTTTGCCGCATCAGAAACCAAGATTAGTAGTAGAGAAATTGTGACACCGGAAGTTTCTCTTAGCTTAAATTCAGATAATCAGATAAAAATCAATTGGTATCAAATATCAGGTGTGGAAAATTACCAAGTCTACCGTTCTCTTACACCAACACCCGATTTAGGTAGTATTGATCCAATAGCGAGAGCAGTCACGGAAACCACGTTTGTTGATGCAAGCGCTGACTTGAATACAGTTTATTACTACAGTGTTGCCGCTATTGGCTCTGATGGTGATATTACACAAACAGCAGCAGATGTACCTAATGCTACGTTGTGGATTAATAAGGACGGTAGCACATGTGAATACGTCGACGGCACAAAGGTCGTTTTTCCAGCGAACTTAGTGGGTACTCCCGAGAATCTTTATTTGGCTTCAGTATCTACGATATCTAACGATTCGGTCCTAAAACTTGAATCTGCTATTGACGAAAAATCTTATGTCGTGTCGGTTTCTGGACAAAACCCAGTTTTAAACTTTGATTCTTCAGCTCGCCTAACCCTGAAATACTCAGATAAAACCGATAATGAGGTTACAAATCCCCAAATTTTTGCCTTGCGAGGTAATAAATGGGTACGATTAGCCAACCAAACAACTAACTTAAATAATAACACTGTAACTGCTGATATCAAATCAGCGGGTATCTATAGTTTAGCCTCATTTGAAATTAACGAAATTGCAGAAAACCCTTGGGATATCAATAGAGACAGTAACGTTAACATATTTGATTTAGTACTAGTTGCAAGTCAGTTCGGTGAGAATGGACAAAACTTGAAAGGTGATATTAACGGGGACAATAGTGTTAACATATTCGATTTAGTCTTGGTTGCAAGTCATTTTGGCGAAACTTACGATTCTGCCGCTCCTAACGTTTTTACTTCCAATTTAGCACCTAGTTTTGAGGTTAGTTTGAGGGGTATTTCAGCTGATAAACCTGATACAACGACTTTTGAGGTTCTAATTGATGGACTTGACTCTTTAGAAAAATTAGCCGGATATCAGGTGACCATCTGTGGGTTGGAGAGCGATTTAAGGGTTATCGATGCAGGGGCAGTCTTCTTACCCAGATCTACCTATCTAGTTCCGAATCAACGCAGTGGAGGCCAAGTAACAATTAGTGCGGTTGCTTATGGTGAAAAAAATAGTAAATCTAAAATGTACACAAAAGAACGAACTGTTTTGGCGACATTTCAGTTGAGTGGCGGGAAAAAGGATATTAAAATACAGAATGCTCTTCTTTCCAATGCAGATGGTAGTTCTATTCCATTGGTTATTAATACAGAAATTCAGACAACGTTGAATGAACATTTGCCTCTCAAAACAGAGGTCAAACAGAATTATCCTAATCCGTTCAATCCTGAAACCTGGATTCCCTTTTCTGTCGCTTCAGATACCGTTGTTCAATTAATCGTTTACAATTACAACGGGACAGTAATAAGAGAAATCGACTTAGGTATGGTTAGTCAGGGCAGTTATATAAACAAAGACGAAGCAATATATTGGGATGGCCGAAATCAGTATGGCGAAGAGGTTGCTAGTGGGGTTTATTTCTACCGTTTGCATTCCATAAATACTACTCCAGCTAAGAAAATGACCATAATGAAATAATGAGACCAAATAGGGGTAAAGGAAAATCTTTATGGACAAAAGACAATTACTCGCTTGGCGTAGAGACCAAGATGATGATTTAACCCAGATTCCGAAATCCACCAAATTCCCTCTCAGAAGAAGGCGTTCAGCAATCCAGCATCGAGTGGCTGGTGGACTTAAACAGATGCGTGCGGAAGGGTTTGGTCCAGCCTATGTCAAAAAACAAATTCAGCACAAGACCGCAATGATATTCGGTTTGTATGGGTTGGAAGATTACCCCGTACGAATTGTGGAAGGTCGCATTCTCCGTGGTTATACATATATCCTGGATCTTCTGTTGGCTAATGAGCGGTTTCGGGTGGAAAAGATCAATTTAATGTATATTTATAAAGTCGCTGACCAAGTTGAGATTGCACCCAATATTTCCTGTGACAAATCAATTCAGAAATTATCACTAGGTCCAGCTCGGCGAAAAGAGGAACGATACGAAATTGATGAAGAGATGTTGATCCGCTGTTTTAAGGAGAAACGGATGATGACATTGGTTATTCGCACCGGAGAAAGTTTCACTGGCCACATTGACTGGTTCAGTAATTACGAAATTAAAATTCGTTTAGACGTTGTAAGAAAGGCTGTAGTAATTTTTCGACATGCCCTTTATAGTGCATCTGTAACCTAACTACAATTGTTCCACTGAACCATGGCATGAGGTCGACTCGACCAATAAGCCTAATTAAGGTTTTTTATCTTTGTATAAGAGAGTCGTTCTAACAGATATGAAACAAGTCTTTTCTTTCATATTCTTTTCTGTTTGCTTTTCTATACTCTGGGCGGATGAATTGAATCACAAAAATTCGCCAAAAGCGTCTGAATTATTTTTGCAAGCAGAGACCGCCTTTCAGTCGAATCAATGGGAAACTTCTTTATCTCTTTTTAATCAGGTTATAGAAATAAACCCTGAATCGGTTGCAGCTTGGGTCGGGATGGGTTTGTCTCTAAACCATTTGGGTCTATATCGGAGAGCAATTGAGCCAATTCAGCAAGCTGCTCGATTAGAACCAAACGACGCAACCATTCATGCTATACTAGCCCAGACCTATCTTAAAAACCGGCAGTATGTGCAGGCAGATACATGGTATCAAAAAGCTATCAAGATGCATTTAGAAAACGCACCAGTAAGTTGGTACTTAGACCTTGGTTTTATCGAAACTCAGCTTGGCAAATTAGAAAAAGCCCGTCGGTATTATCTTGTTGCTGTTCAATTGTATCCAAGGTCAGTAGCGGCTTACCAGAATCTTGGTATCTTACTATTGAATCAAAACCGATTAGATGAAGCTGATGCTTGCTTCTATACAGTTTTGTCAATACAAAAAGACATTGGGGCTGCACTATTTGGACAAGGCGAAGTTGCATTCAAGCGAACTGATTATACCCAAGCGATCGTTTTTTATCGCCAAGCTATTGAAAGAGAACCAAAGGTACCACAGTACCATCGAGCAATGGGTCAAACACTGTTAAGGTTAGGTAAAGCCTTGGAAGGTTATCAGTATTTGGCTAAGTCAAAGCGTTTGCGTGCCGAGCAATTTCGGCACGAGGCTCACCGATCTGCTCGTCAAAAAGATTGGCCTCAAGTTATTTCGAAGCTAAAACTTGCAATGGAGCGTGATCCTACATATTTATCCGCCCTAGAAGATTTAGCTTATGTTTATGCACAGCAGGAAAGGCTATCATTGGCTGAATCAGTTTTGAGTAATGGATTAATGCAAGTTAAAGACTGGGCCCCTGGGTACTGGCAACGCGGTGAAGTTAGGTTTCGGCTACGCAATTATGACTTAGCAGAAATTGACCTTAGAAAAGCTATTGAACTTGCACCTTCAGCGGCCCCCCCCAAGTTTGCCTTAGCTCGATTGTTGCTCGAACAAAGAAAATCATTAATGGAGGCATTAGAATTGGCTGAAACGGTTAATCGATTGACTCCCAAACCTGAACATTATCAGCTGTGGTTGGATGTAAAAAAATACATCGACTAAGCTAACATTCTCTCCTTTACAAAAAAATCTAATTACCCTTTGAGTTTGTTGTAGACCACTCAATAGGGCAAGAACAACTAAATTCTTCTTTCTCTGCTGAACGATATGTATTGGACAATTTAATAATATTTGGGCAGCAAAATGACGTGCCTACTTTATTTGTTATAAACGACCTGATATAATTCGCATTGAACAAAACGTGGCTTCGTATTGATATTATTTGGATAGGAGTAAAAGCATACTAAAAAAACTTTCAAATGGTCCTAAAAACCATTTCTTTGGCTATTATGGAATTAATCCTTGGGATCTTACTCAAACATATCATTTAGCATTAGAGACTGACTTTCACGATTACGTGCCTAAGCCAAATGATGTAGCTAAGATTGGTCTAATTGATCGTCGGACTGGTAGCTTTACTACCATTTCGACTACTTCAGCTTTCAATTTGCAACAAGGTAGTATGACTCATTGGATCAATAGTGATTGGGGCGAAGAGCTAACTCATAACGATTGGGAGGGCGATCAACTCGTTTCCCGAGCTATTAGCTTGGAAACGAAAAAGTGCCGCACTATCCAAGCTGCAATTGCAGCAGTTTCACCTTGCATGTCCTACGCCATTGGTCTTAACTTTGCTCGTATGTCGGTTTGTCGACCAGTAATTGGCTATGCTAATTCGATCGCACCGGAAAGCTGGGAAAAAATACCAAATAATGATGGCCTTTCGTTTATCAACTTGAAAGATGGCTCGGCAAACCTAATAATTTCAATCAGGGAAGTCATTGATCAATCAAATTTAGCTATTTCTCAATGTGGATTGACATGGTTTAACCATGTGATGGTTAATCCATCAGGTACTCGTATTTTTTTCTTTTGTCGTTCTCGCTTGGCCAAACAAACCAAAGAGTCTGGCTTCGTGACTTCGCTCTGGACTATTAACTCCGACGGCTCTGATTTACAGTGTCAAATTCCTTTTGGAAATAAAGTTTCTCATTTTGCTTGGCGTGATGAAAAAAGAATGCTGATGACAACGGATGTGCTTGGTCAAATGCAATTCGTGGAGTTTACCGATAATCAAGGAGATTTCACTCCTGTTGGGTTTGGCAAGCTGCCTCCGGACGGGCATGCTTGTTATTCGCCAGATGGGAAATGGTTGATTACAGATACATACCCTGACCAACGCACCAGACTTTCAGCTCTTTTGCTTTATCATTTAGAGAGTGGACAGCTGATTCAACTGGGTGATCTGTATGCCGAGCCACAGTTTACAGGCACCATTCGTTGTGATTTACACCCTCGTTGGTCCTTGGATAGTCACCGCGTAACGATCGACTCAGTCCATCAAGGAGATCGCCAAGTTTATATTGCTGAATTATGTGAATATGATCAATTCGTCAAGCTAGGCTTGTCGAACTAATGATACTACTGATACTGGAAAATCGAATAAGAAACAAATTTTTAGAGAATCCTATTTTTATTCACAAAACTTGGACATAACAAAGTGCTGAAAAACTGAGCCTCTAGTATTTACTTTTGCAGAAATATTGAGAAGACGAGAATTAGTGTTAATCTCCTAATTTTGTCTATTATCATTCAAAGTGGTTGAAGATTTGAGAAAATCCTCCAGCGCATTTTTTCGAGTTAACTCTATTCTGCAGATCGACACGAGTGTATGTATACTTTCGGTTAATTTTGCTTAGACCATCTATGCTCGACCATAGACAGGAATAGTTGCTCCATTAATTATACTTGCCTGCTCAGAAATCAAAAAACCAACCACTTGAGCAATCTGGTGAGGCTTAACCCAAAGGCTGTGGTCTTCATTGGGCATTGCTTGTCGATTTGTTGGAGTATCAATAATCGAAGGCATAATCGCGTTAACGTTGATTTTCTTATCTTTCACCTCTTCAGCAATAGATTCAGTCAATATGCGAACTCCAGCCTTAGCTGTCGAATAAGCACTCATTCCAGCTATCCCCTTCAAACCAGCTCTTGCTGAAACATTGATGATTTTTCCGTACTGCCGTTCCATCATATGAGACAATACAGACCGACAGCAGAGGAATACCGACTTGAGGTTCAAATCCATCATAAACTCCCACTCATCTAACTTCATTTCTGCTGTTAGGTTTCCACCGATAAATCCTCCCGCTATATTGGCTAACAAATCTACTTTTCCGAATTTTTCTAAAGCCATTTCTGCCAGTTTATCAACCTCATCAGCTTTTTCCTCAGCTCGACTTGCTGCAGAAACAACACTCACGGCTCACGAAGCAGAAGATTATGAGGTTTGTATTCTTATGACGAACGACGAAGAATTGAAAACCTTGAATCAACGATACCGCTCAGTCAACAAACCTACTGACGTTTTGGCTTTTCCAGTGATTCACGAAAATGA
>JACLAC010000731.1_pt1 | contig 12120 bp, 7 predicted proteins | sample 8027881 | NCBI WGS metagenome assembly JACLAC01 (sample SAMN15725517, study PRJNA655200) | protist metagenome | isolation source: fluorescence activated cell sorting (FACS) single amplified genomes of... | place: Spain: Blaines Bay Microbial Observatory, Mediterranean Sea | collected 2016-01-19 | reverse complement strand
TTGCTGGTAATATTGGTTCGCCAAAGAGAATGGATTACACAATGATCGGAGATGCTGTCAATTTAGGAGCCAGAATTGAAGGTGCCTGTAAAGCGTATTCAGCAAAACTGTTAATTTCAGAAAGTACCTATAAAAAACTCAAAGGTACATATCGCATTCGAGAGGTGGATTGGGTACAGGTGAAAGGAAAAACACAACCGGTTGCTATCTATGAAGTTTTGGATGCGTATGATGAAGAGGATTTCCCAAATGTTATGGATGTGGTGAATCATTTTACCAATGCACTGAGTCATTATCGAAAACAGAATTGGGATAGGGCATTTAAGGCTTTTGAGCAGGTTCTGGAATTTCATCCCGGAGATAATCTTTCCAAGACTTATATTGCTCGCTGTCAGATTCTTAAGGAGAGCAATTTACCAGAAGACTGGAATGGTGTTTGGGTAATGAAGACGAAGTAAGTCAAATGCGCTTGTGACATGATTTTCAAATTGTAAAAAACGATGTTTTATCTTATTGTTTGTCTGCAAAGAAGAGCCGGCTAAAATAGAGAATTCTCTATCAAGGTTCACCTCTTTTCTTTGATGTACGTGGCTTCCAAGATTTGATGACAGAAGGAGGTATCCATAGAGTTAAGGAACCTCTATTACATAAGGATTGTTCGTATTCCTTCCAGTTGGTTACCTTGTCTTCTTATACTTTGGAGTATGGCTTCGCTTGTGTAGCTCTTTCATATCAGACTCCCTTCTTGAATAGAGAATCTAATATACAGTTTTATGTATGCACCAAATCCGAAAAATTGGGTTCGAAGTTACTATCCGTTGTCCAGATTGCTTTTCAGTAAATAATAAAAATACTCTTGGTTTCCCTTCAATTTGTTCAGCAGATCCATTGGATTATTATTGGGTGGATGGAGAACCAAAATATTATATTAATGCCACTCATTGGTGGTCTGACGAAGGAACGCCAGCTGGTGAGCACTGTGGTCAGTTAAAGCTTGAAAATGGGCAGATTCGTTTTTGGGATTTATATTATGACACTATAGAGATGCTGCTCCTCATAATATTTGGGCTGGCGACTATATTCGACCGTCAGTGTGCATGAAACGTTTGTAGAAGGGTACAAATAGGAGTATTTTCTACCGAGATAAGTTAACTGAATCAATTGATACACGTTCAATGGAGCCGGATGCGGTCATATCATTTGGTTTCAGATCTACCTCTCCACCTTCAATCGATGCCTCGCCAGTTTGAACCTGTCCTTGATCAGTTTTGATAGCCAAGGAAGAACTTAGTAACTGTGCAAAAGCCATCGAGATTCGATTTGCATTGGCTTCGAAAGCCATTTGATTTGCGCCTTGACTTGCCCCCGCTAGTGTGACAGAAGCATCTCCAGCATCAATTCGACCATCAGAGAGTCCCACGTGGCCATTTGCCTGCATTGAGTTGAGATCAATTGGGTTTCCGATTGACGAAGAATCAGAATTTTCAGATGGAGGCATGTTAGCTACGGCACTTGCATAATCTGCGATGGAATGCAGTTCTTTTCCATCAAGACCGGTAGCGTCGTTGGCTCGTTCTGAGGCATTGATGTCAAACCAGCCGTTTACTGCTGCCATCATCTTATCATCTTTGACGTAAACTCCATCAGTACTTGTCCAAAGGGCAGTATCGATTGAGCGGTTTGTACCAATTTTGGAGCCATTTTGGATCTGATTGTTTCGGATGAGCACGTTGGCATCCATTTGTGTTCCATCTTTGACTTGGAAACCAGCCAGTCCATCGCCATATTGTCCGGGAATCATATTGGCAGAAGCATTGATACTTCCAGAATCAATTCGCTGTGCTCCGGTTTCCAATAGCTTATTCGTATCGATATTTACTTTTGCAGCGGAAGAGTTCTGGTTGAAGGATTGTCCCGTAGATTCAGAATGTTGGAGATCGAAGCTACCATTACTTGCTTGGAGATTTTCAACACTTGCCGTTCCACGACCACTTCCTGTATGATTGAAGGACCCGCCATACATGGAAGCAGAATCTAGATTGCCTCGCATCTGTGGTAGGTTTGTATTGATACCATCAAGTCGAACTGAATCAACAGTACCTTGTTGCTGCTGTAAATTTCCACTCGCAGATATATTTCTTGCTTGACCAGATTGGGCAGAAAATACATCAAAATAGCGGGCATTTTGAAAATCAATTGAGTCAAGAGTTCCAGAACCTTGACCATTTCTAAATTGAGCGTTTGCATTGGTGATGGAGCCGTTTTCTAGCGTCGCTCCTTGCATGGCCGCCTGATTAATATCACCAGAACCAATTGCTATATCTACGTTCTCAAGTCCAGTACCGGAGACCCCAACATTATTTAGATTAGCCTGCTCGACTGTCGCACCAAAATTATGCTCTTGAATATTACTAGCGGTCATTGAATTCATGTTCGCTTGATGATTCGATCCGTTTGACTGTAGGGAAAGACCACTTGCTTTAATTGACTGGGCTGAGCTAATTCCGGAGAGCTCTGGATTAAGCATTTCAAGATCAGAAAGAGAAGCATTTAGATTTTGACCTTGTTTTGTACCCTGAATAGAATTTACGTTGAGAGCCTCTACCGAACCGGTGCCACTAGACGCGTTTTGTATATTTGCATTCTGAAGAGAGAACTGACCATTTTCCAAATTTGCATCGGCTTTTCCAGAAAGCTGATTCAGAGTGATTTGCTCAGCGGATGATCCAAAACCAGAAACTGAGTTAATCTTGAGCTGTTCGAGACTTCCAGAGAGTTCATCACCTTGTTTTGCTGATAGATTTGTGGCATTCAGAGAATTTGCCGAACCATGTTGTGTTTGAAGTCCCTGAGCAGATACGGAAGCAATATTCGCTGAGTTTTCTCCGTTAGATCGTCCCACTGTTAGATCTTGAAGGCGTGCTGACTGAAGCTGATTACCAAGTATGTTTGTGGCTCCAATATCTGCAGAACTGAGGCTTGCATTACCATCTTGAGTATTTAGATTTCCAGATGCGCTGAGATTATTCAGCGTACCAGCTGCAGAGGTCCCGCGATTACCCTGATAATTTTGATACGAAAGGTTCGCTATTGATGCTGAGGCGTCACCATTTCCATTGGTATTTGCCGAGATCGAAGAGCCTGTGAGCTGTCCAAGTTGATGACCTTGTTCCTGAATATCTTTTGCAGAGAATTGCTCTACACTCAGATTAGAAGAGCCATCACTACCGATATTTGAATTGAGATTGTTCAAAGATAGAGAAGAGGCGTTTACTGAGCCTGTAACTCCTTTCACATTCGCATTTGCGAGTGCAATATTTGCTCCTTGTTTCTCACTGTAGCCGATATTTGTCTTTCCAATCTGTAGTGATTCTGTATCGAGCACTTCTGTGTCCAGACCGGAGACTGTTCCTCCACTCGCAGACAGATTCAGATTATCAGCTCCTTGCGTATAATTGAGATTACTCAGAGACATTTGGTTGGCATCTACCCATTCCGTATCAAGTCCAGACGCTGAGATATTGGTTGCGCTCGCCTGCATTCCGTTAGCATTTGAGGAAAAATGGGCTCCAGTGAGATTCAGATTGTTTGCGTCAACATGCTCAGTATCCAGATCGTTGATATTCGCCTGACCCAAGCTGAGATTTACATCCAGATTGTTACCAGAGCTCTCAGAATTATTCATATCTCCAACATCGATCCCTGAAATGGACGCTTGTCTCGCAGAGATATTGGCAGAATGTCCATTTGCGCCGGGTGCTATATTGCCTTGGAGTCCTTGCAAAGATGTGTTTTCAATTGCAAGACCGTCACTAGAAATATTCGATCCCAAAACAGAGGATGCGGAAAAATCGGCAGAATTTGTTGTTTGATCTATAGAAGCATTTGCATCTGAGACACTGATATCGCCGGATATGGTGCTTGAATCTAGTCCAACAACTCTAGCTTCTCCAACAGAAAATCGAGCATTTTGAGGCTGCATACCAAAACTCTCTCCGCCCATTTCAGAATCAATCTGAACATTTCGGAGCTCGATTTGGGAGGCTTTGATTGCTTCGTTTCCTTCACCATAAGAAGCGTTCATTCCTGTGACAGAACCGATAGAAATAGTTGCAGATTTTTTCGCATTCGACTCTGATGAACCAACGGATACATCACCAATGATGGGGATATTAACCTGTGCATTTTTAACCACAATCTCAATGTTATTTAGTCTGGCAGAGTTGATACTCATACCAGCAACATTTAATTGAGATACTGCAACTGAATTTGTTTGAAGCCGAACCTCTCCTTTTTGATGATCTATCTGCATTGTGACTTGATTATCAGAGCCTTCACGGTCAAGGTCTATCATATCTAATGGTACAAGATCGGCGATTTCATCTAAATCAGTTTTAACATTCCATATGCCATCTTTTTTAGAAATCGAGGTTGAATCCCAGATATCTTTGGCGTCTGAGACTGTCTCTGATACTGCATCGACGGCGTTCTCTGCTGATTCATAGACACCGCCAGCCCATTCCGATACAGCTGTAGAGGTAGAATCGTATTGATCAGCTACCCAATCACCAGTATCTTGGAACCATCCAAGTAATCCTTCTCGCCTTTGAGGGGCCGGTGAACGATGGGATAGTTGTTGACCAGACTGTTGGCTTGAGCTAGCTTGTTCTTGGGATTGTCTATGTTGGCGCGAAGACATGTTGTAAACCCGACTTTTATATATTAATTACAGCTATGTTAGCTCAAAAAACAATGATTTGCATATTTTTCTGTAAGAAATCAGATAGTTTATCAAGGGTGTTATGAGATTGTCACAAAATCAGATAGAACTTGAAAAAATGGAGGAACTATGAGTGATAATTATTCAAATCCATTGATCGAACGATATGCCTCTAAGGATATGTCGTTTATCTTTTCTAATGACAATAAATTTCAGACCTGGAGACGATGCTGGATCGCCTTAGCTCAGGCTCAGAAAGAACTTGGATTAGCGATTACAGACAGACAGATAGAGGATATGCAAAATCGTTTGACCGATATCGATTATGCACAGGTTTCTCTCTATGAGAAAAAATTCCGACATGATGTGATGGCTCATCTACATCATTTTGGTGATTTATGTCCAACCGCGAAACCCATTATGCATCTTGGTGCAACATCTTGTTTTGTGGGGGATAACACAGATATACTTGTCCTAAAACAGGCGCTGGAGCTGTTGATTACGAAGCTAGCTTCTTTGATTAGAAGATTGGCAGGCTTTGCCAAAGAATGGTCTGGTCAGCCAACTCTTGGTTTTACACACTATCAACCGGCACAGCTAACAACTGTTGGGAAAAGAGCATGCTTATGGCTCTCTGACTTGTTGTCTGATCTTCGAAATTTAGAGCGCTGTCTTTCAGATTTGCGCTTTCGTGGCGTGAAAGGAACCACGGGAACACAGGCAAGTTTTTTAACCCTGTTTTCAGGAGATCATGACAAGGTAGAGTCTTTAGATCAACGTGTGATGGAGCTTATGGGAATGAGGTCTAGATTAATCATTTGTGGTCAGACCTACTCTCGGAAAGTTGATGCGGATATTTTGAGTGCTCTCGCAAGTTTTGGAAGCTCGGTTCACAAATGGGCGACTGATTTACGACTTCTCGCGAATTTAAAGGAGATTGAGGAGCCATTTGGCAAATCACAAGTTGGTTCATCAGCCATGGCTTATAAACGAAATCCAATGCGAGCAGAAAGAGCCTGTGCACTTTCTCGTTTTCTCATTAATCAAGCAACCTCTGCTCTACAAACGCATGCTGTTCAGTGGATGGAGCGTTCATTAGATGACTCAGCCATTCGGCGTCTTGTTTTGGGGCAATCATTTTTAGCTGCGGATGCTATCGTTGATATTATGCGAAATATCGCCTCAGGTTTAGTTGTTTATCCTGCTGTAATCAACAAGAGGATTGAGTCCGAATTGCCGTTTATGGCAACCGAGAACATTATTATGGCAATGGTACAAGAAGGTGGAGATCGTCAGGAAGTTCATGAAGCGATTCGCAAACATTCTATGGCTGCTAGTTATCAGGTGAAAGCAAAAGGACAAGATAATGACTTACTTCTACGCATCAGAGCAGACGAATATTTTAGCCCAATCCATGACAAGCTAGAGGAGTTACTAGATCCAAGTTCCTTTGTTGGGAGGGCACCGCAGCAAGTCGAACAGTTCTTACTAGAGGAAATTACGCCGGCGATTTCAAAATGGAAGCAAGCGAGAAGTTCTGCTCGCGATCTTTCTGTTTAACGGTATAAAATACCAACAGAGGTACCAACCTGCTTAACCTCTTCATCTGAGCTATATGCCTCTACAGAGAGGAATACTTCTTGTGTTGTCTCAGACCTCCATTGAAGACGAATTTCCCGTCCATCGATTGACACTTGCTCCAGAGGTTCTCCTTGTCTATCGTATAGTGAGATAACCATGCCATCCGCTTTTTCATCTGAGCAGGCGATGAATTGATATTCCATACCTTCCATCAGCGTTAACGGATAGGCCTTATATTCTGCTTCTCCTAAATGATCGACCTCAATAGAGCGTAAAGACCAGTCTTCAGGATAGTCATCCCAAACTTTCACCTCTAAACAGGAGCGCGCTGCTGTTTCATCTGGAAGTTCCTTGTCAAGATTGAGAAAATTTGAGGTTTCAGGAATGCGACTATGGGATCCTCTTTCGGCGATATCATCCTCTTTGATGTCATATACTCCTTGTCCAAATCCGATAAGCTGTTCATCATCAACAAAGACAAGAACCTCTTGACCCATCTCAAATTGAGGCGCTCCAGGTATAGTCATTGTTACATCTTGGTATGTTCCTCCAAGGACATTAAACTGGATTTGATTCTGTTTATTTCCGACATAATTGTGTGTGATGTCGAGAGTTATGGTTGATACGATCTTCCCTTCCTCCACTTTTGTCGAAATTTGGGTTACTGTTCCGGAAACAACATCATGTGCTAAGTCAGTCATCTCTTCTACTGGATAAAATATTCCATATGTGACAGCTTGGGCTAAGGATAACAAAGAAAATAACATAATAAACCTCTGGTTCTTTTTTACCTATCTTAATTTACGGCAGGATTTTCAAAATCAGAAGTGAATAATTGAAACAAATTGTCATTATTTAAGATTGAGAGAAAATAAGATACTTTTTACCGAAGAAATTAGTTCGGTGCAGGACAATTTTTCAGCTTTTCATATCGACAAATCTGACGGATAATATTGGAGAGTTTAATATTTGATCGATGCTGTTCAATTATACCATCACAATGCTTTATCTTTGTTCCAGCAAGACAGTCTCGAGCAAAGACCTTACATCCGTGATATTTAGATGGATCTTTCCAGCACTCCGTAGATACTGTTTTGGCGAGTGAGTCGATTCTTTGTGCCTGTGGATCCTGTTCTAGTTTTTGCGTTGCCTTTCCAATTTCCTGACGTAATGCAACCATATCTGCTAATAATCCAGTCATATCATCACCGGTGAGTTCTAAGGCAAAATCTACACGACGATATGAATCATTCGAATCAATAAAAGCATCGCATTGTTGACTTCTTGTTGCCTGTCCGGAGCTATTAAGTTTCTCAGTACAGTGTTGTGTTTCTCCCGCACCGATAGCCCATAAGCGTTCTTCAGCATATGCTCTTAGGGCTTTGGGGTTTGCTTTACAGAGTTCATGAACTTCTGCATATGTAGGATTATCATCTTGAAGAAATAAGAGCATTTGTTGGGTGACCTCTTCTGCACGGAGAGAGGATAGCTCATGGTTATCAGAATAAAGACCAAGCATATCTGCATGTCCTGTAACATTGATGCGACGAACACCACCCGGAACCTCGGGATCTAAACGAGTGCATTCAGGATCTCTTTCACGACATTTGTCTACCTCATGTTTCCAAAGAGAGCATATATATTTGGGAGCGAATTGTTGGAGAAATATTTTCCCTCCTGGTTGGAGAGTAGCTTGATTCTCGTCAAATTGAAGGGCGGATTGATCAATAGAGATTTGTGCTGTTACGGGATCTGCTTTGACTGTAGGGTCATCCTTGAAAGCCATATTAATAGATTCAGATAATTTAGATTTTTGTCCAAGAATGATCTCAATCTTCGCAGTAATCTCTGAGACACGCTCTGCTTGTATCTCTCCATTTTGCTTTTGAAGAATAATCATGATCAGCATTACTAATAGAAACACGATCATCAGACCTGTTGCTAAATCAGAGTAAGAGACCCAAAAATTACTGTTTTCGTTTGTTTTTTTTGCCATTATCTTCTTTCCAATTGCTTAAGAGCTTTGAGGATAGCTTGATAGTGATCTAATGCTTGAATCTGACGATCTGTAAGATCTGCAGTGACATCTTTGATTGACTTTGTGAGATGGCGGAATGATTTCTCGGTTGCGAATAGAGAATCCGACGCTTTCTTTACAGAATCTCCAGCTCCTGCGATAGATTTTGCCGCCGGAGCAAGATCAGCCTGGGCGAATGAGAGCTGACGAATAGATGATAATACAGCGTCTCTTTCTTGCGACATCTGATTGGCAATTTTTTCTTGTGCTTCAATCGTTGTGAGAAACGAGCCAATCTGCTTCTCGAGACTCTCTTTGACGCGCCCGTGCCAAACAATGAGATTCTCAAGTGCATCTGCCAAGGAGGAGAATTTCTTAGTAATCGCGTTGCCAGCTTCTGTGATCTCCTTGTGACTTGCCATCATCATATCGGTCTGATTGTTCATTCCTTCCATCATATTTGAGATGGTATTTTGTTGGCTTGATGATTGGTTCATCTGTTTTTCGAGCACTTTCTGCATCGCTACGGCTGCATTCTGAATATCCGAAGACACAGAACCCAAAGAGCCCAAAGAGTTTTTCATCTCGCCGATAGACATGGCGGCATTTCTCAGTGCTTCTTGCATTTGCTCTGCGGCAGCGCCTTGATTGTTTGTTGCTCCTTGGAGGTGATCAATCAATTTAGACATAGACATCTGGAAGCTTTTGTTTGAGTTTGCCATATCTTTGAGAGCCGAACCAAGCTCTGAGAAATCAGTATTCATCGAATCCTTCATTTGATTCATAAATTCTTGAACAAGACGATCAAGTCCTTCTTGTTGAGAATCTGATATGATTTCAACCATCTTATCGATAGAGCCTTTTAGCCCGGTTGGTCCGTTGATCGCTTGCTCTATCTTATCTGCAATGGCATCTCCGATTCCTTCTGTCGCGTTGATATGTTGTTCAGTTAATGAAACTTGTTTCTCTGCTAAATCGGCTTGTTCCGCGAGAATAGCAAGCTCCGAACGCTGAGGCATCGTCTCATTAAGCCAGCTAACAAGACGTTGTCGCTGATTTTCAAGTCGAGAGTCAGCTTTTGATGACAAGGCTATAATCATCATTGAGGAGATTAGACCCCAAATAGATGTTCGGAACGAAACGCCAAGAGAAGAGATCAAAGAAGACATCGCTTTTTGCATCTCTGCAGAAGAACCTGAACCCATATCCATACCAATCTGACCGAGACCAACTGTAATACCGATAAAAGTACCAAGGATACCGATGGAGGTTAAAATTCCAGATATCTGTGCAGAGAAACCCTTTGGAGGAGGCTCTATGCTTGAAAAATATTTTTCTGCATCAGAAAGAGAAGCAATTTGATTGTTTTTTTCCCAACACTGAGAGCGAAAAGCAGTCCATTTGGGGGCTAACCATTCAATCGCTTCAAAATGAGTAGCGATATTGTTGTCCCAGGTCTTCGTAGAATGAACAGCCTCGTTTGCTGGAGATATGAGCTTATCAAGTAGATTCTCCAATATTTTAACTCGTTTGTTATAAGCGATGACACGCTCTTTGTAGCCATACAAAAATAGACCTACAATTGTGAGAATAAAACCGGATGCGACACCTACAAGAACCCAAGCAGGATCGGCGGAAGATGCGCCTGTTGGTTCAAGGGCAGTCAGAACATCAAGAATGGATACGGAAGCAATCATGAATTCCTCTTAATTTAATCAGCAAGTTTAATGATATGTTTATTCGAAATTTTGGAAGTTGTCACAAATAAAATTTGTTTTCTTTTACAGGTAGATAGAGCGCTGTCTATTCAGACCTGAGACTGGTTTGATGTTGCTATTAATTGAGGTTGATTTTTCAGTGTGATGTGAGCTGGTTATTGCATGATAATAGGAATGATTTTATCAATTTGCTTTAAGGCGGAATCTTTTTCTATCTGATTTCGATGGCCTTTTTCACAAAGGTTACTGATTTCGACGTGTAGAATATTGTTGCTATTGAATTGACTCAATTTTAGCCCTTCAATTATGCTGGGGGTAATTTGAGTGTTGATAATAAAGCTATTAATTAATTCCTGAAAAATAGTAGAGCTAAGAATAGCGCAGAGATAATACGCTTCTCTGCGATCGTTTAAGCCAATATAAGATATCTTTTCATTCGGAATAACTGTAGTTATACCCAAATATTCATCTTCAACATCTTCAATGACAGCAGAAATAAACTGAGAAGATATATATCTCCAGGCAACCTTATAAGGAGAAAAGGTGTAGTCCCCAATTCTTTGGAGGGTATAATAAAATCTATTATGGATCGCTTTATCAAGACTGGTAAATCCTTTCCTCGTTTGTAATCCTTTTTTGAAATACTCGAAAAAATCATAGGTTAGTGGATATTTTTCTTTCAGCTCTTCTTTTGGGAATGGATACATTTTGGTTTTAACTGAATGGGGACAAGGAATATATTTTGAATAGCTCGAGCTCCAAAAAGAAATTTCACTTCCAGCCATGTAAGGGTATAAGATTTTTTTCTCGATATTGATTTGGACACGATTAAATTTTATCTTGGCTTTTTCTGTTAAATTTTCAATAGTTACTATATCGTCAGTTACTTCTTTTAGGATTCTTAAACAATAGATCCCATTTGCCCCTCCTGTAAAAACACCAATTCTTGCTCTGTAGCTTGAGAAGCCTAAGTATTTGTTTTTACTTGTGTATAAATCAGGAGATAGTGAGCACCAATTTGAGTTTTGTTGAGATGGTTTTAGAGGGCAAGCTAGCTTGTGTTGAAATTCAAATTTAGTATAAATATTTTCTACGCTATCTTGTCCGTTAATACTTTTTTCTCGGAGGGGTTTCCAGATGATAAAATCAATAGGAAATTGAATATGTGTGCCTTTTGTAGCATAGAAAATGACAGTCTTGGTTGTCAGTTTTGGGAATGGCTTAAATGAGGTGAGATCTTCAACAAGTACAATCGCAAAAGGTATTTGACTTGTTTTGAGATAAAAATTTCGGAATCCAGTCGCTTGTTTGGCTGATTTAAATAAGGATTCTTTGACGATAAAAGACAAATGACCCTTTGGTTTTAAGAAACGATCAATTGCAACATAAGAAATTAGAGTGGAAATATCTTCTTTTACAAAGCCAGAGGTTACTCCTTTAAATGAAAACAATTCATATTGTTTCCAGAGATATATTGATTTGTTTTTATATTTTTTAGGTAAATACTCCCAATTTACCCAAGGCGGATTACCAATGATATTATCTGCAAAATTTTGTATTTGTGACGCCGTTTGCTCTATTGTTTCTAACTGCTCGAGTTCATCTTGAGAATATTGAGTGTCTCCTTTAGATATCGCTTCAATTTGCGTACAGAGGTCTTCAGGCGTAAGTGAGCTTTTGTGATGTATAGGCTGAAGAATATTAGAAGTAAATATTCGAAGGATTGTTTTTTGGTTCGTTTGTATTTGCGCGGTTTCTACGAGACCGTATCGGTAAAGAGAATGTCATCTTTGTATCTGGAACTGATTGTTATGGCTCCCCGATTGTAGAATATCATCGTCAGAAAGTTGAAGGTGGTGAGTTTGAGGGCTCCTTAAAAGAGTTCGTTATCCAAAATCATAAGCATCAAAAGGAAACCTTAGAAAAATACAATATTTCTTTGGACCTATTTGCAACTTCAGCCTTTGAAAGAGCTGGAGAAATTCATACTGAGATGTCTGCATATTTCTTCAACACACTCAAACAAAATGGCTATCTGGTCAAGCTTTCCACTCTTCAATTCTATGATACTACGGTAAATTCTT
>JACLAC010023187.1_pt1 | contig 12121 bp, 8 predicted proteins | sample 8027881 | NCBI WGS metagenome assembly JACLAC01 (sample SAMN15725517, study PRJNA655200) | protist metagenome | isolation source: fluorescence activated cell sorting (FACS) single amplified genomes of... | place: Spain: Blaines Bay Microbial Observatory, Mediterranean Sea | collected 2016-01-19 | reverse complement strand
GAAGGCGGCCTCAGGGTTCTCTTCCTTGACAGTAGGTCGAATCGCAACCGAGAACAAGAAGTAGGCACTCATGTTTCGCTTAGGAGCGTTGGGGTCCTTCTTGGCCTTCTTGCGCTTGCCACCGGTAGGATCCTCCATGGGGACGTAGTGCTTCATCTCCTCCTGGTAACGGATCTTGTCTTGCTCGGCCTTCTTGACATACTTCTTCATCTCCTTCTCAGAGAGGGCCTTGTACTGACGCGACAAGATACGAGCGCTGTAAAGATAAAACAGGGAAAAAGGAAGAGCGATTCGTGTGAGTAAATGTGGATTCGCGTTTGAACCATGATTGGTTGGGTCACGAAACGAAAATTATTCGCGCGGTTCGCGCGATCGGACGCCGTTCAATGAACGTGTCAAGACGAATGAAAATGGAAAAAAGTGTTCTAAAAATTGTCCGTAGAAACTGTACTGGAATGTACGGAGGCGTCGACAACGAGCAACGAAAATTGCTCGTTGTTTTTGCCGGTCCACACCGATTAAAGCGCTTTCGTCGTAGTTTTGGGGCCTTCACTGTATTTGTGTGGCAGTGCTTGGGCGCTGTTGTAACGCTGTTAGCACGATGGCAATCACCGATAGGCGGATCACACTTCCATACAACGCATTCATACACACAAACGCGGGAACACCGCGATACCGCCAATCCACCATCACACATCATGGCAACACCATCGAAAATTTTCTTCACAATGATAACAAACATAATAACGATCAAAATGACCAATTAAACACCTCCCGAACATGATAGTTCACAATGACTTTTTAGACTTACACATCTCCGAAGGAAGCATCAGGGTTGGTGGTCTTCACATTGGGGCGCTCGGCCTGGGAGTAGCAGAAGAAAGCCGACATGGCTCGCTTAGGCTTACTAGGATCCTGAGGACAACATCGAGATCGCCATCGTCGTGTTAGTGAAAAGCAATATTGGAGAAGTCATCAAATCCAGATTCGCGACACCAGCTGCCTTCACGACAGATTCTTCTTACCTTCCACTTCTTTTGCTTGCGGCGCTTGGGGACGACTTCCTCCTCGACGCTCTCCTCTTCGACCTCGCTCTCGATATCTTCAACAGTTTCGTAGTACGACATGGTGATTGTTCAATTGATTGTTTTCAAATATACCGAATTAGTTGATACAAACAGTATTACTGTGTGTGGAATCCAACATTATGATTTTGCAACGCGTGGTATCGTTGCGTGCTTTTTCTGTACGATCTGCGAGTCACCCCGTATGAAACACCGTACAAATTCATAGCGAAAACAAATCAATGCGTGCTGCCTCGCGCTGTAAAACACTTTGAAAAATTTAACGCCGGTAGTCCCGCGCCAGAACCAAGAAGACCCTTTGAAACTGCACACGATACGGCGCACTATCAGGTTTGCGTTGAATCTACACGACCCGAGTTTTCGAAAAATTCCGGCGCGTCGGTCGCTGCGAACCTTACCTATGCTTTTAGTGTATTATGCATACTCTCATAACCAGCAGGAAGTATCATCTCTCGAGACCTGTCGCAGCAACTGCCTCCAACAACACCTTCAATTTCCAACCATTATAACAGCGATCGAGAGTAGTTTGAACAATCTACAAGAGAGGGCGAATAGAGTTGACATCTATTGAGTACACATACGCAGAGTGATATCAAAAATACTGATCGGAAATGGAGGACTTGTCGAGACCATCGGGAATGGCAATTCCGTTGTTTCTCAAGAGGAAATGGGAGAAACAGCAGCTCGAGCAAGAAGATGAGGATTCCGCTGAGGCCCCCGAAGATGGCGAAGATGAAAGCCAACAAACAAATGAAGAGAGTACATCAAACAATCTTGCTTCCGTGGGCGAAAATGATGGTGGGAAACCGTCGACTACTGTTTGGGTGCCACAGCTTCGTGTCAGCCTGGACCAAGAGTTGACTCGCGACCAAAAACACGAACTTTCGAACCGAGTCTTTACAGCATCCGAATTGGAGGAACGAATACTGAAAACTACAGACGCGATGTTCGATATTCAGCGGCAACTGCATCGGGGGGAAGAAATTTATTTTGAAGACACCTACGGCCACGGGAGTATCTACAAGGGATGGGACGGCTTTATTGACTCGACATCCATTCCTGGCACTGGAGGGGCTCAGATGAGCAGCAATCGGCGTGTCCCAGCGGATTCCAGGTGGTTCTCCACAAGCTGTGAAAGCGTGTCTCGGACAAAGCCTCAGGCAGCCTTTCCACCTCCGATTCTTTCGCAGCCAGTGCAGTCAGCGGCAAAGCTTGGTTCGATTTCGGAACAGCAACTAAAGTCTGGCTCGTCCGTGAACAAAGCTTCTCAGCCTCCCGCTAATCCATCAAGTACCGACACTGTAACCCCATCAAAAACGGCATCTAGCACAGAGACAACACAACCATCGTCTGCCCGAATACGGCAGCGCATGGCAGCCTCTGCGGCAGCTGCGGAAAAGAGTGAAACAAGTGGAAACTCCTCTGCTTCCAAATCAAGTAGTCGGCCCACCACTCCAATCGACGATTCGTGGAACATGAAAAAGAAGAGAAAGTTGGCATCGGCTACAAGTAGCGAGGAACTCGCAACCAAGAAGGCCAGCCAGAAATCGTCTGGCGACGACGCGAAACGACTCAAAACCGATCGAGAACCTTCTTCTACCACCAAAGCAGGTCCGAAAAGTGTCAAGGCTGAAAAGAAAGATGCAGCCTCCACGCCCAGCACGAAATCCAACAAGAGCGAAACTTCTACGCTCGGAAAAAGAGTAAAAGAAGATGCTGAAACCCCCGCTCCTAGGAAACGAGGACGACCTCGAAGGAAAAGTTTGTAGTCAGCTTGAACAAACTTTGTTGCGACATGGGATTTATTTATTGGGCTAAATCTATTCCATATACTAAACTATTCTATCTAGTAAGAATGATCAAACATTGTAGATGAATGATTTCTGATTTCCTGCTATTGTTGGAAGTAAAAGATGCATAATTTCTTCTCCGTACGTCCATATGTCCGCTCCGCGTGGAAAGCCCGAAAAATTGCAGACTCGCGCGATATCGACGTTTGATGTGTCAGTCAGTCAATTTGAAGTTGATTCTTTCGAACCAGATTGGCTTTTGAGGAGTTTCATTCCATCACTACAACACCTTGATCTCTCATTACGGAGTTTGGAAGCTATCGAGAGGGAAATTGAACGATGGGGAAATACGCTGTCTTCGCATTGTTGGCAGTGGCGCTCACTTTGGCGCAGACAAAGCCTTGCACAGGCTTTCAGCTCTCAAGGGAACACCATCGGCCGACGGTTGCCATCTCGGCAGTGTCCGAGAATGACGAAAGTGGATGCGAGAACGATTTCGTTCCTGGATCTTCTAATTCGGAACTATCGCGTAGAGATGCCTGTCGATCGGTGATTGGGACGGCAGCAACCATGGCAAGTGGTCTAGCAGGTGGAGCCGGTCCGGCAATGGCGGTAAAACCGGATGAAAATGGTTACGTAGCGGCGGTTCGACCAACAGCGTATCGGGTTGATTCTACGCAGCCTCCAACACTCCTTCCATTGTCTAGTGCACGCAAGGAAAAGGGCACTCTACTTGCTTTGGGCAAAGGCTCTGGAACAGATAAGGAAGAAATCAAAATTGACACCGTTAACCTCAATAATTTTATGAACAAAGCAGTTTTTGGAACAATCGACACTGTCTCCCAGTTGCTAAGTGAAACAAAAGATGAAAGCAAAATAGGGCCAGGATATGCATCTTTTGTATGCATGGGAGTTCCCTCAGCTGCAGCAACCAAAGATATTGATCTTGCCACAAGTCTTCTGAATACAATGCTTCAGGAGAGAAACAACAATCTCGACACGGCCTTGGGACTTTCATTTTGCCCCATGTCTGTCCAGCCGGCTTTGGATACATATTCAAAATCAGGGAACGATTCTGCTTTGCAATCTACTATGAAGGAGGCTGGAGTTTCCACCGAAATAATCGATCTATACATGCCCTTGATCCGGTATGGCAAAGGAATGTCCCTCGCTTTTTTGGCCTTATCGCCTGAATACAGTGACATCAAGGCGGCACGGGCCAATGGGTTGGGTGCTGTCGATATCGAACGACGACAATCCTACGTCGTAGATCCCCAGGGTTTCATTTCCGTAACCCAGGATCCACGATACAAACTCTACACGGATCGGTCGCTCCTCAAAGACTTTTCACCGACAAAGGCCGAGGAAAGTGTTAAGGGCTTCTTTGCCGAGCGAATTTTTGTTCATGAGACTGCCGCTTCTGTTGTCGCCAAATACGCGGTGGATAAGCCAGAATCTTTGGTAACCATCCTAGCACCAATAGCGGATTTGCGATATTTGCAGGGAATCAACGGGCGCATTCCACGGGTCTACGGCTCGCTTGTCAAGCAATACAATGCCAACGGGACAAACTCCCAAACTATTACAAACAAGGTTTCTGATAATGCCGTGACAACAATATTGCTAAATCCTACAGCATCTGAAACCCTTTCTGCTGGCCGATTCCTTCGTCTAGAAATTGGAACTGGACCAGATACTCTGGATTACCAAGCAAAGGTAGCAGACTATCTGTGGTTCTCCTCGTCGCCAAAGGTCAATTTGATTCCTAGAATGATGAATGGATAATCCCAAACAGTCGAATATTATTTAAAAGCTAAAATGCATTACCAAGCAGCTCTATTCTGTTTTGTCAAAATTGACTTTATTATTACTTCATCAATTCGATGGATGTCTTGCCTGGTTTTACCAATCCTTTCTTGTACAAACCGCCGAGCGCCTATCAAATAGAGACAAATTATGATCAACAAAACAAACATGATCGATGGTTGGTCACAGAAATAAGTAAAAATATCAAAGTTTTCACTCCATGAGTCTGAGTTGTGGATTCTTACCTTTTTGAACACACTCTTTGAGACACCCGGGAATTCGTCGTTGATCTCTTGTGGGGTACTCTTCTCGCCAATATCTAATCTTCCTCCCACTTCTTCCAGGCGTTCCAGTATCTGGGTACCTGTGTCCAAGGACTTTGATTTACCCCCAAAGCTTCGGAGAGAAACATCCAGCTTGCCATCTTCGGGCCTGACTTTCTGGACGTACGCCGGAAGGATTTCTCCGCGCACAACGTCAATATTGTTGCGTGCACTTCGGAAATAACTGATTTCTTTCTGCAAAACCAGTCCATATCCATAGGCTTCCGGAGCATCAGCTGGTAAAAGTGGGACATCGTCTCCGTGGCCCAGTCCAATGACTTCCACACTCGCGCCCAGAGGACCAAAGTTGACGACCTCCACCTGGATCTTGTCACCCGGCTGGAATCTAACATCTCCACCATGTTCGTTTGAGACCATGAATCGTTTCGTCGTCGGGAAAGCGCTATAACGTGTCATCACATTCACTGGGAATTGGGCATTATGAAGACGAAGTTGCTGGATGCCGTCCTTTTTTGTACAAGCAGGCGTCAACCGATCTGCAGTGGAAGCCAGAGTCGAAAATGCTATTCGATGATGATGCCGTGCGAAAGCCAAGGCTGGCCTGACGTGCCACAACATTGCCAAGGTATAAGAGACGTAGCAAAGAATCGAGGATGGCTTGACCATGCTAGAGCAATTGGAAGAGTCGATAGTCGGAGGTATGAGATGATGATCTATCAAAATCAAGAGAGGTTCCAAGAAAATTTCTTCAGCGATGATGTGATGTGTTTCGTGATTCTCCTCGACTGTACGTATCAGCTGACGTATCTACGGCCAGACCACCTTTTGGCGCGCCGGATTCCATCTTGTGCAACACAATCGATGAAAAGATTTCTTTTTCTCTCTCTCAACAAAAGTTTGTTGTCGCATTCGATGGAAAGTCAAAACCCAGACAGGAGAAGCAGCATCGAAAGAAATTTAGAATCTTTCTCCAGCCAAAAATCGAAGTTGCTGGTCTCAGTTTCTTCGATACAAAATCCGCGGTTGAGTAAACACTGTCGCGGTATGTTTGCAAGGGCAATCCAGAGGAGAAACTGCAGTAGAGGAAATATACTTGCCAAACGGCTTCCTACAATTGTCACATTCCTCGCTTTCGTCAGTGCCAGTAGCAGCTTTCGGGGTTTTACAACACAAACATCTTTATCTCCTTCCTCCAGAATGCAATCGTCATCATCGGTGCTGCAAAGCGCCACCGACACCCCATCGACAAATGCCATGGGAACAACGTGGTTGGAAGACACCGAAAATCGTCAAAAGGCACTAGAACGATGCATTGTTCCGTTGTCTGTGTCTTCCTACAAAGGAAGTACGGGAAGAGTTGGCGTACTAGGAGGCTCGGAACGCTATACGGGAGCACCTTATTACGCGGCTATGGCCTCTTTAAAGTGTGGTGCCGACTTGGCATTTTGTTTCTGCGCCGAAGAGGCGGCCATTCCCCTCAAATCTTACTCACCAGAGCTCATGGTCGCACCAGTATATAAAGCATCGGAGTTTGAGGAAGCCGACGAAAAGCAAGGTGACGAGGCCTTCGATGACGATTCAAATGTCCTGGTGGAACGAATGGTGGAGCAAGTTTGCAGTATGATGGATAAAATGCACGTTTTGGTACTGGGGCCCGGCCTCGGTCGCAGTCCACTCGTTTTGGAAGCGACAGCACGAATCATACAAAGGGCACAATCTCAACATCAGTTGCCTCTGGTAATCGACGCCGACGCACTATTTTTGCTGACCCTTCCAAAATACAAAACTCTCTTGTCGGATGAGTCGTTGGTGGTTCTCACACCAAATGCGATGGAGCTCAAACGCCTTCGAGACAGCAATCCATACCTTCCAGATCGATGCATTATGATTGAAAAAGGTTCGGTGGATACTATACGATTGGCGTCTGATTCTTCCCAATCTCCTTCAATGGTTTGCGGAGAAACTGGTGGGTTGAAACGATCGGGAGGAATTGGTGATGTCCTCGCCGGAACTTGTGGCACACTAGTGGCCTGGAACAACATTCTTAGTAGTCGTGGAAAGGCTTCGATTGATGACGTTCCCCTGGCTTGCTGGACAGCTTGTTGTTTTGTGAAACGTGCAACAAAAAAGGCATTCGACATCCATCGAAGAAGTATGACGGCTCCTGACATACTCGAGGAACTCGGGCCCACCATTGACAAAATGACTTTTGACACGTCATCAACAATGTAGATATAACAGTGAATGCGTTCATTAATTCATTACAACGATAGATGGAAAATTGTTTCGTTAATGTTAATTCAATCTACAAATTGCTCAGCTGGGAGGATACGGACAAATCTTTTATCAGGGACAACATTGTCGTTGAATCCAAAAGGGAACTCATGCTATCTCTATTAGTGCTACCAGTCGATGAATCTGTGCCCTCGTCCCTTCTCGTTCCGAGCAGTACAAAGCATCCATTTTCAATGTAGTCATAGCTTGTGATGCTCTTTTCGCCAAATTGGTCATAGACAACGATTGTTGCAGCTCCTAAGCAGTCCCCCGAGCTATCAACAAAAGTCATTTGCATTTTAATGTTCACTCCGGAAACAACCTGCTCGGATGCTGTAAGTAGCTTGTAACCGGTAGCAGCAGACGATATGTAGTAGTCTAATTTCCCCGATCGGAGTGTCTCGAAGGCAAATTTGGCCGCTGCCACTACGTCTTCGTCTTGTACGGGGATTGATTGGTAGCTTCCCAAAACACTTGAGCGCCCTTGCTTTCGCTGACGACGACCACGCGGTGCCTTGGTTTTGAGGGCTTTAGTTGTACCGCCTGGATTAAGAATCATAACCAGCAACGCTAGGTTTGCCAACGTAAAGGCGGCTCCGGCAAGTTTGGAATACGATGCCATCGTGCAGTTCTGTTCTGTTTTATTTTTGTTTTGCTTGTTGTGAAAATTTCTTATTGTTTAATTTTATGAGGCTGAGTTGGAAAGATATCACAGTTAATACTCGACACTTGTCCATTGTTTTGTTACTCTTGAGCTGTTGGAGATGCAAGAATCCAACTGTAAAAGGTTCTGTGCATTGTTTGTTGTGTCTGTGAAGAGAAGCATCTTGTCACACTTCAGGATTTTTGCGAAAAGGGTTCTTGTTTCCGATCGAAATTTTGGGGCAGATTTTGATTTGGTTTCCCCCAACTTATGAATGACGACAGACGGACGAACCGTTTCAGCCGAATTCGCTTCCGGCCAAAACATCACATGAGTACGAGACTCTACGTACGAAAAAAGTAAGCGAAAATCGCCCTGAAAAAGAACGTAGAAGGCTCTGTGGCCAAAACGAAGCAAGCGCCCGCTCGTCTCCACCTTGTGCATGTGTACCAGGACCTACGTACGCTGGATCTCCTACTGACAAATTAAGAGCTTTAATGTCTATCTGCACAATCGATGACGGAAATTCTGGTCGCGACTGCCCCCTGAACATCGACGACTGTGCACGCCTCTCATTGAGCAGGAAGGCTGGGAAGAGTAGACCTTCACAACCATCAGCAAAAATCATTAAGTCGGTTGGTGGTGGACTGTTGCCAGTCTACTCAACGCAGTACTCTGCCATCCAGCTGATTGTTTTCGGCTGATTGCTACTCGGAAGATCGGTAGAGTATCCATCTTCGGGAGTTTGGCTGGGAAAGTCTTTTGGAATATCTTATCGGTCAAAGAGCTTCGCAATTTGGGAACGATCGGGGTGGATTTCTGAATTCTTTCGAGGAAGGCGAAAGACAAGAATCGCGGCAGGAGATCAACGTCAGCTTTTCACGCCAGGTAGCAAAGCGCATAGTCATCTTTGTGTTGTCTTCCTTCCTTTGGAGTCGGTAGGTTACCTTGTTCAGATCGAGCCACCATGAACACGAAGGACTTCTTCTACTCGTGGAATCTCTCCCTGCGAGTAGATCGCCCGGTGGAAGGATGCAGAATGAAGCCTCACTGTTACATGTACGGAAAGAAGCTAGACGATCGAGAAGCGGACAAACCTCTTCCGTCTCACTCAAAAAAGATGCGAGAGCCTCCACCGGAACACGAGTTTAGCCATCGTTGGTTTCGGGGACCGCCTACCGTACCCTGTGCCTTCGATCACTGTGCTCGGCGGACCTCTTTCAGTCCTCACGATTGGTCTAAGCACGCAGTGGGGGGATCGAATTGTGCCCTCCAGTGTGTCTCGCAGCAATCGAGTCTCTTTCGCGAAAGCTTTTGCAATCCGGATTGCTTCAAAAATGCTTGGAAAACGCAGTACACTGTGCCAAAAGAAATGCTTTTTGGTAGTCGGGGAACTCCAATGAGGAAACGAACGAATTCAATGGACAGCGTAGAAGACGATATGCGGTCGGTGGGATCGATGGGAAGCAACGATCGGATGAGCAACGGAGGATCGAAGTCTCCCGCTAACTTTTCGGATGGAAGTGGAGGCTCTGGACAACAACAAACACCAGGAACCCCACGGGGTTACATGGGAGGTTACCACAACGGTGCTCCTGGCAGTGCTGGTTCCTACAAAAATAGGAACGAAGAAGAGGAATGGATCGAGATTAGCAGGGATGATGTCTACATTCCTGGTCCAGATGATGTGGGACGAAAACTTAAACTAGAGGCTGCTGCTTACTCAACCGACACCGGGGAACTCTTGATGCACCGAGTAATCAAGACGGACATTGTTCTATCACAGGCACCACCCCCTGTTAAGCGAACCCTGGTGACGGCCAAGAACGGTGCGGGGGCAGGAGCGGGAGCGAGATTCCGAATAGTGACGTACAACGTTTTGGCAGAAATCTATGCCACGCAACAACAGTATCCCTATTGTGATATCTGGGCTCTTAGCTGGGAGTACAGATTCCACAACATTATGCGAGAGATCGTTGACGCTTCACCGGATGTTGTGTGTCTCCAAGAGGTGCAAGCCGACCATTATGAGAATCATCTCTACGCAAATATGAGTGACCAAGGCTACGAAGGGGTGTACAAGCAAAAGACGCGGCAATCTATGGGTCTAGCTGGAAAAGTTGATGGATGTGCTTTGTTTTGGAGACGAACAAAGTTTCATCTAGTGGAATCCTACAGTATCGAGTTCAACGAATTGGCACAGCGCCAGGCAACCCAGGTGATGGGGCTCAATCCACGAAGTGAGGAAGGTATCAACTTTCTGAATCGATTGTCTAAGGATAACATCGCTCAGCTAGTTGTTTTGGAACTAGCCAATCCTCAATTGGCAACTCGCACCAACCGAGATCCCATCAACCAGGTATGCATAGCCAATACCCATCTTTACAGCAACAAGGAATTCCCAGATGTCAAACTTTGGCAGGCTTGGCAGTTGTTGCAAGAACTCGAAAACTTTGCAATGAGCAGAGGCACAACCCTGCCTCTGATGATATGCGGAGATTTCAACTCGTCGCCAGATTCTGCGGTTTACGATTTGCTAATGCAACAAAATGTGCATCCGGGCCATCCAGATGTCAATGTTGTGACTGCGGATGACTGTCCAAATGTGTTACCGGATGCAATGAACATTACCCATTCTTTCCATTTGGGAAGTGCCTACCAAAGTGTTCTTGGAGAAGAACCACAACAAACAAACTACACTCTTAACTTCAAGGGCGTACTGGATTACATTTGTTATTCGCGACAGACTTTGAGACCACTATCTGTATCTCCAATTCCGGACGAATCGATTTTGACCAGGCACGGCGATGCATTGCCATCCACCGAGTTTAGCTCTGACCACATCATGTTGATTTCCGATGTGCAGATTTTGAACGGTGGGGGAAGGTAGGTAAATTGAACGTCACAGCATGGCACGATTGGACGAGACAACAATGTTAGTGAGACATCTCGTACAGCAAAACAATCGTATCGAGTGCAGTGACATGGAATAAAGTGTAAACTGGGATAACAATAAAACAAAAGTTAGAAGAACCAACTCGAAAGAGCTACAATAGTATCATTTCATATAATTTCCGTTAGCAAATTAAAGCGTTAAGGGATTCTGTTCGGAGAGCTTTCTTGAGATTCGTCTTTTTGAAGGGGACGGTCCGGAGCCGAGTTGAAGGGAAGGGTGGGTAAAGCAAGCAACAGAGAGAATCATGTTGATTGACAGGAAGCAAGCGACAGAGATGTACGTTAACCCGAGGACGAGGACGAGGCAATCTCAAATGAGGACGCCATCGAGGAAAATGAAGACACGAACAAGAGCGCGATCGAGGACTCTCGATTTAGAATAGACAATAGACCTTTCAGTTTCTCTTTGCGAACAAAAGATATCAATCTTTGTTCGAGGTTATCGGTGTAGAGCGTTCACGAGCTGTTTGGCTCACCCCTTGGGGCAAAACAGTGGTTTCATCAGGCTAGAATGGCGCATGTCGGAGTACCGCTTTCGGCTTGCCGCTACATGTCTGTCTCATAATGCCTTACCCACCCATCTGTGATGTGAATCGCCTCTTTACTCATCCACGCAAGAGTCATAGTAGAGTTTATTTGGATTAAAGGAACGAAATGTTCGCAGCAAATCGTCCAGTCGCGCCCAAGCCTTTGGCTTGGGTACTACCATCAACTGACTCTTTTTTGTGGTATGTGTTACACTGATTCCTCCCATGAAGTATCCTTCACGGTGCGATAGTTAAGATGATTCTCCGTTCGCAAATTAAAATCTGAATGGCTTTCTTGGTTTTTCTTTTTTTTGTGGAGCTTCCTTTCTTTTTCGTTTCGTTTCGTCTTCGAATTCGTCGGGATTGTATTTCTGTTTGGTTTTTGATGCTTCGAATGTGCGGATTGATTAGCTTCTCTTCGACCGCTTGGAGGGTCGGTCCGGGGTATATTCCCAATTCATGACTTCGACTGCTTCGCCGGTCTTTTCCCAGTCCATGACGTCGATTGCTTCGCCGGTCTTCTCCCAGTCCATTACATCGATTGCTTCGCCGGTCTTCTCCCAGACCATCACCTCGATTGCTTCGCCGGTGTTCTCCCAGACCATGGAATGGGTCCTTTTTTTGGATTTTTCGGCGTGTTGGAGAGTTAGTGCCAAACATTCAGGCTGGATCTCGTTGTTGGTCTCCTCGCAGAGCTTCTCCATTTCCCTTTCAGCTTCTTCGGCGCCTTGGAGAATGAGTTCCAAATCTTCCGACT
>JACLAC010020064.1_pt1 | contig 12123 bp, 3 predicted proteins | sample 8027881 | NCBI WGS metagenome assembly JACLAC01 (sample SAMN15725517, study PRJNA655200) | protist metagenome | isolation source: fluorescence activated cell sorting (FACS) single amplified genomes of... | place: Spain: Blaines Bay Microbial Observatory, Mediterranean Sea | collected 2016-01-19 | reverse complement strand
GTCAAGTGTCCATATGTTGCCACCATATGCGACAATCGCCGCCATTCTCGTCCCATCTGCCGACATAGTGATACCTGACCATTTTTTCGTCGCACCAATGGAGGTATCTTCCGTCCATGTCACACCGCTGTTGTTGGAGGTCCATATGTTGCCTTGATGAGCACACGCCGCCAGCTTTGTCCCGTTTGGCGACATAGTGATACCACTCCAATGTTTCACCACACCAGTGGTGTTAAAAAGCGTCCAGTTCGCACCGCTATTGCTGGAGATCCATATGCCGCCACCCTCCACAGTCTCCGCAGTCGCCGCCAGCTTCGTCCCGTCTGCCGAGGAGGTGATATCAGTCCACTCTTTATCCAACGCACCAGTGGTGGTAACTTCCGTCCAGCTCGCACCGCTGTTGCTGGAGGTCCATATGTTCTCTTTTGATGGATGGGTTTGGGTACCCGCCGCCAACTTCGTCCCATCTTCCGAGGAGGTGATTCGATTCCATTGTTTCGTCGCACCAACGGAGGTACTGGTCCAGGTCGCACCACTATTGCTGGAGGTCCATATGTCGCCACCCTTCACAGTCGCCGCCAGCTTCGTCCCGTCTGCTGAGGAGGTAATCCCATACCAATTTTTCGTCGCACCAGTGGTGGTAACTTCCGTCCAGGTCGCACCACTATCGTTGGAGATCCAGATATTGCCCTGAAGCACAACTGCCGCCAGCTTCGTCCCATCTGCTGAGGAGGTAATCCTCCACCAAGTTTTCTTCGCACCAATATTAGTGACCTCCGTCCAGGTCCTACCGCTGTCGCTAGAGGTCCATATGTTGGTAGCCGCGTAGGTAGAAGATAAACCAACCGCCGCCAATTTAGTCCCGTCTTCCGAGGAAGTAATATCAGTCCAGAATCTTGGATCAATAGAGGTTACCTCGGTCCAAGTCGCAGCAGCAGATATGTGGCCTGCGCTCGAGGCTGCGGTGCTGGTTGTTGGTGCTGCTGGGGCGGCCGTAGTTGTAGTTGTTGTAGTTGGGGCGGCCGTAGTTGTAGTTGTTGTAGTTGTGGCGTCCGTCAGAATAACATATACTTGTTCTCCAACATTAGCATTAGTGGTTGCTTTACATTCTCTGATTGCCATCACCGTGTAGTTTGTATTGGCCCACGTCAATCCGGCGACATTTGCAGCGCTACAACCAGTAGCGATGGGAATATCAGTAATAGTCCCAGCAGCGGCGCAAGTGGCAGGACCAATTGCCATGGTTTTAGAAACTGACCAGCACAAGTGGTTTCCTGTTGTAAGGCCAGTTACCGTAACCTCGGACCCTGGGGCAATAGTCTGCCGTAATGTAATTTCGATTTGCTGCGTCAACACCGTTGCGACTGCCGATCCAACAACAGTGGTACCTCCTCCTACACATTCTATAAACGATACGTGGGTATTTGCTACGGTCGTCCAAAAAGGGCGGGCATTGTTTAGAGCACCACATCCAGTGGTACCAGCATCAGTGGCAGTCCCAACTCCAGTGCAAGACGTTGTTTCAGTCGCTGAGGTTGCAGCAGTCCAGCACAGATAGTTCCCGGATGTTAGGCCGGTTATTCCGACAGCTTCTCCTTTCTTAATGGTTATTGTGGCACCATCGGTCACTGAGATTGCGGCGGATGCACTGCTCAGGCAAGTGCACGCAAGAAAGAGTAAAAAGGTTTTCATTTTAATAATTTGATTTTGTTTGAGTGGCAATGGAGTTTTCTGAAAAAAGAAATTTTAAATATGCGGTATTAGATATTTGGCTTTCAATGTATCGCCTTCAATGTATGAATTGCTCTCTGTTTCGTTTTATTTCTCTGCGCGTTATGTGAGACGTTCCGTGGCGACAAAATCCCAACAACTACGGTAGCAGCCGGTTAAATATTTGATCGATTACTTCTTATTTTTAATGCCTAGACGACGACTATATGTTCATTACGTAGACACAACAAGAAATTGGTGACTCACAGTAGTAGAAAGATAACAGTATTGTTTTTGGATTTTTTTTAAAAACTGTGTTTTTTATGTAGATACAACAAGAAATTGGTGACACACTAGTAGAAAGATAACAGTATTGTTTTTGGATTTTTTTAACTAGAGACTATAGACTATATAGATATTTTAAAAGTTTTTGATGTATCAAAGTTGGGCTTCGTCGATGATAATTGTTTTAATACTGTGTCCCTACTGTCTGTGTAAATCTTCTCGAAATTGGGCATCGTCGATTTCTTGCTGTGATTTTCTTGTTCTTCCATTTCTTCCCCAGAGCATCATATGCTGTATGATTGTGGTGGGATGGACGGGCTTCTCCTTTTTTTGTGAGGAGTTTGTGTATTGCTGTTACTATACTATTATAATAAAAGTGAGGAGGAAGACGACTATTTTCTGTCTGTTTTTGATACAAATATAAAAGGGAGGATTCTCTCTTAGTATAAGCGACTACCGGTACCGGTAAACACCTAAATTATATTGCCAACATAAAAGTAAAAAAATGGAAGAGGGGCTAGGGGGAGCAGCAGCAGCAGTGAAATAATAAGCAATAGTGTCCTTTGATAATTTTTTTTTTACATTACTATTTTTTTTTTAAAGCAAACAACAGCGACGCAACAGTGTTGGCGGAGGGTCGACAAGTTTCCAGTTTCTCAGTTTCTCCTTTGCAAATCGATCCTGACATATTTTCTGGAACACAAGGTTATTCAGAGAAAAAGGTAGCACTGATTGATATAGAAAAGAAAAAAGGTGGCGCGAAACGTACCTAAGTGTTGCTTAATATCTGTTGTTTTACAGTGTTTTAAATAATAATGACAATAATAAACATTATCTGTTTACAAGAAAACACCTGCGAACCAAAAAAAGAGAGTTTAAACGGACGTGGTTTTGCTACCAGTGGAAGGATATTTACCAAACGAAGAATCATTCGACAATAATGAAACCAAATACCATTCTAGCAATTTTCCTAGTTGTCTGTTCTTGCATTGAACGCAGTGAACCAGCATGGACAAGTAAAACTACATTTTATGGCGGCTCATCTAACAAATACTTTGGCAGGTGTGCGATTGATGGTAATACAGCAGCCATAGGCGGATACTATGGAGACGGTGAAGTGACTATATATGAACGTAATTCCAGTAATTTGACGCTCTGGTCACAGACTGCACAATTAACAGGGGACTCGGGTGTTAACTTTGGTGTTTCTGTTGCAGTCGACAGCGACATACTTGTTGTTGGTGCTCGTAAGTGGAGTACCGAAAAAGGTTACATTAAAATCTACGAGCGTGATACCTCTGGGTGGAGCGAAGCTGCAAGGTTTGACGGGGAAACATCAGACAGCAGATTTGGAAACTCTGTTGCCGTTGACGGAAATACTGTAGTTGCAGGTGGTAACCATTGGCCGTCGAATGGTAGACAAGGTTATGCAAAATTTTATGAGCGTAACGCCAGTGGGTGGTTTGAGACTCTCAGATTGCAAACAGAAACAGAAGAATTGGGCCATGCAGTAGCAATTAATGGAGATACAGCTGTCATAGGTGCTTGGAAATATTCTTCAGGAAAAGGTCGTGCCTATATTTATGAGCGCAACTCAAGCGTTTGGCAACAAACAGAAATTCTTGGGCCGGGAGTATCATCCTTGGACTATTTCGGCTTTGCTGTTGCAGTTCATGGGGATATAGTTGCTGTTGGTTGCATTGGGTGGAGTTCTAGTAAAGGATACGCTAAAATTTATGAGCGGGATGCAAGTGGGTGGCAGGAAAAAGCTCATATAATTGGAAGAACATCCAGTAAATTTGGAGGTTCTATAGCAATTTCTGGCAACACTATTTTATTTGGTGGATGGACTTGGTCGTCTAGTACAGGTTATGCAGTTTTTTATCAGCGTAATGCAAGTGGGTGGTTTGCTACAGAAGAATTTGACGGTCGAGAAACAAGCAGTAATTTTGGGGGTTCAGTAGCGTTGAGTGAAGATACAGCTATGGTAGGTGCCCAAGTGTGGAATAGTGACGAAGGCTACGCCACCTTTTACTACAACCCGTTTCTTACAGCCACAACAACGCAAGAACCAACAACGACCACGACGGAAGCTACTACTACGACGACCACGACAGAAGCTCCTACTACGACGACCACGACGGAAGCTCCTATTACGACGACGACCGAAACTCCTATTACGACGACAACAAGTGCAGGCAACACCACGACCTCGACTGAAGCTCCTAATACGACGACAAGCGGAGGCAACACCACGACCACCAGTGCAGGCAACACCTCAACTACTACAGCAGCTTCCACTTCAACGACATCTGCTACCAACGCCAACACAACTGTGAAAAAGGGCAATCTATTAAGCGGGGCCGTTCGTCCGGTACAATACTGGTTATTGCCTACTTTCGCAGCAGCAGTAATGATATTGGTCTTCTAGGTTAAAAAACTCTTAACATTTTTACAGAATAAACTTACGTATAAACAAGTATATTTTACTTCCGTGTGTATTTGCCATGTTGTTCAGCTAGAGTAGGCGCGTGGAACCGTTGGCATTCGTGTACAAGGAGTGGACTTTTACCTTGAAAGGCGACGGGCAGTTTGTGGGGTACGAGGTGGACGAGAAAGTGGGGAATCAGCGGCGCCGGCTGCTGCGGTTTCGTGGCGGCGGCGGGTCGTAAATAAACAGGTAATAATAAATAAAATGACGAAGAAACTAATATAGTTAGGGTTAGCTTCGCTGATCGAGAGCGTGCCGTGCGTGTATATAGAAGTTGTGTGTAGCGATTTGTGGCCCAGCGCGTGCGATATGTGGTGTAGCTTTGCGCCGTTGTTTAAGGCGGTATTTGCAAAGTAGTGGCGGAGCCAATGGGGCGAGATACTCGGATCGGCGCCGGCACTTGGGATTGTTATCTCAGACACGGAAGCAGGTGCCCCTATTGCTTCACTCATTGATGATAACCTCGACCCTCCAGTGGCACTCGCTATTGCCGAAAGTGTGTTATGGATTATAGTAATTTGGTATGTTGCAGATGCAGCTGAGGAGAGTAGGTGCGGCGCTGAACTTGAACAGTGCCTCAGCAGGGCCCGCCAAAGTACCGATGCTGATGCTTTAAGAAGTGTCTCGCTACAGTCCACATAAAGATTGTGGCGACGGCAGGTCGTAGATTCCAAGTACGTAAATTAAAATTAAATATGATTAAAATAACAGCCATAATTTTGTTTTTAAGACATTAACTTAAAAAGGACTTTAATAAGAATCTAGTTGTTGAGATTAAATGTTTGATTTAAATTAATTTTACACTACCCGGTTTGCTCGTAGGAGTGGAGGAAAACTTCGATTTCAGTCCGTCCTCGTCAATATCCCGAGCAAAGTCCAGAATCTTGGTGGGGTTGCCCTTGCAGTTTTCGTAGACAACCCGGCCTAGCCGCTGTTTGGAAATCTTTTGAAGCGAAAGCCATTCACGACATTGGTAGTTTGATCGGAGTTCAAACAAACGACCACTGTCTTCCTCTGCCAATGGCCCCAACGAATGCACGGTTTCGCCGCCAAGACCAATTTTGCTCTCGCTCGTAAACAATATATTTGCCCGTGTTTGATCCATTAAGGTGTGAATCAAGAAACGAAAAGATTTAGATTGTGCCAACTCCGAGTCTAGCTGGTCCAAGACCAAAAGAATAGACTTCTTCTTCATAGCAGACACCAAACGCCGCCGTTTAGTAGACTCGTACCCAAGCGATTCTAGAATTACAGACTCCAGCTGGTCCCCTTCGGCAGACACGCGGTCCAAACGAACAAAATATACGCCGTCGGTAAAGTACTGTCGAGCATCCAAATAGTTTGCCGTGGCAATTGCTAGGGCGGACTTGCCTGTACCGGATGGCCCTAGAATTGTTACCAAACGGCGTTCTTTCACGTACCCCATGACAATGTACATGTCTACGTTGCGCCCCAAAAAATTGTCAGGGACGGAAGGTAACATTTTCGTATAATCGCCAAAACTCCCAGAGTTGGTGCGGGTGAGTTGGCGGCCAGAGTACGTTCTGGATAATCCTTTGGGCTTGACGGCCCGTTTTGGCGCTTGTGAAAATATTGCAACGTCATGATTTCCACCCGGAGGCAGTAAGAGAAATTTGTTTCCCTCATTCACTGGATTTGCCATGCGTGGGGCAGCTTTTACAGCTTCCACCCCGACATCGAAAGCATCTTGAATCGTGTCACCGACTGCGAGAGATAAGTAAAACGCATGGGTAAACGTCTGCGCCGCGCGATCGAGGAGGTCAGAATTAAGGGCTACGCATACCACATGGGGAATACCAGCTTTTACAAAGGCCTCGCCAGCACTTTGAGAAAAACACGCTGAGACAAACACAAACTTTACCCCCCTGTGTTTCTTTCCTGAAGCAGATGAGCCCGCAGAGCAGAGGGATCGCAATTGCCTATTTGGGACAATATGAAGGCCGCCACGGTCATCTTCGAACGCCAATGAGTCGGGAGAACCGTGCCCCGAAAAGTGCAACGCTTGGTAACCCAACGTCACCATGTTTCGCAACGTCTTGGTGGACGCATACTCAAACATCAGTTCAATACGTCGGCGACTAGTGCGGATAACGTTTTCTACGACCATTCTTTCCAGGTCAAAGTCAAGCATGGACATTGGCTTTATGGTACCAGATACACTATCGAGATACACCAATGGGGCGCTGAAGAGGACACCAAGAATAGGCAGGGTATTGTTGTCGTCTTCTTTTGTCACGTCCGTTTCTTTCTTTTTACCAACAGCAAGCAGTTGCTCTCCTGCCGGTTTTCTGGCCTCGTCGTTCACCCCCTTCCCACCGCGCGAATCGCCGGTGCTCGCTGGTACAACACCATCTTTTGCAACGGCTGTCGGTTCATCGTTACCACTAAAAGCCCGTGCTTTGGGAATGGTCTCCATTTCATCTTTGCCATCGTATTGATGGACGGACTGTGCCCATCGCATACGATTCTCTTTCAGAATATGGTGCACGTTGTCCATGCTCTTTACGTCGTATTCATTTCCGTCCAGCCGCAGAAAATGTAACGTGGTATTCCTGGTAATCGTAACTTTCAGTTTTTCCATGCACGATTTTGTCAATTTACAAGCTTCAAAATTGATATCTCGCAGCGTTCCATCGGCCAGTATCAAGTCATTGATTGCTTGACTGTGACACGCCTGCTGCATAACGTTCATGGACAGATCAAGCGTCAGAAGCCCGTGTTCTTCCTCGCTTTTAACGCAGGCAAGGTGCCACAACTTTTTTAAAATGATTTCGCACGTGCGTGCACCTAGTTGGTTATCGGACAGAATCAACGCTTCCAAAACGGACGTTTTCGCATCAAAAAGACCGGACCCATCGTCACAAAGGGCTTTTGTGAACGCGTGACCATTTCGAATATTGTTTCGGGACATGTCTAATGCTACGATGCTTGGATATTTTGCCAAAATACCGATGAGCTCGGCGGCACCCTTGTCACCTAAGTTATTGCCAGAAACATCCAGCCAACGCAACACACCGTTTTGTCCGGAAAGATTGAAACTGTTTTCGAGCATTATGGGCGGAATGGTCGCCATAGTAACCTTCGCCTCATCACCCGTAGTTTTTCGGTCCCGTGATGCAAACGGGGATATTGGAGACGGATCGCTCGGTTTTCTTGGGCGCATATGCGGGGACGTGTCCCCCCTTCTCTCAATTGCAACTGCTGTGCTTGTGACCATGTCGCTGACAATCCCTTCTGATGTCACGACTGACATCCCATTTCCGGGCCTAATCGGGGCTTCGACTGGGTATACGCTTCCGTCGGACCCAACTTGCATTATGGAAGGCGGGGCAGTGGAATTATGAGGTGATGCTGGCTGGGCGGGGATACTACCGCCCCCTGATCGTGCCGGGATCGGCTTACTAGACGCCATTACGTCCGGTCGTTCGGTATTGTGCTTCAGTATGTCAAACAGTGGCTTCATATCCACGGCCGAAAAGTTAGAATTTCGTATAGCAATCCCTGAAACTCCAGACCGCGACAAAGGAATCATCATTTCCCGCAAGTCCTCTGGGTGAAGGGCATTGTCAAAGTTTATCCAACCGACGAATGGGGGAAGATTGCTTAAAATCTGTACAAATTGTTCCCCTGCCTGCGGCTTTGGCGTGTTTGGGGAGTTGTAAAATGTCAAAAAATTGACAGACGGGAGCCGGTAGAGAGCCTCGCAAAAATGGTGCGCAAACCTTCGGCTAAAGTCGCACCTTGTAAATAGGATGGACCAGATATCGGCAATGCCATAGTATCGCTCGACTGTTTTCTGCAGAATATCCCCATACCGAAACGTGTAGTAATCCCGTTTTGGCATTACAATGCACCGTGAGTGCGGGAAATCGTCCAACGGACCACGGTCGGGAGAGAATAACAGCAATCGCTGCTGCAGCAGCGAGGGGTAATACCCAACAAATTCGATCAGTGCGCGCTTTTCTAGGCCAGGCAACAAGGTAGACCCGTCATGTGCTAAGTTAGAGCGCAGATAATCGTTCCACGATGTTGTCTCGTGGGTGGACGACCGTCGGCGGGTGCGCTGAAACAGATCGCTTGAAGCGGTTCCAAACAACACATCCAGCAGAGACTCTGATCTAGGATGCGCGTTGGCCTGTTTGCCTTGAGGTGGCGGACTTGTAGATGTGGACGGGGAGAAGAAACTGGACCTCTCGCTGTTGCTTTTTTGCAGAGGTGAACCCTTTCTTTCTTGCTCACTTGCAGTCATTTGTCCCGGAGGCGTTTCAGATTCGGGCTCCGGAACCGGAGAATGGTGCCACACATCTTCCAGTAAGGCTCTGATTTTTTCTTCCAGTTTGTCTTGGACCTTGATACGCTTATTAATCATGTGCCAATTTTCCAGCAGGGTAGCGTCAAACTGGCACAATTGTATGTCCGAGGAAGGGTCAAACCCCAGGTGCACCAGGGTTGCTTCGATGTACTTTCGGCATTCTGAGAGACGATGGTCCAACGGGTCGGCCCCTAACGGAGAGATGAGGTAGCGCCCGGCTAATGAAACCATTTTATTATGGTGTTTGGGTTCCTTGGCCAAATGGGAGAGCGCGCTGTATCCCTCACATCGAACGTCACTGTGGATGGACTGCAACGACACAATAAGGATGTCTAGCACGTCCAAAAACTCCGGCTTTGTCAGGCCTTTTACCGGTGACGTTACTGCATCGAGTGTCAAGCGAGTTTCTCTCTCTGAACTCGTGGGCACCGGGGCACTGGCGGACCGTTTCAACACAGGCGTGGGAGGCGCCAATGTATCTGCAGTCGTTTCTGGCTCTGAATTACGTGCGTAAAGGATATCAAGGTAACCAGACAAAGCGCGAATCGCTTGTTTGTGCAGTTCTTTGGCTTCCTGAGACTTATAATTGTCCTCCTGGACATTGTCCCCATCGCCGATTGAGGCTTTATTGATATCGATGCCATCCTGCGCAAGAGTCAAAATAACAGGCAAAATGTTTCCTGAGCATACGATCCGGGCTTTGTATGCTTTGACAGCAGGGTCATTGCTACTATTGCCTGACGTTGCTATGTTTGCAATTATGGTTGCGAGACTTTTGGAGGTCTGGTTGCTGATTTCAACGCTTCGAAGTAGCCGATCGAGATAGTCTACCAGCGTATTGTGTGTTTCGACGGTTTCACTCAAGTGGCTCAAGGCTTTCATGGCATGGTACCTTACGCTTGCGGATGCAACATTGATCAGGGCTAACAGCGAATGCACGGCACTTGTGCACACAATCATCTTCCTAACTTCTAGACCGTAGAGCTCGTCTTTGGCTAACAATTCCATTGCAATGGCGACCGACAATTGCGTTGCCGTAGAATTGGCCGACTCTTGCATCGCCCTCAGCTGGGACGGTGGGAGTGCTACAGAACCTTCGCATTCAGTTCCTAGCTTTGCGGTTCCAGAGTTCGCCGCTCGTATATCGTCGCTCCCGCTGTCGCTTCGTGCGCTCCCAGCGCTCATGGCCTTTCTTATGCAAGAGCATATGTTTTTGCCGCACACCGTGCAAGGGGTCTTGCTGTTTCTGCGGATAGACGTAATCTTTTTGTGCTCAATGGGGGAAGCCGCAACGTCTGCATTCGCGCCCCAGACCACGTCCGATGGGATAGACAAGGATGCCAGCGACGCCAACGCTTGCAACCCTCCGGCCTCGACTATTTGTCGCCGAATCTGCCGGTTTTCTGCCAGCGAGGACAGGGCCGACGCAACGTGTCGCCGCGTGGCACTGTCCGTCGACGTTGCCAATTGAACTAACGCTGTGAGCATACCAGACGAGACAATTTTTGCTTCCATGTAACCCCTGAAGTACCCCCCGGATTTGTCGCTTGCCCCTTTTTCGTTTGACATTGACGAGCACAGGTTTGCCGTGCAATTCGCAGCATGCCGTACCACCTCTTCGTCCCGATCTTCCAACCCCTCATAGAGGCGGGGGACAATGGAGTTAATGTTATCTGTAACGTCTCCCCATGAATTGCCGAAGAGCACGTACACCATCGCAACGTACGCCCAGCAACGTGTTTCCACCTGTAAATACGTCGACTCCTCCTGTTCGTTTTCATCTGTTTGGCCCCCCACTTCTACGCCTATTACTTTCAACTCCCCCGTTTGGACTACGTTGCCAATTTTCGAGGTGGCATCGGTAGACGTTAAGTCCCTGGCGCATAATTTTAATACAATCGGAGTGGCAACGTGCCGGAAGTGCCGGGCCGATGTCTCAGACATTCCGCCCCTCGCGTTACAGTACGACAAGTTTGCGAGTGCTTGGGCGACAACGCACTGCTGATCCACCCGGCCCAGGGTGCTGTTTTGAAAATATACAACAGCCTGAAGGACTGCTTCCACCTCGCACCCGAATGATGAAGAGTAGACTGGGAGGGTGGGGGCCGTTACAAATGCTAAGTGGGTGACGGTCCGACCAATGGCAACTTGTAAATTAGTCCAACCTCGGTCGAACGCGTCCAAAAAAGAATATACAAGAGGAGGCAGACCGCCCCCGTTTAAGATGCCCGCTGCTTTTGACGGCTCTAATGCTATGCGCCCCAACTCAGTTGCTGCTCTAAATTTGCCTTCTCTGTCTTCCTCACGAAGCATCGCCAGAAGCGTTTGATGGTCTTTTCCCACAAATTCTTTCTTGTTTTGTACCTTTCGGTGAAAGTTCAACGCGTTGCTGACTTTATCGTTTACTTTCAGCATGAGCCTTAACTGGTTCACTCCGAAGGATTCCACTTTGTCCCCGGCCCGTCTTATAAAGGAGCCAAGTTTATCGTACTTTGTCTGCAAGTCTGCGTAAAGTTGCCCGGAAAGACCGTCCTCTTCCGTCACCGTGGGGAGTGATTCTAGCAGCTCTGCTTCTCTAGACATTTCCTGAAGCTCCATCCCTACTTCAGGGACAGAAGCAAGCAGGGTATCGAACAACTGCCCGGTCGTTCCTTCGTCTTCCTCGCCCTCTGCTTCTACTCTCTGTGGGGAATCAGACATCTTTTTACCCGTTTGCAATCCAGTTGATTCGTGTAAAGAAATTATTTATCTCTCCACCCTTCCGTTATATAATATAACCAACCTGTGCACCGTTGACAAAAAGTACGGCACCCGACCCACTGCGTTCCACTTCTACCTGTTGTACACCACCAATTGATGTAAACTCTGTAAGCAAAAAGAACTATTCAACAATAAACGTTTTTTATTTATAAAATTACTTATTCAATATATCGTTAGTTTATATCACAAATTCATATTAACGTTTTCTCTTTCAATCTTAATTCTTTTTACATTGTTGGTTTTTGTTTACTACTTCTTCTTTCTTTTCTTTTTACATATTAATTTTTTAAATAAAAAAAAAAATAATATTATTATTATTTTTTAATAAAATATCTCATTTGTTTCTCCTCACTGTGCTCCTCCTGAGCCGAGAAGAAGAAGATGATGGGCTTCCCTACAACAACAACAACAACAACAAAAAAACAAATAACAAAAAAAATTATTTAAAAAAAAAAGAAGAAGAATTATTAATAAAAAATGATCTCTTCTTCTTCTTCTTTCTTTCTTCTTTCTTCCTCTTCTTCTTCTTCTTGGGGTGTGCGTG
>JACLAC010020631.1_pt1 | contig 12125 bp, 6 predicted proteins | sample 8027881 | NCBI WGS metagenome assembly JACLAC01 (sample SAMN15725517, study PRJNA655200) | protist metagenome | isolation source: fluorescence activated cell sorting (FACS) single amplified genomes of... | place: Spain: Blaines Bay Microbial Observatory, Mediterranean Sea | collected 2016-01-19 | reverse complement strand
TTTCAGGAAATTTTGGGGAAGCAAAACGTGAAAATATTAATCAAGAGTTGGATAAATTACCACCAAGACGAAAGAAAAAATCCCAACGTAAAAAAATATCATCCAATTTACAACTGAAAGAAATAACAGAAGCTGCTGGAAAGAAAAATAAAAGTTTTTTTTCAAAGTTAAATTATCCCAAATTAAGAAGCCGTCGGAATCGACCAAACCAATACCTTGTTGCTGTTGTTTTTGGAATATCTATTGGTTTATACGTATTTCAACCATTGATGAAAGAAATTGGTGAAAAGCAAAGACAGGAAATGAACGAAGGAAAATTATAAAATCATTTTTTGTTTTGAAATAATCACGATTATAAAAAAAAAAAATGGAGGAGAAAAAGAAAAAGACAAAAAAATCAAAGAAATTATGGGGCAAGGTATCTTCCTTTGTAAGTAATAAAATGAAACGTGCAAGCTTTGCAAGTATTAAATTAAAAGATAGTAATGATCACAAAATTAAGACGAAGACAACGATGATGATGAAACAAGGAGATTCCAATAATAATAGTAATAATAATAATGTGGGGAAAATGCAACCAATTATTAGATCAGTAGATATTGATGATATTAGTAGTAATAATGAAAAAAACAAAATGACAACAACGATGAAAGAAAGCATTTCTTCAACAAATATATCATTAATTGTGAAAAATTCTACTACGACTTCTTTTTCATCAACAAGTACACATCCAAACAACTATATATCACCATCAACAACGCAAAATATACGCCCCGTTTCACCATCATCATATTTATTAAAGTCAACATTAAATGATCATATACATGAATTAGCAAATGAATACAATGTTGATATAAGCAATAATAATAATAATCTCAAGCAAATTAATAACACTAGTAGTAATATTACAGATAAATTACATGATGAATTACAGGTTATTGCATTGAAAAAATTAGAAATTCAAAAACAAGCGTTATTGAATTGGGAAAATGTTACGCATCACAATACTACGACTACTACTAGTAATTTTTCATCACGCGATAATAATATGGAAACTATTCCATTGACATCTGATCCAATCAATTTATTGATATCTACTTTAAATAAAACAGAATCCAAATTAGATGAAATAGAAACGCGTTTAATACCACAATCAAACGATTTAAAACGTACGATACAACCATTAAAGCCAATATATAGTGATTTGGAAGAATTACTGTTACATTTTAAGAACAAACAAATGTTAATTGAACGATTAGAATATATTATGAATAAAATCGAAATGAAACAGGATATTATAAATGTACTTGAAAATATGGAAAAATATTTATCCATCAATACTGAATCTTTATCAACGTTTAATAATAATAAGTCTAATGGTAATGATGATGACGATACAAATGGAAACGTGCAGATGGAAAATGATGATGTAAATGATATGTTAATTTCAGCTGTATCAGAAACATTAAAAAAACTTGAGGAAATACGAAAAGATTTATCGATGTTTAAAGATATCAAAGCAATAAAAGAAACGAAAAGTAAATTGAAAAAATATTTATTGAAATTAAATCATCTTCTTGTTTCAAATTTATTATCACAACGTGAATTAGATGTAATAAATGCACATGCAAAGAATAATAATACCAACAAACAAGAAGTTTATACTGATGAAGGAGAAAAAAAGAATCTGTATTTAAAGATTAATGATGAACGACCTAATCTTGTTTTATTGTATAAAATGTTATTTCCTATTCGAAAAGGAGAATAAAAAATAAATTTTTTAGAGAAGGGGTGTTTTATTTTTTTTTTATATATATATATAGGAGAAAGAGTGAAAAATGTGTGTAAAAAAAAGAGTACCGAGGGTTCAGTAAAAGAAACAAAAAGGTGTGGAGAGATAAAAATACGGAAGGTTCGTACAGTAAAAATCAAATACTTCGTATGATACTTTTTTTTAGCGCTCATTTCCTAACACACTAAATCAAAGCAGCGAGGCACTCAGGGACTACTAACAAACGTGGTGCACTTCTTCGCGAAATTCCATCAAACGGGCCGAACTTTTATGATATATATATATATAGGGCACGCGTAAAATCAACTTGCCACCACACTTAATTTAAATTTATTTTAGTTTGATTCTGTCATACCTTTTGGCATTCCTAAACCTAATGCTTTATAATATTTAATAATAGATATTCGTGATGCTGGTATTTGTGTACCATCGTTTGACATACCCCATCGAACTGGTATTAACCAAAACAATGGATTTGGTCCTAGAAAATGACAAATATTTAAATAACCACCTTTATTAAATAATGAAGTTTTGTATACATCTTTTACTTTTTGTCCATTTTTAAATTTTTTACTATCTTTTGCACGTAATTTTTCACAAAATTCTAACGTCGTGTAATTATTTGTTACAAGCCAGCAATGAAAGCCAAAGAATGGCAAAATTAAACAACTAAATGCGATTGCAAACATCCACATAAATAATATTAAAACATCCGTTAATGTTATTATATTTTTCACTGCATGCATAAATTTAAAACGCATGACAACTGAATACATGATCAAAGAACATGCACCGTAAAATAATACGAGGAAGAAATATTTATGATTTAAATATCCTACACAATTATTTATATATGGGCAATGATGGTCCATCTCCAAAGTACATAAACCGCATTGCCTACAATGATGCGTCCTATCCGGTTTATACTTCCCACAAATACGGCAATATCTTGCACTACCATCCATTTTTCTTTCTATTTGAAAGACTTGTGGTGGTTCCCCATCATTACCAGAACGAATTTTTGTTGGATCCCATGGAAATTTTGACGGTACACGTCCTGGTGAACATAAATGTGCTAATGAGAAGTTTATAACAACAAGTAAAAACACGCCTGATATTAATGGCACGTGCATCTTTGGATTCCCAATGATAGGTGTTTTCGCATCATTTGCAGGTTTTAATAATCCAGGCAAAAATGCACCTAAAAATGATGCATACATGAATAATATTGCACATACCAACCCTGGCATAGCAATGCCATATGCACATGTTTTACTTTTCCCCATGTTGATTTTGTTTTGTACAAATGTTGTTCGGTTTTATTGAATATATATATGTTGTTGTTGATGCAGATTGAATGAGAATGGATTGGTTTTATGTGTATTTTATGTATTTGTGAACATAAACACACACACACATGTGTGTCACATATATATGCAATTTTAACATCATCACACGATATTATGTTGCATATAATAGCACAATATGTGTAAATATGTCATCTTTTATGTTTTCGTTTTATATACTTGTACCTGTTCGTATTCCTAGTGACATATTTTATCCTATTTAAATAGAAAAAGATCGGTCTCGAAGGTGGTGCAGCGGGACACGGCACAGCCCCCATTCCAGCATTCCATTGTTAGTATAATAACAGCACTACTAACAAATATAAAATTTGGTGAAGGCTGGTCACAGCCGGCCTTCGGCTGTCTTTTCTTTGCTATGTCTATAGTAAAGATAAGACTACAGAAAGTTACACTTAACTTTCATAGGCGAAATGGCCCGAGATGTTTCGAGAGGGCATTCTCCAGCCCTAAGGCCAGCCCTGGGCCAGCATTCCAGCATTCACAAGAAATATTCAAAAGGCATCGCCAGAGTAGAGAGGATCCTCTATACTAATACTACTGTACAGTACAGTACTGACTACCGCCAGGACTACGCCAGAGATCGCTTATTATTATTATTATTACAAAATTGAATGTATATTTACGGAAGTACCATTCATTCATTCAAATGTACTTAAGAAACACAGAATAAAGTAATTGTAGATATAGGCAGACCCATTCACAATACAAGATGAATAGCAATAATATGAATAACGGGATGAATATATTGCAGGAATCACCATCATCATTTTTGTTGCAAAAAAATTCAACTCCCACGCCGCCAATACCAACGCATGCGAGTTTAGAAACTATCTCGTTATATTGTTTATTTGTTGTCTCATTTTTATATTTTTGGTTAGCTACATATGCATTTAGACAAATATATCATATGATATGTAAACGAAATAAAGATAATACAACAGTAGAAAAAGTTGCTAGACAACGATATTTAGCAACACAAGCAGCTACTGCATTTCATGCTATCATACGTTTTTTCCTGTTGATATTAGCTTATTTTACAGACGCGTCAAATACATTATCGTCAACTTTGAATTTAAGACGTGCTGTACTTGGTGATTTACCTGGTTTTATATTTGTTGGCATTTATTTAAATATTTTGAACACGATGCATGGTAAATTTTCCAATTATTTTACATTCACGGCAAATAGCAATCCATCCACGCCATTGTTATCGACGCCACCAAATGCTATGAGTAATTTAACAGATTCATCGCACCAACAAAATTATAATACAGCAGCATCCTCCACGTCATCTTCTACCCCTAGTAGTTATAGTAATAATAATAATAATTTAATGGAAAAAACATTTGGTCCAATGGTTATTGGTGCGAAAAAAATAAAAAGACGTTTAAAGCCAACAATGCAAGATAATGAAGTATTGCGTAGTAGTTTAGTTTTCATATATGCTGCGTGCATTTTGTGCTGGTTAATTTTGATTGTCTTTTTATCAACTAACAATGAACCTGATGCAGATATTATGGAATTGAATACAATACGCGATAGTTTATTTTTTGGTTTATTTTTGATAGTATTCCTGTTAAGCGTAATAGGTCTTTATAGATTAAAATATTTAGATGATGATGCATTTATTGCACGACAATTTGGTTTTTCAAGCTCTAGTTTGTATATATTGAATATAACGATATTGGTAACGTTTTTAGCAAGGCTATCAGCAGTTTCAAGTGTTATATTTTTCTCTTCATCAAATGATCCAAGTAAAGATGAAGCGGGTCGCCCCGTGTTGATTTTACCAAATACAAGTTTAACCGATTTAATATTTAGTGTTATTTATTATATTGTATGTGAAATTATTTGTGGCAATGTATGTGTACATATTTTTCGTAATCGTTTGTTTACAAGTGATCATGATCAAACGTTAGAACGTGGTTTATTGCCATCAGATTTAGAAATCTCACCGAATGAAATTTCCGACCTGGATGCTATTGGTTCTGGTGGTTATGGAGTTGTATATCGAGCAATGTTTCGCTCCATGCCAATTGCAGTGAAGAAATTTCATCCAAAATTAGGAAATAATACAGTCCCATTAGATGTAGTGACGGAGCAACGACGACGATTTGTACAAGAAGCTAAAATATTATGCAGCTTGCGCTCACCACGTGTCGTGCAAATGTTAGGTTACACGTATTTCCAACAAGAAAAATCATTTGCGTTGATTATGGAATATGTAAAACAAGGTAGTTTATTTAAATTGTTACATGGAACAAATGTACCATTAAATGTTGGTGGTGCAGTGAAATGTGCAGAACGAATTGCGGAAGGTTTGATTTTTTTACATGCAAGTGGTATTATTCATCGTGATTTAAAAAGTGGAAATATTTTAATTGATGAATATTTTAGTCCAAAGATTTGTGATTTTGGATTATCAAAGCAATTTGAATATGCTGATTCCTTTTCCTCCCAACCAAGCGCACATGGCACTGTTAGTTGGTCTGCACCTGAATTATTATTAGGTAGGGAATGTACGACAAAAGTCGATGTATATTCCTTTGCATTTATTATGTGGGAGTTATTGGCAAGAGCAATTCCACATCGACGTAAACCAAATGCAGAAGTAATATTTGGTGTATTGGGACGTAAACAATTACGACCGCCATTACCACCATTGTTTGATCCGAAGAGAGACATTCAAAACGATGACAACAAGGATAACAGTGGCATTGATAACAGTAATAATGAAAACGAGCAATTATCACCATTAACTCGTGAAACAAATGAAATATTAAAATTGCAAGAAATTAAAAAATCAGAAGATGATTTAATGCAAATTTTAACATCGGCATGGGCACCGGAACCATTAAAACGTCAAAGTAGTACTTTAATATTAAATCAATTGCAAACATGGCAAAAACAAGCACCACGTGAATTATTGAAAATTGATATAAAACGAAAAGAATTAGAAGCATCTCCTTTACCAAATCGGAAAATAGGTCGAGATTTATGGAGTTCAGGTAAGAAAAAGAGACAACAAAAAGAGAAAAACAATGATGATCAAAATGGTGGTGATGATGATAAAGATGTGAAGAAAAGATTGTTTTAAAAAAAGAAAAAGCTAAATACGTTCTTTGTGGGAGCGAAAAGAGAGGCGGAGAAAATATATACGAACTTCGTGTCATATTTTTTATATTCGTATACGAGTATATATAAATTTTAAAAAATAAAAATAATATCATATTTTTTAAAAATATATATATAGTAAAAATTATTAAAAAAAAAAATGATATATTTTACAAAAAATATTTTAAGTATTATTATTTCTTAATTTCTTATTTTCATTTGATGATATTGTTGCTGCTGCTGCTGCTGGTGGTAGTGTTTTTCCATCAATAAATCTAGTATCTACTGGTAATCGATTCTTTTGGTTATCTTCCCATTTTTTTTCATCTTGTAAGGAATTACTGCTTGTATCGTGAAAATTCTTAGTAATAGTTGGTAAATTTAATGTACTTTTGTCTAAATCATTTTGAGCTTGCTTTTGCATCTTACCTTCAAAATCATCTGTCTGTTTGTCTATTGATGGTAAACCTGTCGTTTTAAAATCAGGCGGTACAGTTTTATCTGCATCCTTCAAACCATCCCAATCTGCACCTTCCGTAAAAGCAGCTCCAACACCACCTTTAACTGCTTTATATTGACCTTGAAACATTGGATCATCTGGATTATTATTATTCACATTATTATCTTGTCCATGGATTACAATTACACTAATAATTATTAAGATATATATATTATATATTACAATAATGAATTTCATGTTTTTCCTAAATATGAATGGTAATGTTTTCTATTTTATGTAACAGAGACAGAATGAACTCTATATCAATTTACAAATGAATATATTAATATACTATAATATATATATATATGTATAAATAATTTAAATAATAAAATAATAAATTAAATATATGCACATATATTAGTAGAATAATATAATAAAATGATGCACAACAATAACAACAAACTGCACAAATATTATAGGTAATAATAACCTGAAGAAAGGCGCCTGGAAGGCCAGAAGGCCCGAGTCTACTCTGGCCTTGCTGGCCCGGCTGGCAAGCGCAGAGTCTTCCCCGAGTCCGACCGAGGAGGCTGGAACGTGCGAACGCTGGAACCAAAGAGAAGTCTCTATATGCTGGAACCCCTGTCCAGAAATTAATTTAAGGACAGAAACAGAGAATTTTCACAAAATATTCTGGAGTATGCAATTGGTAGAGTTAAATAAAAGTACCTATCAATATGGCTTTATCGACATAAAATCCGAGGAGAAAGGCAAATATTTTGTTTCAAAATTGCTGGAAAGCAAGATGTATGTAGTGTATTTCATTATTAATAATTTTTTACAAGTTCAGGGCAAGGAAGAAGCGAATCGCTGAAAGCAAAGTGAGGGGATCACAGTGTTTATCGATTCTGCAAAGAAAACATACGTACATATTATAGATAACAGATAGTATTATAGTAATTATAGTATTATAGTATTATAACAGATAGTATTATAGCTAATTTAAATAGGGAGCTCTACCTCGTAGTTGGGCCAGCTGGTCCAGGCGCACAGGCTGGCCCGCTGGCAGGCACGGGCACACAGCAAGATTGTTAAGCTTGTAGAACGTATATTTTAACTGGTAGTTATAGTATTTCCATGCTATTATTTTATGCATCGTGATAACCACAGAAATAGATGTCAAGTTCCTTTTAAAATTTCATCTATCTATTGTGGATTAATACTATTCTCATAGTATATATTGTTAATACAAATTTTCCGTGACATGTGGACAAGTTCAAGTCAGGCAAGTCTACTATGATTTGTATAGTAATAGGTACACGATAAAAAAATTGTTCAAAAAGCTGGTTGGGACGAAAAAGGCTGACCAGGCTGAAAGGCACAAAGATACTATTAAGATATTTGGCAGACCGGCAGACTAAAACAAGATTGGATATCAACATATGAAAGAAGTGTGTTTAAAATTATATACATATATATATTATATAATATTATATATCTTAATAATCAATAAAAATATTATAAAATTGCGAAGAATAAAACAATACAAATTTAAATACAAAATATGTGTGGCAAAAAAGGAGGATACGTCTGTGGAGCCATATTATTGTTTCTTGGGATTATACTTTATGTTTTCGCTGCAGGGTCTGGTGAGTGGTTTATAAAATCAAATGCAAGGTCAATACTTAAGAGGGCTACTATGCCATCCTTTGATGCAATGGAGAAAAGTGCTGCAAAGTGTGCAGCTTACGTTAAAAATGACGATGGCATTTTCGTAGAAGCAGATTTTAAATCTGCCGATCGAAAATTAGAATTTGAAGAATGCAAAGCTGGTGCAAAAACACATTATTATTTATATCATGTAACTAATGCCGCAGACGTTATGACAGGAGCAGCAGCAGCACCAGTTGTCGAAAAGCGTGGTCCATGGGTTTTTACAACTGAGACCCGATCTTACACCATGACACATCACAAAAGCCGGGACACCGTAGAACGCACTGACAGGAGTTTTAAATTGATTGATGATGCAGCAACGAAGAAACTATGCCCAAAATGCGCCACTGATAGATTATGCGCTTCATGGCCTAAAGCAACAAGAACGAAAACACCTACACAATGTGTTTATGGAAAAATTGCACATGACGATGGCAACAAGGCTTATAATACTATTACCGCGATAAACAATGGATATCTTGGATTGCTAAATGCTTTAGACGTCATGCCGCCAATTGGAATGGTTGATGAAACCGCTATACAATCAATGTTTGGTTCTACTGTAGCCAATTTAATAGCTGGTCCTGCTTCTAGTCTAGGAGGAGTGACTTCAGGATTATCAAAACTAGCACTTGCGGAAATGCAAACATTTGTAATGACTGTCACCGGTGTTGTAGATGGTGCTTTTGCTAACAATCTACTCCCAGGAAACTTTGAAACTTTATTTAGATCTAGCTCCGCTTACTTAAGTGCTTCCATGTTTTCATCAGTGCGAGCAACTGCAAATGCTAATCCACCAACATCAGCGAAACAAGGCAATTTCGACTTATTAAAGCTTGACGTAAATGCAAACACAACTTATTTAAGTGCAGGTGCTTATGCAAAACTTTTTCCTGCTGCAGGATCAGATGGTATAATTGCAGGCCATGACATTAGCCTTAAATCAGCAACAGGGATTGGGTTCTGGATGGCGGAAGCAGTTGGTGCTGGTGCACTTACTGGCACTATGAACAAAGGAGTTTGTAATATGACTGCAGGTGCTGGAGATGGTAATTCAGCATTATTAGCTCATGTCGGCGGTGCATCTAAAGAAGTTCGATGCGCAATTACAAAAAAAGTGTTTGCTCTTTACTCGACTATAACAGACGGTACTTCTTACTCAGCTGGCAATGTTATGCCAAATCAATGGGCAAAAAATTCCGTAGTAGGCAAAGGTTATTACAATGCGACAGAGGATGAAGCAGAGTGTCCTACCGGGTCTTCTATTTTACCATATTTACAAATGGTTAATACAGCTTATCCAGAAATAGAATTATCTTGTTTCCTTAAAAAAGCTAATACTGATGCTGCAATTGGCGTACCAGCAAAAGCAATTGGTAGAACGTTAACCGCTGCAAATATACGAAGTTGGGGTCAAGCAAAAACGACAAGATTATTTAGATTTGTTACTGGAGCTAGACAAAGTGATGGAGGAAAACCAGACTCAAAAGCAAACCCATTCAATGATGACGATTATACTACTATTGGCAATTCATGGAATATTTTGAGTATGGCATGGAAAAATGTTAAGCCTCTGGTTGCGCCATTAGCTGCCAAAGGTGTTCCAAAAAATGTAATTTTAAATGTAGGTAATTTAACGCAAACTTTCCAAGGAGCTGGAATGTCTAATGCGGTAGCAGCTGGTACAGCAGCTGCAGTTATGGCGGGAGTGCCTACGACATATGCTGGCATGACTCTAGATCAAATATGCAATGGTGCTGTTTTGACCGTTGCTGGTGTAGTAAACCAAACAAAGACAAAAACGACTTTTTATTTAAATCCAATGACATGTGATGAAATTCAAACGTTAAATGCATGGACATACTATGTGGCTGATAAATTCTTTTATCAACCTAATGTAATAGACCCTACATGCTCTAAAGCCCAACTTGATGTTAATGATCTTTGCACTTCCAAATGTAAAGCTTACAAAGATTGTAAGCCTACATTGACCACCAACGATTTTGGAGCTTCTCCAAAAAATGTTTTGAATTGTACTGCTGGGGGGAGCCCTGAATGTGCTGCGTTTAAAAAATGTTATTTTCCTGCTAAAAATACTTCTAGAACTAATCCATTTGCAGATCGTATCAAGAAAGCGGACAATAATGGCTATGTTGGGAGAGGTGGCCAATATGTAACATTAGAAGCACAATCGTTATTAGGTTATGGATGGACAGATCCACTTCTTGAAAGTATGGAAGGTGGTGGATTTAGCCTTAATTCAAGAATTGGCGGTATTGTGGACCAAAAAAATACTCCATACATGGACGAAGGGAGTAATGAGTGGCATGATAATAGTTGTTGGGAACGTGATACATTTACAGTTACCAAATTAGAATATGCTGTGCAGCCAGGGCAATCGGTACCAAAAACATGTACTGATCCAAACGATATTCAACGCGCAACAAACTTCATCGCTTCAGGTCGCAACGATCGCTGGAAACAACCATGCCATTTCAAAAAACTTATGTACTCCAAAGAAATATACACAGGAGCAGCAAGCAAGGAAAAGATGTTCAAAGTTCACTCCGATGGAGGAAATACAGCAGCAATGGGATCGACAGATAGAAGAGATCCTTTTAAAACATATTATAAAACAGATGCATTGAAATGGGGAGAAGCAGTTCCTTTAGTAGGTTACGGAGGTACCAAAGTCCCACCATTAATAGCCCTGGATAAAAATGAAAAGATTCATTATGAATTTCAGCTTGAAGGTAGTAAGGATTTGGAAGCTGCAGAAAAATATATCGAAAATGCCAAGAAAGATAATGAACACATGTTCCCTGAAGCAATCACTATGTGGATTAGTTCATTATCCCGACCATTAAAATTCGATTTCAAAGAAAATGTTGCACTAAAAGGGGACAAGCAGACAGTTGTTGCACAAAAGTATGCCCCAGCAGCATGGACTAGGTTTACCAAGAATAAACTTCCAACGGGTAAGACATGGGGAGGAATGTCGTACGATGAAAGAATGCTAGTAAGCTCAGATAATTTCGAAGGCCCAGAAAAAAATCCAACATGTTTAGTCAATTTGAAAAAGGATAATGCTTTAAGTATTTATTATGGCAGTGCTGATTTCTATGGTTGTGGTGAGGGTAATAAATTAACAACTTCAAAAAATGATGTTACAGTTGCGAAAGCAAATGTGACAAAACGTAAAGGCGATACCGTGACCGACGTCAAACCATCCGATGAAGATCAGAGCAGGTTTTACATTGAACCGGTTTTAGGGACGGCTATTAAAGGGGCAACTGTGACTGGGATATATGCTTTATCAAGAAACGGACCGATGTATACACCTGATATGAAAGTAGCTATGGTTCCATATTATGCAACGTATGAAGTTTCTTCTGCAACGCCAGAACAATTGGATCAAATCGCTAATATCTTCATTGCAATTCCAGCACTGGTTTCATTGCTCGAAGCAATCCTTTCGATTATCGGGGTTATCTTTTGCTTTATTGCTTTCTGTTTAATCTTCAGAAGTTACAGAATGAAGAATGGATCTCCATCTGAAGTTACAGGTAAAGATACTGAATTGTCAAGAATTTAAGTTTATCCCTCCTTTCTACCGATACCTAGTATATCATAGAAAGACTATATACGCATGCACGCATACATGAACATACGTTATATGTATATATATACAAATTCA
>JACLAC010004291.1_pt1 | contig 12126 bp, 12 predicted proteins | sample 8027881 | NCBI WGS metagenome assembly JACLAC01 (sample SAMN15725517, study PRJNA655200) | protist metagenome | isolation source: fluorescence activated cell sorting (FACS) single amplified genomes of... | place: Spain: Blaines Bay Microbial Observatory, Mediterranean Sea | collected 2016-01-19 | reverse complement strand
ACAATAAAAAAATTGAGTTAATTCGTAACGGATACATAGTGAAGCAATCAGTCATGGTTAATCATAAAACGAATGGACGCACTTTATTAACAGTCAAAAAAATCAATACCCAGGTCCGTATTTCAGATAACTTAGTAGGGCAAAAAGGACTTGTTTCTCAGTAATGCAGATAGTTTTTTTTAGAAGTAAACGATGGGTATTAAATGCCGTATTTAGTTTAATATTTGCCTCGGTAAGTTTTGCTGCGACTGTAACTAGCCGTATTACGCCAACTGATATAAAAAAAGGTGATACAATTGGCTATGAAATAACGATTGGGTATTCTCTGCCCACAAAATTAGTATCGATTCCACCAAAAACCCTCTTTGATGCGTTGTCGCCAGATATTACTTTACAGGATTTTAAATTTAACAAAGTCAAAGATAATAATAATTACACTGTAACTTTATACTATGAATTAAATCCAGTAAGGGTCGGAGACTATACTATTCCAGATCATACGGTTATATTTTCTCAAAATAAGGTACTAAACAAAAAGTCCTTGGCAGGTCAACAATTTCAAGTCACTGAAGGTCTGCTTCAAGATGATATCGTGGACGTCCCCATGGATGATGATTTAATGGATTTATTATCTGATAATGATGACGAAGATGAGGAAATGATGGGCTTTACTGATAAGCCAGATTCACAATTTAAAGACTATTGGGATAGCCATTTTATTGGGCAAGTGTCTACCTTATTCCAAAAAGGGTCAACACGACAAAAATCAGCCTATTTATTACGGTTACGATATGAAGAAAAGGTTTCTTTTCTTTCTGCTGTAATAGAAGGAGATGCCTATCACACTAACTTAGACAATACATACACATTGAGTAATGGGGGGAGCAATGACGATATTAAAGTTAAGAAAAAGACAGAAGATGTACTGATGAGAGAAGCATACATTAAAACAAACGTTGGTGATAAAGCGGTATTATCTGTTGGGTCTCAAATCATTGTTTGGGGTCAATCTGATGTGTTTTCGCCCATTGACTTTTTCCTGCCATATCAACTGGATGATAGGGGATTTAGTATCAATAAAGCAGATAATCGAAAACCACAGAAAATGATCAAATTAGATGCCTATCCGATTAAAAATATGGTGCTTACAGGTTATTACATGCCAAAGTTTACTCCATCAGACTTTATAAACCAAGATTTAAATCGCTTAGAGGATGGGATGAGATTAACCATTCCTAAGAAGTCTCAAAAAGCGGTACGATTATTATATCAACCTGAATGGTTTACGATAGGGTTTACCTATTTGGATGGAGTAAGTCCGTGGGGTCTGTATAAAAAGGGGTCTGTAATACAAGAATATGATGATAGGTATAATGCTAATTTAGACTTATGGACAATGGCTGATATGAAGATGAAAGCGATTGAAATTTCAAAACCCATTGGGAATACAGCTATTAAATTAGAAGCGGCCCAATTTAAAGACTTATATAATCCGGACGGGTTTGAGTACACGCAAAGTATTTTAGAATGGCTATATAGGAATAATAATAAAAAATCATATATTCCTCGAAAAATAACTTTATTAGGAACTGCGATTGATGGGCATTATGACTGGGGAATACTGAACTTTTATGTCGCTTATCCCCTGATAACCTACGACTCAAAGTATGATTCTTTATTAAAATTAGAAAATAAAGACGAGGAAGAGATTCCCTTATTTGGATTGCATGTAGGTAAGTATCTTGGACAAGATAAGAAAATGATATTGGGCGGGTATGCGGGTATGGTTTCACTGTCTTTCGGAGCTGCAATTTATTATACCTATGAGTTTCTGGAATCATGGCGTATTGGTATTGGAATTGATTATGTTATGAATTTTTCAGATGAAACAAGTCGACCAGAAAACAAAGATGATAATAATGAATATGAACTTTCAATAGTACCGGCAGTAAATGTTGCGATATCTCGTCGGTTTTAATCAAGTATAAACGGATTTATTGATTAGGCAAATAAAACCCTGATGAGAATAAAAGCACGAATGGTATTGTTTGGAGTATATTTTATATTCCTCTTATTTGTCCTCGCCGTGATATATCGTTATCTTGAGTTTAATAATCAACATTGGTTGCCTGAAACCCACCCTGTGCAGCAATCATTAACGTATTTGGATAATGAGTTTAAGCCTGGCGAAGAAATTGTTGTGGCTATTGATATGCCTACTACCTTCTTTGAGTATCAGACGATCAATCGATTGCATGAATTAACCCAAGATATTCTTCAAATTGCACATGTACGATCGGTGGATTCGCCATTAAATGCCACAGTAATTATTCAGAAAGAAGAGGAATTGGTAATTAAGTCCTTTAAAGATGCTTTAGATAGCCAGCATTTATCCACATTGCAATCTTATAAGCAGTATTTAACCGATAGCGTATATTATGGGAGATTAATTTCTAAAGATTACAACACAGTGGCGCTGGTGATTAATGTTGATACCTCTATTTATGACCGGCAAAATCCAGAAAAACGAAAATGGGTCGCAGAGTCGGTGCGGGATGTACTACAAGATTATCCAGAGTTTTCTGATGAGTATTGGTCCGGAAATGCCTATGTGGTTTACCAAATTGATGAGAAATCAGAGAAAAACTTACTGATTATTTTACCATTTACAGGTTTTATTATTTTGGGGATACTGGGACTATTGTTTCGGGAAATAATTCAAGTTCTGATCATTGCTTCTAGTGTAGTAATGTCCCTGTTGGGCTGTTTATGGGTCATGATTATTTTGGATTATGCTTTCTCATCGGTAATGATTGTATTACCGGTGTTAGTTTTGGTTATTTCTGTTGCCGATGCAATTCATATTACGACACGATGGCACAGTATCTCCGCGGATAATTTGCGTGAACGGCTGAAAACCACCTATCACAAAACGTGGTTACCATGTTTATTAACCAGTATCACTACAGGAATTGGATTTGGCTCTTTTTCATTGAGCACCTTAATGCCCTTACAACAATTGGGGGTGGCTTCGTTTTTTAGTTTAATGCTGATTTATGGCATTGTAGTAGTCAATGTGTTTTTCTGGCTATGGATTTTTGGGGATTATTTTAATAAGGTGTCTTATTCTCCATTTTCATATTTAAAGAGTCATTTAACTGTAATTCACAGTGGGGTAGTTAGATATTCAAAATCGATTCTGGTAGGTACGGTAGTGATTATTGTTACATCATTATGGTTATTTCAAAGCGCAGTGACAGAATCTAATTTTATCGATGTGTTTTTCAAAAAAAATAGTCAGCTCTACCAACATACCATGGTGATGGATACCATTTTAGGCGGTAGTTCGGGCGTTGATCTTATTATTAGAATGAAAAATAATGATATAGGCACGTTTAAGGAACTTTCTTATATGAGAAAAATACAGCAGATTTCGGCATTATTAGAAACACATCCCAAGGTCTTATCGGTGCAAAGTTATGTAGACCCAATATCTATGCTACACAGTGAAATTACAGTAGATGATACTCAATACCCCGATACAGATGCAGCGTTGGAGCAGGAATTATTATTTTTAGAATTTTCACGAAATGCAGAAGAAAATGATGTTTTATCGCCTTATGTTGATTTTTTGTATCAAACGGCACGGTTGTCAGTTAATACACCAAATTTATCCTCCACTGAAATTAATGCATTGATTAATTGGATTACTGAAAAAATAAACACCTATGATCCAATGCTCATTACACAAAACGCCATTACAGTAACCGGGTCATCTATGTTGTTTCATACATTGGGGAACCATATTTTAACAAGCCATTTTAAAAGCATTCTCATAACGTTAGGGCTAATTTGGGTGATTATGATGAGCTGTTTTGGGCTACGGTTGGGTACATTGGGTATGATTCCAAATTGTTTTCCGGTGTTGGTTACAGCGGCAACTATCGCAGCGTTTAATATTCCTTTTGATTTTGCAACGGTATTGATTTCCAGTATTAGTTTTGGGCTATGTGTCGATGATACGATTCACATGTTGCATCATTTTCGGTCACAAGATCACAGCGTGCCAGTTACACAGAGATCCTTATCTACTGTTCAAGTATTGGGCGTACCCATTTGTTTGACATCCGTATTACTTGGGTTTACTTTTTTACTGTTTACAGGTTCTGATTTGGTATTATTGATTAAATTTGGCATCTTTTCAGTGTATGCAATTGGTATTGCATGGATTGCAGATATCATTGTGCTTCCGGCACTGCTTCAACGGTTTCATCAGGATTAGACACACTGAAAGACTCAAAGTATAATCATCTTAATGAGTAAGATGGATACAATAGAGTCAGCTATTTCAGATATCCAAAATGGTAAAATGGTCATTGTAATTGACGATGAAGACCGTGAAAATGAAGGTGATTTAGTGATGGCCGCCCACTTTGTGACACCGGATGCCATTAACTTCATGATTAAGCACGGAAAAGGGCTTGTCTGTGTCCCCTTAACCGATGATGACTTAGATCGATTAGAACTCAAAGAAATGGTTAAAGAGAATAAAGAGGCCATGAAGACCGCATTTACTGTCTCTATCGATGGTGGCAAACACCATGGCATAACCACGGGCATTTCAGCGGCAGATCGGGCACGAACCATTCAGTTAATGATCGATCAAACGACAAATACAGACGATTTTGTTACGCCGGGCCATATTTTTCCATTACGAGCGAGACGAATGGGTGTCTTAAAACGTGCCGGTCACACAGAAGCAGCTGTCGATTTAGCACGATTAGCAGGATGTAAGCCTGCCGGTGTCATTTGTGAAATTATAAAAGAAGATGGCACCATGGCACGTGTCCCTGACTTAATTAAATTTGCAAAGACCCATCAATTAAAGATCGTTACCATTAAAGATTTAATTCAATATCGCATTGCAAAAGAACGGTTTATTACTCGTGTAGAAACCGTGGATATGCCGACAGATAGCGGCCATTTTAAGCTGATATGCTACAAAGATGAAGTTAACGATAAGTATCACTACGCATTAGTCAAAGGCGATATTTCAGAAGGGCAGCCTGTATTGGTCCGTGTCCATTCAGAGTGTTTAACCGGCGATATCTTTGGATCGCAACGATGTGACTGTGGACCACAACTTAAAACAGCAATGAAAATAGTAAACAAAGAAGGCTATGGTGTCATCCTTTATATGAGCCAAGAGGGTAGAGGGATTGGTATCGCTAATAAATTGAAAGCATACAAGCTACAAGAGCAAGGTATGGATACTGTAGAAGCTAATGAAAAGTTAGGATTTCCTGCCGATCTAAGAGATTATGGGGTGGGGGCCCAAATGTTGTTAGATTTAGGCGTGAAAAAGATGCGACTTATGACCAATAACCCCATTAAGATTATTGGCTTAGAAGGATATGGATTAGAAGTGGTAGAACGGGTTCCCATTGAAATTGAGCCCTGCAAACATAACGATGATTATCTAAATACAAAGATAAAAAAGATGGGCCATTTATTAAAGGGTTCTAATTAGAGACTCACTAAAGGGAGTAATAATCGATGAAAATAGAAGATATTGAATCTGTATCTATTAATTTAGAGGGCTATAACACAACCGCATTTGTTTCAAAAGAAACACTTAAAATAGGAATTGTTGTTGCAACATTTAATAAAGCGATCACCAGTCGATTATTGAAAGGAGCGTTGCATTATTTTAGAGAACATCCGATTCAGGACAAGAACATTACCGTTATTTTTGTGCCAGGTGCATTTGAATTACCTGTAAGAGCACAACAGCTACTAAAGTCAGGGTTAGATGTTGTTATTTGTTTAGGGTGTGTTATTCGAGGGGATACCGCCCATTTTGATTTCGTTGCCGGAGAATGCGCAAGAGGGATAATGACCGCATCACTTAACGAAAATAAACCTATTATCTTTGGTGTATTAACGACCGATACCGTCGAACAGGCCTTAGAACGATGTCAAGAAGATACCAATAATAAAGGATATGAAGCCGCGGAAGCGGCGTGTCAGTTGTTTAGATAAGTCTTCCCATACGGGGGTAAAGGGGGGTCACCCCCCTTTGGGAGGCTACAGGAAATTAAAAAAATTAATAATAATTAATTAAGACCCATAAGTATCAAAGGGGCATTATGCCCCTTAAACCCCATTATGGACACTAATTTATATACGCAACGCCCGCGCCCGTTCAATCGCAGCGATGACCATAGCCCGAATCCCATCCTTGGCCCGACTCTCCCGAAACGCAGTCAATCCTGTAATTGTTGTTCCACCAGGAGAACAGACCTCATTAATCAACTCATTAGGACTCTTTTCCGATTCCAATAAAAGTTGTCCCGCACCCACCATCGTCTGTGCAATCAATTTCAAACTTAATGTATCACTTAACCCGTGTTCACGTCCCACTTGGGCAATAATATCTGCAATTTCATATAAAAAAGCAGGACCACTACCACTAATTCCTGTCACAATATCAAGTTCCGATTCAGACACGATAGATACCTGTCCCATAGTAGAAAATAAACGTGTGATCCAGTCTTGTTTCTCAGCATCAACACGATCATTAAACGTTATTCCTGTCATCCCCGATTGAATCATACACGGTGTATTTGGCATGACCCGTGCAACCGCAGTTTGAGACCCAAAGTAGTCCTCAAAAACAGAGATGGGCGTTCCTGCCAAAATAGAAATAATAAGAGAAGGCCTACATTTAGGAAGTGTATTAAGTACCTCTCTAATCTGCTGTGGCTTAAGGGCAAAAATTAAACAGTCTTGCTGACAAACCAACTCTAAATTAGCATAGCTTAATCGTGAAAATTGGGTTTCAATTGTAGAAGAGATATCCGTATTACGACGATAAAAAATAGCTGGTGTTCCAGAGAAAGTCACACCTGACTCAGCCCCCCGCCAAATTGCAGTCGCCATTTTCCCAAATCCGATAAAGCCAATCGATTTCATTATCGAACCACCACCACATCGAGAGTGAGTCGTTCTGAGGGCGATATAGGAACCTTATCGTAGGGAATAATTTTAAAAAAAAGACGATACAACCATTTATCATGTAATGCATTATAAAGAACCGCATTGGCATGATAGTGGGCAAGTGCAATTGCCAACTGACGGTCATTGCTTTTAATCGAATGGTGTATATGAGGTACCTTTGGGTGTTGTGATGTTGCTAATGGACCGGAGTGCGCATCCAATGCCGCGTTAAACAGCATTTCATGATCAGATAATCGTGATAAAAAAAACAAAATTGATTCAGGATACTTTTTCTGACGAAAAGAATCTCTAAAGTGAGATGGTGGTTGATCTGGAACGAATTGTGAAAGTCTGTCCAATAAAAGCGCCTTTCGTTCAATAAATGGCGTAACACGATCAAACGATGTTTCTTGTAAACGGTAAAGCGATTCACTCGTATTTTTGATCGATAAAACAATACAAAAGCAGACAACTAAAGCAATAATAAGGGACTGCTTAACTGATATTTTTTGTAGAATCGAATTAAGTTTATTAGAGCCAAGATCAAGATGCATAGCCCTTATTCTAACATCAATTAAACATTACGTATAAATGAATTAAAAAAAACCAAATAATTAAATACTATGTCACAACTTTTTCAGAAACAGTGGTCGGTTTTTTGGCCCATTCAACCACCTGATTAACAAGGTTATCAATACCCTCGGAAAGCTCAGAAATTCGGCCAGCGAGCATATATGCCGGCGTTGAAACAATACAGTTTTTTTCATCCACCACAATTTCAGAAACCGTTGTATTAACATGGTGGGCACCCATTTTTTCAATCGCCTGCGCTGTTTCTGAATCAGAACCAATAGTAAGACGAACACCTGGAATGAGCGTTGCCGGAATAACCGGTGAAATACATAAAAAGCCCATTGGCTTTTTTTGAGAATGAGCCTCATGAATAAGAGACGATATTTGTGGATGGACAGTATGCTTGACACCATCAATGGCAAAAGAACATAAGTTTTTTGCCACGCCAAATCCACCAGGAAAAATAAATCCATCAAAATCACTAACCTGAATCGTATCCAGGGCTCTCACCTCTCCTCTAGAGATCCGACCCGACTCAATCAGACAATTTCGTTTAGACCCTGATTGTTCTTGTTGTGTCGTATGGTCAACAACATGGTGTTGATCAGTATCAACAGAAAGACATGTCACAGAGACATCATGCTGATCAAGTGCGAGAAGCGTCAATGTTGCTTCATGAATCTCACTTCCATCATACACACCACTTCCCGCTAAAATAACACCTATCTTTTTCTGAAACATGATTACTTACTCCATATACAAATTTAAATTGAATCTAAACACAGTAAAAAATAACATTGATTGATGACAATGACAATGACAATGACAATTGACCAACAAAAGAAAATTCAGGTAAACTTTAAGATTCGATTTGTGGTGAGCGTAGCTCAGTTGGTAGAGCACCGGATTGTGGTTCCGGTGGTCGTGGGTTCGAGCCCCATCGTTCACCCCAGTTAAATTCGTATTCAAATCCAATTAATTTTATTAAAAATTCAAAACCATATTTCACATTAGTTATACAAATAGTTATACTAAATGAGGAGGTTTCAGAATGCCAGTTCTTATTCGTATAAATAAAAAAATAAAAAAAACGGGGAAAAAAGAATATTTTTACTATATAGTTGAAAATAGAACCCTTATTAAAGGGGGTCAAAGAAAAACAGTTAGAAACTATCTCAAATCTTTAGGTAGAATTACTAAAACACAAGCCTATATCGAATTGGGTAGATTCGTGAGCAATCAAAAGGAATTGGTTGTTAAAAAACAAAAGATTCCTTTTGATGAAGCTGTTTTAAAAACTGAAATTGAATTACAACAAGAAGTGGGTATTAATATCTCTCTTAGAACATTTCAAGATTTTAAAGAAAGGATAGTAAAGTGTAATGAGTATTTTAATACGTTTAGTCTTAATGAGATTTCATATAGGGATATTGAAAATTTTAAAGAACATTTGATTAAGAAAGGTTTAGGAAATAGAACAATAAATATTGTGCTTGTACAGCTAAGAAAAGTTTTTAAATGGGGGCTGAAGCATGAATATACAAATGAAATTCCTTTAGTAGAATACTTATTAGAAAGAAAAGCTAATGTGATTGATCGTCTAACTCGATTAGAAATTCAAAATATACTAGATTGTTCCCAGAATGAAAAAGTCACATTTTATATACGATTCATGTTGCTTACAGGAATGAGACCTAATGAACTTCATAAACTCAAATGGGAGCATACTTATTTAGATGGCGGTTACATACACGTGATTTCAGACAATAAAAGGAAAAGAGGTCGTAAAATACCTATTCAGCACGAATTAAAAAAATTGATCGAAGATTGGAAATCATCTTCGTTATCTTCAGATATTTTTGTTAGTCCTTATCTTAATCGACATAGTGTAGCTACATTATTTAGACGATTAGGGGAAAAGTGTAATATTAGTTTGACGGCCTACAAACTCCGTAAAACATTCGCATCAATAATGGCGGAGAACGGAGTGGATAGGGGGAAATTAGCTGAAATTATGGGCAATTCAATTGCTACAGGTGAAAAGTATTACATTGATGTACAGCATCAGCATCTGCGCGATGAAATGAAAGTTATGGGAAATGTGATGAATGAATATGGCGGAAAATAGATGCGGTGATTAGTCCAAAGTGAAATTGGTAATTTGGTGATATTTCAAAAGAATCTTGAGTAGAGCGTCGCTAGTCTAATCGATAAAGCAGCTTCACTAACATTAAATTTATGGGCCAGGTCTGAGATATGATTTTCTAAAGATTCCCCATACTTTTCGCACTCCATATCCATCATTTCCTTTGGCATTAATAATTCAGCGGCAAATCGGTTTGCTTCAATTTCTTTTGGGTCATGGTTTTCACCCATTCTGAAAAGGAGCCCCTTTTTACTTGACTCGCTGAACCCATGTAGAACAACATGACCGATCTCATGCGCAATCGTGAATCGTTGTCTGACTTTTGGATGAGCCTTATTTACGTATATGGCTTTTTCTTTTTTTGAGCCAACGACACCTGATAGATGATTTGGCCCTACAAGGTCCTCTACTTTAATATTTAAGTATTTCGCTACCATGTAGACATCGATAGGAGGGTTTGAAATATTGATCTCTTTTAAAATGCGTTGAGCTTCATTGAGTGGTTTCCATTTATCGTTGTCTCCTTCTACGTTTAGAGAGTTTCTTTTTGTAGGGTGAGTTGTATATCCTGCCATTTCCATTAATTTATCTGAGTCAATATTGAGTGCTATGGCTACCTTTTTTAGAGTGTCCGGTTTTGCGCGATAACTAGGGTCTACTTCTAAACAACGAATAGTTGAATGATTAATGCCTGCCTTATCTGCCAAAGATCTGTAGGAGTATCGCTGTTTTATTCTTTCTTCTTTTAGTAATTCATGCAATTTGTTCATTTCGTTTTAAAAATCGTATCTTAAATCATGCACAATGTAAATATTTAAAAAATAGGCCATTGACTATGTATTAAAAATAAAACATAATAATTTTTGTAAGTATTAATAAAAAAATATTTGGAGGTAAAAATGTCACAGTTTGGAATTATTTTGAAAAGGAAAGCTTTTTTGAAGTTGCTTATAGATAAGGACTTAAACATATCAAGTTGTGCTAAGAAATCGAATGTTACGAGAGGAGCTATTAGTAATTACATCAAAAAGCAAGCGCCTGTTTCGCCGGGTGTAGCTAATAAGCTTATCAGGGGCCTGGGGTGTAAGTTCGACACTATTTTTTTGCTTAATATGGATGAAAAATAGTACATTAAGCATTATAAAAGAATCATTTTGATAAATGCAAAGTACATTTTGATGAATAACCAAGATTGCGTTAGCCACAAAAAGGAAGAGAGATGAATAGAAAAACAAAAGAACCAAGTATGAAGTTTATAGTGGATTTCCCAAGTCAAGACGAGGTGTTAAATGGTATTGGTAAGGTACTGGATGAAGTATTAGAACTTAAAGAGCGTTTCGCTGATTGGGAACACCGATTTTATAACCCAACGGCGTTAGAAGCGCTGCCAGAAATATTATCCAAACACAAAATAACAAAAGCACTTGGAATCGGGAATAAAAAATTCCAGCGATTATTACTCGCTGGCCTTAATGACCTGTCTGGAGGAGAAGATGCGCAACCCCGATACAGTAAGGCACAGCTTATAGAACTATTGAGAAAAAAATGCGTATTAAATCAATGATGACTACTAAGAGCTTTGCGACAGGCGCACACAAACTCCCCTTAAGTGCGCCTCTCGGAGAGCTTCGCTCTTCAAAACTAAAACAAGGAGAAAAATAATGACAGAGTCACAAGCGCTAACGGTAATATCCCCTCAGAGTCTTGCTGAGGTTAAAGGAGGAATTCAAACGATTCAAGAAATTATGAAGTCTGTGATGAAGAAAGGGACTCATTACGGAACAGTCCCCGGATGTGGTGATAAGGCCGTGCTATTAAAGCCAGGTGCTGAAAAGATTATGGCGACATTTCGGATTGCACCTAAATATGACGTCATGGACTTAAGCACAGAAGATGAATGTCGTTACCGTGTGATTGCTGCTGCCTCATATATCCCTAATGGACTCTTTTTAGGAGAAGGGTTGGGGGAATGTAGTAGTAACGAAGAAAAGTTTAAATGGCGGTTAGCGTCATGTCCTCAAGAATTTAAAAGTACCCCAGAAAACAGACGACGCGTTAAATGGAAAAAAGGCTATGGAAATAAAACACCCTACGAAATAAGTCAAATAAGAGAAGAGTGTGCAGACAAAGCCAATACTATTTTAAAAATGGCCAAAAAAAGGGCGTGTATCGATATGGTACTGACGGTTACAGCGGCATCAGACATCTTTGCACAGGATATAGAAGAAGAACTCATTGACGGAGGGTCAACGCATGAAAAAGGAAAAGAGAATCGTTCTGGAACCGCATCAGCGACGTTTCATTGCGATCAATGCAATGTCGCAATTAAACAAGAGGTCTACGAGTATTCTACAAAAAATTATCAGAAAGCTCTCTGTATTCAACATCAAAAGGCGTTAAAGAATGGA
>JACLAC010003488.1_pt1 | contig 12127 bp, 9 predicted proteins | sample 8027881 | NCBI WGS metagenome assembly JACLAC01 (sample SAMN15725517, study PRJNA655200) | protist metagenome | isolation source: fluorescence activated cell sorting (FACS) single amplified genomes of... | place: Spain: Blaines Bay Microbial Observatory, Mediterranean Sea | collected 2016-01-19 | reverse complement strand
AATCAATTCTGATAAAGAAACAGGTCGATGGTAATTATCTGTTAAAATGTGTCATCGATACAGTTCCAGACGACCTTATTTTCTTCTTTTCATCGAATAATAATAGGTCTCAGTACTGTTACTTGAACCTTACATCTTCTTACCTTGAGTTGGGTCAGTATGGTAACGAAAAATCTACCGTCTGGCGTAAGTATAAACCTCCGGTATGGAACTTTCCTTTAGAAATTCGATTACTCAAGAAGGGAAACTTTTTTCGTTTTTGGGTTGGGAACCAATCTGGTTGGATTCGTGGTCCTAGTGGTGAGTGGGTCGAAAAATACGAACCGATGAGTAGTTGGGTAGGTCTTGAATGTCCAACAGCAATACGCTTGCGCTCAGTGACTCTTACAACCCTACCTTGGCTTCAACAAATAACAAAGCCTATAATTAGCCGTGGCCCTGAGGGAAGCTTCTACGAAGAACAAGCGATACCTGGATCTCTTATTAAGTTTAAAAACACATACTATCTATACTTCATGGCAGGCATGAAGGGAGATGAGGAAGGATCTTCACGCCGATCCATTGGTGTGGCTACAAGTACAGACTTGCGTAACTGGAAAGTTCACGATATCCCAGTAGTCAAGAATGGAGAACCTAATATTCCTCATGATAATGTTTATCCCAATGGAGTTGTCATTACTCCTGATGAGAAGATTGCTCTGATGTATTCTGTTCAAAAATATCCTGAATGGCTTGGCTTTGGTTTAGCTATTGCTGAACATCCACTAGGGCCATTCGTCCATCACCAAGAAAATCCAGTTTACAATCATTTTTCACATGCTCACGAATTTGATCTTGTGCGTGTGGATGAAAACGAGTACCGTTATATGCTGTTCTATGCTGGATATACACCCAAACCAAGGTCAGGCCCCTCTGGAGATCGTGGCTATCTACTTTACAGTAACGATCTGGTTACCTGGTGGGAAGATGAACGTAACCCAGTCTTTAGACCTGAGACACTAGATAATTGGGATGCCGTTCATGTGCGTCCCCGCTCACTAACAAAGTACGATGGTAACTGGTATCTGTGGTATGAAGGGTGTAACACCTGGAAACCTGAGGGCGTTAATCACCATGGATGGTGGGATACTGTTGGTCTAGCACGTTCAAAGGATTTGATCGAATGGGAATATTACCCTAGAAACCCAGCCTTGCCAGGATTAGGTATTAGTGCGGAGCAATTTGACAGCAAGTGGACTGGTTGGCCACGTATGCATGTTGAAGACGAAACTGCTTATATTTTTTATACAGGAAATGCAATGACGGGTGTACGATCTATCGCTATTAAAAATCTGGCCAATTGGGATAGTGAAGGAGGAAAAACGGTTGAACTATGGCCCAAAGACAACTAATTCTCAACTTAGCTCGATTACTAAGGACTAGAATAAATATCCGACACAATATCAAATAAGGTTAATGACTAATTTTATCTATAAGTTGAATGATGATCCCTATTTTATGATTCATCTTCAGAAAATATTGAATTATTCGAATAATCCATACCTCTAACTTTCGTCAGTTAGCATCTTATCTTCTTGATACCCACCAATCTATTCTACCCCTATCTTTGTTAACTAATAGCCTGTTAGATAGTAAAAGACAAAAATAGGCTTCCAGAAAACAGGATAAAAAATTGTTTGAATCGTTTCTAACTATTACCATAATAATGCAGGTAATGTTTGGTCTACTAGATTGACTTTTTACTGTGGCTCTTATTAATTGGTTAATCTACTAATAGACTAGCCCTGATATAAGTTAATAATAAAGATCGAAACCGATTTGAGTCTTCTGCGAGGGGACTCTCCAATTTTTTTGCAGTAGATGATCCAATCAAAAATATGCGAGTTGTTTTTGCTTTTTCTAATTACACGATAATAAATTTTTAGGACCAATTTTCATCTTCGTCTGGTGTGAAAGTTACAGTCAGAATTCAACCAATAGCCCTGATAATTGTAAATATTTATATGAAGTTTAATAATAAAAAGCTCTCATTTGGAATTGCTTACGTAGGCTTAATAGTTTTTTGTTCTTTGATAGGAATTCAGTTTAATATTGGCAACTTTTTTTCTAACAAGTTTAGCGATACAACTTATGCTATACCATTGTATTTGTTTTTGTACCTTTCTTGTACGCTTCCAGTAGATATTCTAGTAGGTAAAAAACTAAACAAGGCAAAAGATAATTCTGTTAAAAGAATCATCGTCTACAACAGCGGATTTTTACTATTTTTTCTTTTATGCTCATATTTCTTATTAATTGTTTTCCACAAAAAGTCATATCTACTTATGATTTTGTATTCAATTCTGATACAAATAGTAATTCTTATGACTCAGGGTCTTCTACCCAGACTAATTTTTCACACTAGTAGGTCCAAATATAAAGCCAATGAAATCGTGGAGCTCAAAAATTCGCCAGATTATCTGACAATGAATATAGTCAGATTCTTTTTTAAGACACAAATCATTGTGCCTAAAATTTGGCTGCAAGAAAAAAGAGAAAATTATTTATTTCATATAGAAAGATTCATTCTTTCGATTCGTGAACGAACCAATTTGAGTGTTATCCTAACTTCTGTAGCTGTAAACTCACTACTCAGTTGTATGTTGTTCAATATTATAATAAATCACTATCAAGAACCAATCGAGCAGTTAATCAATTTTTCATTTTTATCCAATTTAACTTCTTTTGTTTGTATTTTGATCCTACCAAAATTAAGTCAACAAGGAATCTTGAATACTGATACTAAGATGAAGGCCCTCAACAAAGGTTACTTTGAAGAAAACCTTGACATATTCGAGCAGCACCAAGATAAAAATATTACGCGTGAAAAAGTGATTGAAAGTATCTTTTACCCTGTTCCATCTGTCAATTCAAGGATCAATAACACAAAAAAGTTCGCAGTTGGTTTGCCCAATATTTCAAGAATTACTATTTTTCTATTTTCGTCAAACCTATCAATCATTTTCAAGGGTGTCCATGGGAATGCAGGTAAACCAGAAAACTGGATTTTCCCACCCTCAGAATAGTTAACGAATAGACTGCTCACGCCATCATGTTCAAACCGATTAATTCAAATGAAAAACATTTTTCTGACTATAAATAATTAAGTATAAACCAGTAGAACAAGTGAGTACATCTGATTATATCCATCCTATCTTGATGATAGTATTAAATACTGGAGACTTAGTTGTTCGACAGATAAAATTACCTACAAGTCAAAAACAAAATTCACCGGGATCGATAATACGCCTTGGTACGTTTGTTGATTCTTACAATCCCTAGTTACTCCTTCCAGTATCCTTAAAATACCAAAATAAGGGCACGGAATTAATTTAGGGCTAGCAAAAGATACGATATGTCAGTCAATATGATCCTCTATTTAATGGACATGAAATAGCTTTCAACAAAAAATTTGACTTCTCCTTTTACTAAGCAAGTACAACATAGACAATAAAAGACTACTTCTATTAGAAAAAAGAAAAATGAAACTGGTAAAAACAGAAATTGATAATCTAGAACTAAAACATAAATTGAACTTAATTAATTCTATATCTGGAATAAAGCCTGCTAATCTCATAGCTACACGCTCAGAAGTAGGCGAAGACAATGTGGCTATTTTTTCCTCAGTAATTCATTTAGGATCAACCCCACCACAATTAGGATTTATAGTGCGACGACAGGTAAATGAACCCACTCACACTTTCCTAAACATCAAAGAAACGGGATGGTATACCATCAATCATATAACAGAATCACTCATGGAGAAAGCTCACTATACTTCTACCCAATTACCTAGGGAAGAATCAGAGTTTGACGCAATGCAAATAGAAAAAGAATTGGTAGATCAGTTTCCTGTACCTTTTGTTAAGGACAGTCCAATCAAAATAGGAATGAGCCTGATAGAAATTATTCCTTTGCCAAATGGCTGTTCGTTAGTTATTGGTTTAGTTGAATTGATTCTGTTGGACGATCATGTAATCAATAGTTTAGGCCAATTGAACTTATCCGCTTGTCATGTAGTTGGAATTTCTGGACTTGACACCTATTATGGCCTCAGTAAGTTAGAAACATTTCCTGATGCTAGAATAAGTAAAGTCCGAGACTTTTCATAGAAAAGCATAGGTTGTTGGTTAAATAAGCAACTGATAGAGTAATGGGTAAGAATGAACCAACATGTTAGTTTCTTGCTGCAGTTGTCGCTGAATTCAATATGGAATTAGATAAAAAAAAACGGTCTGAGATCAGTTCTCCTGATTCCCCCGCGCTGAAAGAATTATGTGCCTCGTTACATCAATTGGCAATAGACTTGGAAATTCCAGAAGAAAATGGTCTATGTAAATGGCCCAAAACCCAACTTGACTTGTGTGCTAAGTACGGAGTTTTTAAGTGGTTCCTAGAGGAAAAAGATGGTGGGTTTGGGTGGAGTGACCAGGATCTGACGCTAGGCTACTTAGCACTTGGTTCAGCCTGCCAAACTACTACTTTCGTAATTACACAACGTACAGGTGCATGTCAGAAAATTGCCCAAAGTTTGAACGATTATGCACGTTCTCAGCTAATTCCTAACTTGCTCAGAGGTACTCATTTCTCAACGATTGGTATTTCTCACCTAACGACTAGTAAGCAACACTTAGGCCAGCCAGTCTTAAGGGCGATGAAAACTCAGAAAGGCTTTATGCTAAATGGTTTTACCCCTTGGGTGACCGGGGCTGCGCATGCAGATACAATCGTAGTTGGTGCTGAATGTGAGGATGGACGCCAAATAATAATGGTAGTACCAACTCATATTCCCGGTGTAAAAATAGTACCCGCAGATCAGCTAGTTGCTTTTTCATCGAGTCAGACTAGCCGTGTTAATTTTGAGAAAGTCGAAGTTGATATCAAATGGTTATTGGTAGGCCCAGCACGCAACGTGATGGGTCGAAGAATTGGTGGCCAAACAGGAGGGTACCAAACTAGCACTTTGGCTCTTGGTTTAGCAAGAGCAGCTATCGAATTTATTCTTGGCGAAAGTCAAACAAGAGAAGATCTTGTAGTACCCGCCGAAGCGCTGAAAAGTCAATGGTATACATTGAGAGAAACTTTGCTAAACTCAGTATCGGGCAGAGAAGTTGCTAACGCTGAATATTTGCGGCAAGAGTGTAATAGCTTGGTGTTAAGGGCAACTCAATCTTCTTTGGTCATTGCAAAAGGAACTGGCTTTCTATCTAGCCATCCAGCCAGCAGGTGGTGTCGAGAAGCACTGTTTTTTCTAGTATGGAGTTCTCCTCAGTCATTGATTAACCGCCAGTTATATCAGCTAGCTGAAGTTTTACCTGATTGAGTAATACATTGACTGTAGGGAACACCCACTTTTTCCAAAAAGATTTAAATCTCACAGAAACTTCTTACCTGCTCTCATTTGCAACAAAAAGTTCAGAGGACTAACAAACTCTATTCTCTTATCCTGCTAGTTCTGATCAGCATTGCAAACATTTCAGACTGTAATCCCTTCAACTCTGGCAGGATCGATACCAATAACTGGGGGGGTATCCTCTACCCTCTAACGCTGACCTTTATCAGATCATGCGACACGATCATCCTCTCGGTATTGATGCTTTCGTCTCTCAGGTTTGTCAATTAAGCCCTCTTGTTACCTCTATTCAAACCCTTCAGCTACTCTGAGCGTGTATTAAGATCATGCCCAAAATCGGTGATAAGGGCCGGCCCATCGGTCGTCCCGGTTGGTTCCTATTTTCTGCCTCTGATTCCTTCTTCAAGCGGGCTTGGGTCAATACCTTCGACTTTTTGCCTCTCTATTGGCAGCGACATCAAACTTACGCCTCTCATCAAACCCATTAATCGACCGAGTAATCGGTCTAGCAACACCTGTTCTTCTCACTTTCAAGTACCTATAGCATGATTCTAAACTCGAATTAAGTTGGTAAATAAAACCATTATAAATCCGTTTTACAACCCTTTTAATTGACTCCGTAATTTCATCTTGCAACTCCAAAACCTCACTTCTAATCTCTGGTTAGGATTACAATGCTCCTAACATTCTCGGGCATTGTTACCTTTACTTCTACATTCGCCTATTTGTCGTCTCTAAATGATAAAATCGCTCTTCTATCAAATAATTTCAGCATTTGGCAGGCAAATTAACTACAAATTTGAAAAGACAGGTTTTTAGCGCAACTAGATACCCTGTTTGGGAGAACTATCCAAACCAAACTAGGCGTCAATCACACACTCTAGAGGAAACACTCCTACCAATGAGGAATGGTAGAAGTAATCATAATCTATGGTTGGAGGTTAGATTATTCAAAAATTTATTTTGCAACCATTTTTGAAGCAAAAAACATATAAATGAACCGTATTGTTAGGGGTCATTTATTTGTAAATAGAAATAAAATAGTTGAATTCAATAAATTCGGATGAAATTAGTTAGGGCTGAAGAGGAATAAATAAGTTGTTCTGTTGGCCATCTTTCATTAACAGGCTAAGTTATTTGTTCCAGGGTGACAGCTAAGCTAGATTTATCCATGGGTTATAAAAAGAAAGAGGATGCTCCCAAACTTGGAAAGAGCGCCTTTTCAAGGAGTTTATGAAAAACCTATGACAGATCAAAAAGTATGGTCAGTTATTTCCATTTTCAATAAAAAGATGATATCTGGGAAAACGGGGAGAGATGGGAGTCTTTTTTTTTTTATTTGATTTTGTCATATAATGTTGTTGTGAATAAAAACCCAAAGGTTAAGGTGATGATGCCAAGGTTGTACTGTTTATATAAGAAGTGTTTGGTCCTAAAATCTTTTTTATTGTTTTCGCTGTTGTCAGTCTTTCTAGGTTGTGGTGATGAGCCTTCTAATCAAGATCAAGTTAGTAAGGATTTAGTTAAAGAGTTGCCCATGGTTGATACAGGACCAGAAAAAGAGATTGTTTGGGAAAAAGACGGTCAGGAGATGGTGCTGATACCCGCGGGATCATTTGAGATGGGTGATACCAAGAATGAGCCGGAGGAATGGATGGCGGATACAAGGCCATTACATACTGTGACTTTGGATGCTTTCTATATGGACATTCATGAGGTGACCGTCGGCCAGTTTAAGCATTTTGTCAATCAGACTGGATATAACTATAAATGGTGGGATGATGTGGCTGCACTCTCACCGACTGATGGTCATCCAATGACTATCGTCAAATGGACAGCAGCTACAGCCTATGCTGAGTGGGCCGGTAAGAGATTACCAACCGAAGCCGAGTGGGAATATGTGGCTCGAGGAGGTTTAGAGGGCAAGCGTTATCCTTGGGGGGATGATCTAAGTTTGGCCACTGATTACGCCAACTATAAGGGGACGGGTGGTAAAGATAGGTGGAAGTATACAGCACCAGTAGGTAGTTTTGAACCTAATGGATACGGGTTGCACGACATGGCAGGCAATGTCTGGGAATGGTGTCAAGATTGGTATGATGAAAATTACTATAGTAACTCACCTGGCAAAAATCCACTAGGACCGGATTCTAGTCCACTAGGGTGGCGAGTTTTGCGGGGTGGTTCTTGGCGCCACCCTAGCTCACGCCTGCGAGTGGCTTGCCGCGACCACTACCCTCCGGGTACGACGGACTCTCACCGCGGGTTTCGATGTGTGGCCGATATTCAATAAAGACAAAGGAATTGATAATGAAAAAGATTAGTTATTGTGTTTTGTTTATCTTGGTATTTTCTGTTTATGCTGAGAAGGAAAATTTGCCATTTATTTCTAAGGCTGAAGAACTGAAAACTATAAAAGGTAAAAAGATCATTTGGCAGAAAGACGGAGCTAAGATGGTAATAGTCCGACCTTATAGACCATCCAACTATAAAGAAGAAAAAACATCTAATCAACTAGGTGAACCAATTACTAAAAAAGCTAAAGTAGATGAATCACCACCTCTATGGTTTGACGTGACAGAAGTTACAGTTGGTCAGTTTAAGAAGTTTTTGGCTGAATCAGATCACGAATTTAGTAGTGATTTATGGAAGGATATTTACGAAGTTTCGCCGACTGATGACCATCCAATGATCTATGTAAGTTGGAATGATGCGACGGCTTACGCTCAATGGGCTGGTAAACGTTTGCCAACTGAAAAAGAATGGGGATTTGCGGCTCGTGGTGGCTTAGTAGGCAAAAAGTATAGTTGGGGCGACGATAAGACTTTAGCTCGTGATTATGCCAACTATCAAGGAACTGATGGCAAAGATAAATGGCAGTACACGGCACCAGTAGGCAGTTTCAAACCAAATGGTTATGAATTGTATGACATGGCGGGCAATGTCTGGGAATGGTGTCAAGATTGGTATGGTAGTGGCCAAGACCAAAAAGTATTGCGGGGTGGTTCTTGGTTCTATAACACCTACTACCTCCAGCTAGCTAATAGTACCTCCTACCATCCTGGTATTAGGACCTATCGCTATGGGTTTCGATGTGTGTCAGGATTGAATAACTTTGGCAGACCTAAAAATCGTCAAAAATCGAAGGAATTAAACCTTGATCGTAATTAAATGACATTCACAAAACCAACAAAAATGCCTAGCTGGTTTGCATGACGGAGGTCCAGCTAGGCACACTTTGGAAATACTCTATAATGTGATAAAAGAGTACTAACAAACTAACTTTAATATATGTATTGTGCCATGGTGTGTTATCTTGGTGTTTAATCTTCGCACAACTTTTATTTTTTATAGGGTTTTCTTTTCGTTTTCCGCAGTTTTGCAGAGTTTTACAGGAAAAACCTGTAATTGACAGCCAGTTATCAGGAAATTTGGAATAAATGACAAGACAAAAACCAGAAAGCCCTATAAGTACCACTGAATGATAGGATCATTCTTTTTATAAATGGAAATTATACCGAACAGAAGATGGGAAAAAGTAAACTCTAATTTGATGTCTTTTCTAGATGGAATCATCCCACCAGAACCAATCCTCTACCCCAAGAAGTAGAAATTGATGATGTCCTACCTACCACCCACACATACCCCAATTGTGACACCAGTTCTAGGAACTTTTACTGAATCAAACTCAGGATATTTTGTATTGCTCCAAGCCCGCTTGAAGAAGGAATCAGAGACAGAAAATAGGAACCAACCGGGATAACCGACGGACCGGTCCTTACCACCGGTTTTGGGCATGATCTTAATACACGCTCAGAGTAGCTGAAGGGCTTGAATGGGGGTAACAAGAGGGCTTAATTGACAGGCCTGAGAGTATGAAAGCATTAATGCCGATCTTAGTGAAGCCAGAAAGGAGCTACAACCTCTTAAGGGCTGAGTCTTGATATCTAAGAATCAAATTTCTAGATAGACTTAGTAAGTCAACTACCTCCAAATAGCAATTTTGTTGATGGCTGCCCGTTGTCGTCGTTAACAGATGTCCTTGGTCTTTCGTTTTTTAACTTGCAAAGACATCTAAAAAGGGTAGATCATGGGTGGTAAGGATCGCAGTGGATACGAGTTCCGGTCATTCGCGATTCACTTCATTTTCTGCGCTAATGTTCCGATGGATGAAAATGTTGGGTTTGACGTAAAATTCGATGCAGACGTTGAATCGGATGGTAATCGGGTAAAGGTTGTTCGAATATTGATTTGGTACGGAAGAGGCGTTTCCACCAAGCCGATCGATTTGAGTATACAACTGGTAATTGTGCCGATTGTTTAGACACTTCGATATTGTTTCCTACAGGCATATTTATTTAACCAAACAAATGGGCCAAAGATTTCTTGAATGAAGTTTAGTAACTAGATTATCGGTTGTACAAATCGGCCGAATCTTAATATTGCTTTTTTTGAACTGCTAGTTGTTGCTGATTTTTGCTGATGTTATTGATCTTTTCCGACCGAATATCACGCTTCGTAGTTTCAATTCCTTTAATCTTTCCTGCCCGTATGCTTCGTTTTACTCCTTCAATGTTGAGTCGTTTTTGAATTGTGTGTTTTTTAATCGTCATGCGAGCCTCTTTGAAAATTGATCTAGTTGTCAAGGTATTAACCCATTCTAGATGGAATTACGTTCCCGCAACAAAAAGCGTTTCGGCTAAAAACAATTAAGACAACAAAAAGCCTAGATTTTTGTAATTTAATCTGATTCTGAGAGGTATCTTTATCACTTCAATCATTTAGTTAAAGAACCTGTAAATTACTAATTTGTACGAAGATAACTCTAAACAAGCGCGAACCAACAAATGGAATCTTTTTAAGGATGAAAAACTTGGAATTAGCGGAGCATATAAAATTTGGTTTTTCAGATCTACGACCCAATTAGGGAAAGATGAGATCCGGACTGTAAACACTTTTTCAGTATTAACACAAATTACAGTGAGAAGAATGGAATGAAGTAATGGAGATTACAGTTCCTAGGAGAAAATCGTATCTTTTGAGATTAATATTGATTAAAGAAAAATATTGGTTGGGCTATCTTGAAAATAGCTTTTCACGTTATCGTGAATCTTTGGATGGTCCAAAACATCCTCTGTCTGTAACCATTCAATGTGACGATGTTGCTCTAACATGGAATCCTCAATAATAGAAATTTTTTCTTTTTGAGACAGAGGAAGCTCAAACTGACAAGCAATGGTAACATAATGAGTTCCACAGCTGTCATCTTGGAAATTGTTCTCGTAGATGTGGTCGTAAAGACCTTTTAATCGTAATTGACTAGTATGTAATGGAAACCCAATCTCTTGTTTAGAGATCCTCTCTAAACCTTCTGATAAATATTCATTTTTATATACTTTTCCACCAGGGACAAAAAGGCTACCTCGAGCTGGATTGTTACTTCTCTCTCCGACCAATAATCTGTTTTGGAAAAAAATGAGTAAATCAATCGAAACCAGTTGTGTCAAGCTTAATGCTTGAAAATAGTCTTCTTGACTTAAACGTTTCTTTTTCATAAAATCCTTCATGAGTCTTGTCCCAAATATTTATAAACGCTTTGCAACTGCATATTCTGATAATACTTTCTGAATATCGATCTTTCTATCATTCTCGATTTATTTCACCGACATATGTAAAACCAATCAAATACTAATGCCAAGTTCCTTACGAAACAAACCATTTTTGCTTGCAAGGTGAAAGGATAGCAACCATTTTATCATCCACTTAGTGGTTTGCTTCAACGCTACTAAATCATTTGTACTTTTCGGGATATTAAAAATATGCTTAATCAGGTTTGCAAGGTTGGTTAAAACGGTAGATGTTTTTGCTGATATCAGGTAAGGCTTGCCAATTGTCTTCGGGCAAAGTGTATCGAAAAATAGTTGAATTATCCGGTTCATGATGGAATCGACGAAAATATACTAATGCCAACATTGGTCGAGGTTGAGCTGTTTTATTAGGCATTCCTCTGTGCCAGCAACGCATATCTCTAATCACCAATGACCCCGCAGGTATTAGCATTCGTACTGAAGCTAAACTTTGAACTCTTTTTTCTAAACTTAGCTGATTGTCTTCGGGCCGATCAACCATTAGGTGGGAGGAAGGCCAAACTTCGGTCGCACCATTTTTTTCGGTGAAATCGACCAAAGGAATGTTAATTACAGCTTTGGTCATAGGTAGAACATATGGCGTATCTGGAAATAGGTGGCCTGCATCCCGATGAATATGCTGAATTGAGCAATTCGGCCAGGCGGTATTATTACCGTAAGGTAAATAGCTAAAAAAGTTATCCCCCAATGCCATTTTCAGAATCTGCATAGCAAATGGGTTTTGTACAATTAGTGGATCTAAGAATGGTTCCTTCATTGGAGGACTAATACCGCCATGATTGTTGGGCCATTGCTTGCCGTATTTGTACTTTGCTTGATCCAAATATTGGTCAAATAATTCGGCAATCCAACCAGGTTCAAACACTGACTTCAGTATCACATAACCGATTTCTCTTAATTGCCGGCAGGCTATTTCTAAGCTACCAGTATCCAACTGACTGGATTCTCGTTCACTCGGTGAAATTTGCATTGTTAATCTCCCTTTTAGTTTTTGATTCTTCGTCTAAACTTAGACTCAGCCTATTTCCCAAGTATAGCAGATAACAAATTAGTTATACCATTACGGGCACAAAGGTTTTGGATTGAT
>JACLAC010021521.1_pt1 | contig 12129 bp, 11 predicted proteins | sample 8027881 | NCBI WGS metagenome assembly JACLAC01 (sample SAMN15725517, study PRJNA655200) | protist metagenome | isolation source: fluorescence activated cell sorting (FACS) single amplified genomes of... | place: Spain: Blaines Bay Microbial Observatory, Mediterranean Sea | collected 2016-01-19 | reverse complement strand
CCAATCGCATCGGCTATGAAATGGCGGAGCATCTACGCGAGGCTGGTGCCGAGTTTGACGAGATCTTACAAAGCCCCCGGTCGGCCCGCCAAGTCGGTGAAGTACTATGTCAAATTGTGCACTTCCTCGCCGAACCGCTGGGACGCAAACAGCTGGAAAAAACCTATCGTGCTTTATTGAGCTTTTGGCCGGGTCCGACTGGATCCGGTGACGAAGAAACGGTCGCCGCATTATTGCGCAGCTGTTATAGACCTGAAGCGCTGCTGTATCCCGGTGCCGGCGCCGAGATGGAAGAGGCTCTGCCGCCGATTGAGAAGGTCGAACCGCAGGATATGGAGGCGATTGCCCATTTTTGCAGCTATTTGCGGCGTTGGCTCAGGGCGGCGTCGCTGCCTGTAGACCAGTTACTGATGACCGTCGCCCAGGACCTTCTACAGGAAGGGGATTTGGCCCGGGCGCAGAAGTTGGCAGGACATTTGCGCAGCCGCGCCGATCAGCATGCGGATTGGTGCTTGCCCGAGCTGGCCCGGGAGTTGAGCCTTGCCGTACAAGGCAAAGCCGGGGTGCTCGCCGAAGAAGAGGATATTTTCGCCCCGCGCCCAGGGCGGATTTCACTGACGACGATGCACAAGGCTAAGGGCATGGAATGGGATCTAGTCTACGTGATGGGAGTTGGCGGCGATTGGTTTCCGCACGATCTCGATGCCCATTTTCTCGGAGAATACGCATTCCTCGGTGGCGACCCATGTGAAGACGCGCGGGCAGAGCTGTTGAGTTTGACCGGAGAGATTGGATCGGCGCGGCTATCGGCGACGGATATGGCCCATGTCGAGGTGATCGCTGAACGCTTGCGTTTACTCTATGTGGCCATTACTAGGGCGCGGCGCTATCTAGCGATTAGTTGGAGTCGCGAAATTCCGCGAGCGACCCGGTCCCACGCTGTGCCGCTGGCTGAGGCGTTCCGTAAACTCGAAGCCTATTTCCGATCGCAACGTCAATCGTTCGATGATTGACAAGGCGTTCAAATTCAGCCAGAGTTTGCTGACCGCTTTTGATCAATGCCGTCGTAACTTCCTGCTGCGTTATCTGCGCCATCTACAGTGGCCAGCCCCGTTGACCGACCCGATCCGCGAGTGCGAGCAGGCTGTCCAACGCGGCCTGTCGTTTCATCCGTTTGTTCTGCAGGAGAGTTTGGGTTTAGAGATCAAAGACGCGGTACAAATGAACGAAGACCCGCTATTGTCGGCATGGTGGGACAATTGGCGCAAACCGAATCGGGCTGAAGGCCAAGCGCTCAGGGCTATCGGGTGAAGTGCTGCAAGTCTGATCGAGCCTGGTTCGCGAAGCGGCGAGTTAGCGCATACTGAAGTTCTATCTGAGCTGATCTGAGCGCGGCTCAGCCGCATTCTACGTATCGACTAGGGTGCCGAAGAGCGTATGTGATGTCGTGTCTTCAATATGCAGATTGATAACTTCGTTGGCTTCCACTTCTTGCGTGAATATGGCCGTTTTGCCCTGGCGGGTGCGTCCATAATAGCGGGGTTTGCCATCGGCAGCAGGGCGTTTCGATGGCCCTTCAACCAAGACTTCGACGCTCTGGCCAATCCAACGTTGGTTGCGCTCACGCGAAATGCCTTCTTGTAATTTAATTACCTGCTGTAGGCGCTCGCCCTTGATTTCTTCGGGCACGTCATCGGGCATTTTCTTGTCGGCGTAGGTGCCCTCGCGTGCGGAATATTTGAACATAAACGCCGAGTCGTAGAGGATTTCTTGCATCAGCTCATAGGTTTGGCAAAAATCCTCGTCGGTCTCGCCGCAAAAGCCGGTGATGATATCCGTGGTCAGAGCGATATCGGGCATCGCCGCTCTGAGTTTGTGTACTAACTCTCGATATTCTTCGATATTATAACCGCGCTGCATGGTCTGCAATTGTGCGTTGGATCCGCTCTGGACGGGCAGGTGCAGGCTGGGGCAAACTTCGGCGACCTCGGCCATCGCATCGATGACTCGGTCGGTGAAATCCACCGGATAGGGAGAGGTAAATCGCACTCGCTCGATGCCGTCGACTGCGCTGACTTGCCGCAGCAGGTCGGCGAAGTCGGTCTTGCCCTCGCGATAGGAATTTACCGTCTGTCCTAACAAGGTGACCTCTTTGAAACCCTCTTGCGCGATGCGCTCGACTTGGTTGACGATCTCATTGGCGGAAATGCTGCGCTCGCGTCCGCGGACATAGGGCACGATGCAGAACGTGCAAAATTTGTCACAACCGCGGATTATGGTTACCCAGGCGTTGGTACCGGTTTTGCGCACCGGATCGACGCCGACATAGTTTTCGCTGCGGTCGAGTCGGACATCCAATAAGGCGTCGTTGCTCGATTGCGCGAGTATTTCCGGCAGACGCCGGTAGGCATCGGGGCCCATCACCAGATCGACGAAGGGCGCCCTGGCTGGAAGTGACTTGCTCAAGTGTTGCGCCATGCAGCCCAAGACGCCCAAGGTCAGGTTGGGGCGGTGGGCACGCAGGCCATTGAGTTGGCTGACGCGGCCGATGACCCGTTCTTCAGCGTGCTCGCGCACCGCGCAGGTGTTGAGCAGGATGATATCGGCCTCTTCGGCGGTCGTCGTGATCTGATAGCCCGAATCGTTGAGGATGCTTGCGACCAATTCGCTATCGGCGACATTCATCTGACAGCCATAGGTTTCGATATAGACGCTGCGACTGGTCGGCTCGCGGCCCGGTCGTGAAGCGGCAGGTTGGTACTCGACTGCTTCGAGGATGGGCAAGTTCATATGCGCACTCCAAAGACGCGATCTTCACGGGCTTGTTCTACCTGTACGTCAATAATTTGATTGCGGGCGGCCGAACCAGTAAATAGCGTCTTGATATAATTGTCGCTCAAACCGATCTGTAAGCCGGTTGTTTGATCTTGGCGTCCTTCGCAGAGTACGGGCAAGCGCTGGCCGACAAAGCGCTGGTGGAAGGCCAGGCGCTTTTGCTCGCTCAAGGCGATTAGCTCTCTGGTGCGCCGCTTTTTTGTCGCCTGTTCCTGGTGCTCGCCCAACTTTTCTGCCGGAGTTCCTTCGCGCAGCGAGTAGGGGAAGACGTGAAAATAGGTCATCGGCAAATCGCTTAACAGCGCTTTTGTCTGCGCGAAATGCTCATTGCTTTCGCCGGGAAAACCGACCATCACGTCGGTGCCAATGGCGCAATTGGGTATGAGGGCCGCGATGCGTTCGATGCGCTGAGCATAGTAGGCGCGGTCGTATTGGCGGCCCATGCGTTTGAGAATCTGGTCGTCGCCGCTTTGCAAAGGCACGTGGAAATGGCGACAGAAGACCGATGAAGAGGCGGCAAAGTCGATCAGTGCGTCGTCTATATAACCCGGTTCGATGGAGTTGAGGCGGATGCGATTGAGTCCGTCGATCTTGACGAGTTCGCGCAATAGAGCAACGAGCGCCTGCCGATTGTCCTGGTCGTAGCCATAGCTGCCAGTATGGACACCGGTCAGCGCCAATTCGCGATAGCCGGATTCGACCATATTACGAGCCTGGGCAATAATGTCGCCTGAATTGCGGCTTGCACTGTAACCGCGAACCGAGGGAATAATGCAATAGGTGCAGTGTTCGTCGCAGCCGTCTTGAATTTGCAGCATGCCGCGGGTGCGGCCTTGAGCGACGGTTCCTTCGATGGCGAGGAATTGCTCGGTGCGTGGGCGTTCCGCCGACGGCAGTGGCGCTAGGGCGTTGCCGCTTAAGTGCGCTTCGAGCTGGTCTATGAGCCTGGATTTTTCGCCATTGCCGATCAGCAAATCGGCCCCCGCGGCTCCCAGCTCTTGCGGACGGCGCTGGGCATAACAGCCGGTGGCGACTACTGTGGCGGCGGGGTTTTGTCGCTTGGCGCGGCGCACTGCTTTGCGCGAATCGGCATCACCGGAGCCGGTGACGGTGCAGGTATTGACCACGTAGACATCGGCTTCGGAGCCAAAGGGCACGATCTCGTAGCCACGTTTATCAAAGCCATTGGTCAGAGCTTCGACCTCATAGCTATTGAGTTTGCAGCCCACGTTTTGCAGGGCAATGCGCAGTGTAGTATCGGGTGTTGAAGTACTCATAGCCTAAGAGATCGTTTTAAGGTCGGATCAGACTATAAAATCTATAGATCTGGCCGCAATTGGGCAATGGCTGCTGTGGTGGGATATCGCCGTCAGGCCGGTTCCAATTGCGCGTAGGCAACGGCGACACGTTTGACCTGGGTTGAAAATTTAATCGACAACTTCATTTTTTCCCCGTGACCTTCGCGCTCGAGGATCTGGCCGCGTCCCCATTTGCCGTGGCGGACCCATTGGCCGACAGCGAGGAAATCGTCTGAATCTACAAAGTCGCCGAATTCGGATGTGCTCTTCGTCTGCTCTGGTTCGTCCCATTCGTAGTGCACGCCTTTGGGGGTGGCAGATTTGGAAGTCGGTTTGATTTGGCGCGCGGGAGGGGCGCTTCGCTGTGAGTCGCTGCGTTGTCGGGAGCGAGCAACGCCGCGATCGATCTCGGAGCTGGTTTCGATCAGTTCGGTAGGGATTTCGTTGAGAAATCGCGAAGGCTCGGACTCGATCATATTGCCATAGGCGTAACGCCTGAGGGCATAGGTAAGGCTGAGTTTTTCTCGTGCACGCGTCATACCGACATAACACAGTCGGCGTTCCTCTTCAATCGCCTGGGGATTAACGCGGCTTTCATCGACGGCCCGTGCCGTGGGAAAGAGGTTTTCCTCCATCCCGCAGACAAAAACTAGGGGGAATTCCAAACCCTTGGCACTGTGCATGGTCATTAGGGTGATTGCATGGCCTTCGTCGCCGTTTTCGTCGGCCGAACTCATTAGTGATTTCTCTTCGAGATAGGCCTCGAGCGAATTCTCCTCGTTGGAATCGAAATACTCGGTCATTTCCGCCAGCAATTGATCAATATTCTGTTGCCGGGCTTCAGCTTCGGGCGTGTTCTCCCCGCGCAGCATTTCGCGGTACCCACTTTGCTCGACTACTTCATTACCCAGTTGGGGCAGGTCTATGGTCTCCTTCGCGGCGATCAGTCCGCGCAATAGCGCCGAGAATTCGCCGAGGCTCTTAGCCGCCCTGCCGCCGAGATTGGGCACCTCATCGATTTGCTCTAGGGCCGAGAATAGGCTCAGGCTGCGCTCGCGTGCAAAGATTTGCAGACGCTCGAGGGAAGTGTCGCCAATGCCGCGGCGGGGGGTGTTGACGATGCGGCGCAGGGTGACATCGTCGATCGGATTGATCAAAAGTCGCAGATAAGACAGAATGTCCTTGATTTCCTTACGGTCGTAAAAGCGGATTCCGCCGACGATGATATAGGGCAAGCCAGAACGCTGCAGTTCCTCCTCGAGCGGCCGCGATTGTGCGTTGGTGCGGTAGAGAATTGCGGCATCCCCTAGCCCATAAGCACCCGTAGAGGTGTGGCGGCGAATAGTATCGACAACGTGCCGGGCCTCGCGGCGATCGCTATCGCATTCGACGACCTTTACGGGGTCGCCATCGGGGCCTTCGGTCCACAACTCCTTGCCTTTGCGGTCCTGATTGTTGCCGATGACGGCGTTGGCGGCGGCGAGTATTCGAGCGGTGGAGCGATAATTTTGCTCCAAGCGGACGATATTGGCATCTGGGTAGTCGCGTTCGAAATCGAGAATATTGCGGATGTCGGCGCCGCGGAACTGGTAAATGGATTGATCGTCGTCGCCGACTACGCAGATGTTGCGATGGTGGGCGGAGAGCTGGCGGCAGAGCATATACTGGGGTTTGTTGGTATCCTGGTATTCGTCGACAAGGAAGTGTTCAAAGCGCTCTTGGTATTTTTTCAGGATATCCGGATGGCGGTTGAACTGGCTGACGACTTCGATCAGTAGGTCGTCGAAGTCAAAGGCGTTATTGCGGCGCAACTCGGTCTCATAGGCTGTATACAATTCGGCCATCTGCCGTCGGCCCGGCGCTTCGCCAGCTTGACGGGCGAATTCGGTTGGATCGAGCATCGCGTTTTTGGCCTGGCTGATTTGGCCAATTACTTGGCGAGGGGTCAATTCCCGCTCGTCGATATTGTTGGCCTTGAGAATGCGCCGGACCACCGCACGGCGGTCGTCCTCGTCGTAGATAGAGAAATTGGAATCGAGTCCAAATCCTTCGGCCTCGTAGCGCAGCAGCCGCACGCAAATGGAGTGGAAGGTGCCGATCCATATATCGGAGGCCGGACCGCCGACCAGTGCTTCGACGCGTTCGCGCATTTCGCCGGCGGCCTTATTGGTGAAGGTTACGGCGAGTATCCTCCAGGGCGCGATACCGATTTCGTTGACTAAGGAACCAATGCGGTAGGTCAGCACGCGGGTTTTCCCCGAGCCCGCGCCTGCGAGAACTAACAGGGGGCCTTCAATGGTTTCGGCGGCGCGACGTTGTGCGGGATTGAGGGCATTTAGTATCGACATGAAAAACCAACAGGTAACGCGGGGAGCAGCTAGTGGCAGTCAGGGCTCGTGGGGCGGAGAGTATATAGTAGAAGACCTTGGAATCGTGTCAAGGCTTCAATTAGTTTGCGAGCCCCGAGCGAGTCGTTGTCGTTGTTTAATCTGTCGTTTTGCGCGCTCGTGCTCTTTGTTCGTGCGGCTGAATATGTGAGTGCCGTCGCCCCGGGCGACGAAATAGAGATATTCGGTCGGGGCTGGATAAAGGGCCGCCAGAATCGAAGCTCTGCCGGGGTTGCCGATCGGGCCGGGTGGTAACCCGCGGTGTCGATAGGTGTTGAACGGGGATACCACCTGCAAATCGGCGTTGGTCAAACGCTTTTTGTGCACTCCAAGTGCATATTCGACGGTGGCGCAAGACTCGAGCCGTCGATTTAGCTTAAGTCGGCGCTGGAACACGCCAGAAATCACTGGGCGCTCCAGTTCGGCGACGGCTTCGCGTTCGACGATGGAAGCCAATGTAAGGGCCTCGTGCAAGGTCATGTTTAGTTCGTCTAGGCGCTCAAAAAGCGAATCGGCGAATACGCTCCTGAATTGGTCGACCATGACTTCGACAATTTCCCGTTCGTCGGCTTTCGGATTGAAGAAGTAGGTTTCGGGGAATAGATAGCCCTCTAGTGTTTCTGCCTCGAGCCCCAATTCGCGGATAAAGGGGATGTCTTCTGTAGCGGCAACAAATAGGCTTGAGTCAACCAAGCTCTCTTTGTGCAACAGGCTTGCGACTTCGTGGCGAGTCAGCCCCTCGGGCAGGGTGGCTCGTTGCGTATGGATCGGTGCTTTGAGCAGATCACTGATGATGCCGACCAGGTCGCGGGTGCCATCGAGTAAATAGGTGCCGGCTTCGAGCTGGTGACTAAGCCCTTTGAGACGGACGGTCCAGGTGAAGACCGCAGCGCTCCGCACGAGGTTTTCTCGTTCGAGCATGTCGCCGATGGCTCGTGCGCTTGCCCCTTGGTGAATGACGAGCTGTCGTGGAGGTTGAGCATCGGTCGGCTGGTTGTAGTACCAGAAGGCCGTTAGGGTCACTACAGTGCATATCAGCACGGCTAGCAGAACGAGCGACAACACACGACGCAAGGTCGGGTTGGATTGGATGTCTGCCGAGTTCATATTGGGAAGAAGACCGGATCTCTTGCGCATGTCAAGAGATCAATGGCGGCTAAAAAGCCGTAAGAAGAATTTATGTAGCGCCGGATTGAGCGGGATGGGGGCCGGAGCCGATTCGGATTCTTTCGAAGACTGAATTTGGTCCGGAGTTTCTTTTTGCTCGCTGGGGCGATACTCTTGTAACTTGGATTTAAAAGCGTTGTAACGGCGGCGGCGGCGGACATAGGTTTTCCCCAGTGAATCGAGACTGGGAGGCCGGTTGAGTTCCCAGTCGGAACGGGCCGAATCCATCACTGGGACTAGGTCTGCGAGTGGTCTGATTTGCCCGATGCATTTCTGGTGCGCGGCGAGGTGGACTAAATGGCCTTCTGAGATCAAGGCTTGGCCGCTAATGCCCATTCCCGAAAAGGCGAGCGCGCGCCCGCTATCTTTAAGCGATCGGGCGTCGAGGACCTTAGACTGTTGGCAGATTTCGACGATTTGGGGTAGGAAATGGCTTACCCGCCCGGGATGAACGATTTGGTCGGAGGGGTTGGCAATGGCTTCGGCCATCGCGCTACGCAATACCTGGTCGTATCGGTCTTCAAAGATTTCAGGATCTCCGAACAATTCGACAATCAGGCCTTGCCCGACTGTGCAAATCGCACCCACCTGACCCACCTGTAGGGGGAAAATGCCACCGAGTGATTGCATTTGATGGGAGATGTTGTCGATCACCGCATGGACATTGTGCGTAGCGGAACAGGTCGCGGTCTGTGAAAGATAATTCTTAATCTGATCCCATACCCAATATTGTGGAGGCTCTCCAAAACGCGCGAGCTGCTCCATTTTGTAGGCTCGCAGAGGCCAGGGACAGGCGTCGGCGCGGTTGAATTCAGTTTGGTATTCGGTAGGGCGGCCTTCTTCGACGCAATTGACAGGCAGGGCGGCTTTGCGCTGCGGGCCGAGCAGGCAGCTGAACTGTAATGAGCGCGCTTGCGTCGAGCCGATAAGGATCTCCGATTCTCCGGCGAGAATCGAAGTGGGCAAAGGATTATCGGCATGAACCCGGCTGACCACCCCGGTGTCGGTTAGCCGCAAACCCATATTCAGGGCTTCCGACAGGGTGATCATATCGGGCGGGTCGGCGCCGAGGCCGAGGGGAAGAATTGGATAGACCACCATGTTTTGCAGCTTGCCTCTAGTATCGTAGATCGGCGGTCCAACAATGACCTGATCGAGATGTTCGGCGAGGCTTTTTGAGAAGGTTAGGCTCATATGCTCAGCGAAGTAGTGCGGCGGCGAACTGGTAACTACCGGCGGCAAAACCGAAGCTGCTGTACCCAGCTATGAGTGCCAGTGTGACGGTGATTGGGAATAGTAAAACCATCTTACCATCGAGACTCGGGGTGCCCTTAAGTTCGAGAATGGCGAGAGTGGCGTCGTGGCCGAGTATGGTGCCGAGTAAAGCAGAGCCAAAGGCCAAGGCAAATTGCGTGTTTTTCCATCCCAACAGATGGTCCAGCAAGTATACCGATGACAGGACCATAAGCACGCAAAGCGGCCAGCGCATGTGGCCCTTAAATAGTTGTCGCAGACCTAAGGTGTAAAGTACCGTCGCGGTGTAGGGCCCTAAAATCAGCATACCCGAAGAAATGCCGACGACAGCGGTGAGAATTAAGCGGGGGTGTGAGTCCCAGAGCGCAATTAGGAAACCGGCCGCAAAGCAACCGGTGAGAAAATTTCCTGCTAGGCCGAGGCGGCCGCTTAAACTGGCTTGGGCATTCATGGCAAGTGTAATTGGGCTGGCAGAAATTGGCTATTGATATAATTCTTCTTCGTCACCGTCGATGACGCGCTGGATCTTTACTGCGCGTTGCTTGCCGTCCAGCCCAGGTAGCCCGAGGAATTTGGGATGATTGCCGAGAAAGACGATTGCCGGATCATCCTTGTTTGTGTCGAGTTTAACGATATCCCCTTTGCGCAAGTCCGCAAGTTCGCGGAGTGGCAGCGATCCTTCGGCCACCTGAACATGTACCGCTACTTTGACATTGTCCAAGGTACGGTTTTGCGCGAGCGTGCGGTTGGGAGAAGGCTGTTTGCTACGCTGTTTATAATCCGGGGAGAGCTGAGGTAGCAAGGGCTCAAGGACGGACAAGGGATAACACAGGTGGATCAATCCCTGCACATTATTCGAATGGGCTTCAAGGGCCAGCGAGACGACAGGGTCTGAACTGTTGGCGATCTGGATAAATTCTGGATTCGTTTCAAGGGTTACACCCGAAATAGAAACGGGGTTTGCCGCTTCCCAAGTCGATTCCAAATCGCCAAATATCTGGTTAACCAACTTGTTGACAATGTTGGATTCTATTTGAGTCAGAGGGCGCGGCTCGCCTTCATAGCCCCGTCCTTGCCCACCAAAGGCGCGGTCGACGATGGCCATCAATAACTCGGGAGCAAAACACAACACAGCTGGGGCGCCGGGTGGATCCATTGTGAAACTATAAGCGGAACAGGGCGCGTTTAGAGAAAGGACGAATTCGCTGTAGAGCACTTGATCGACATAGGCGAGATCCACGTCGATGGCCATCCGCATTGAACCGGCAAGGGAAGAAGAAAACATTCGTGCGAATTGTTCGTGAATGCTCTCAATAGCGCGCAATTGCTCTTTATTAACGCGCTCTGGTCGTTTGAAATCGTAGGAGAGTGGTGCATTGACAAGCGGGTTGTTACCCCGCGCTGATTCAGATTTGACTACCGAAGAGAGCAGGCCTTCAAGTTCTTCGTCACTTAGATTTTCCGACATGGCGTTAATACCTAAATTACTGTAAGAGATAGACTAATGACAGGTGAAACCGACTTGGCCAAGGTAGAGAAAAAAGAGAGAAGTGTCAATCGCATCTTTGGAGCGGCACATCGTGAAATTAGGTCTAAAGAAAGATCGGATTCAGTCGATAATACTATATAATATCAAGTAGTATTGATTTGCAGGTGCTTACACCGCACAATTTTTTACGGTTAAATAGCAGTGACAAACATAAGGAGGACCAAGGATGGTCAATCAACAAACTGCAACGATGCAGGTGCCATGTTCAGGATGGGCCTTGGAAGACAAGAGCGAGCTCTTGCTCAAGCTCTACAAAAAAGCAATGCTCTGTATGGACGATGCGCTCGAATTAATAGAGCTCGGCCAGATGGTGGAGAAGGGCAAATGTCTGATTCATGCTCAGGACATCGTCATGCAATTGGCCGATGCGTTGGATTACCAGGGCGAGGGCTATGAGGTGGCGGATAATCTGAACCGATTGTATATCTACGTCTACCGCCTTTTGACCCGCGGCAATACCCGTCTGGACTGCGAGGCCATACGTGAAGCTAGAGAACTGATGGCGAGGCTGTTGACGGCTTGGGAGCAAGCTGCGTCTGGATTAGAGTCGGCCATACCGGCTAGCCGAGCGCGATTCTGAGCCCATGGACCGCACCGTTTTCTTGACGCTAAGGGGGAATCCGATTAACTTCTCACTTTGAAGTCCCGTATAATAGTGGCGGGACCAGATCCGAGGAGGGTTGCGGTGGACCCCCAGGTGCTCATCAGCATCTCGAAGCTTTCCCATACCTATGCTGGCACGCGAAATAGCGCTGGGCGCGAAGCGCTCACGGGAGTCGATCTGGACATTGCTTCCGGTGAGATGCTCGCGTTGCTTGGCCCCAATGGCAGTGGCAAATCGACACTGTTGCGCGTTCTTACCACGGCGTTGGTACCGACTTCGGGTGCCGTGTTGGTGGGAGGTGCGAGTTTGCAAGGGGACCCGGTTGCTGTGCGCCGACAATTGGGGGTAGTTTTTCAAAAGCCTGCGCTCGACGGCAAAATGACAGTAGCTGAGAATCTGCGAGCTGCTGGGTTGCTCTATGGCATGGGGCGCTCTTCGGTACGGGCTCGCAGTCAAAAACTACTAGATGAAGTAGGTCTTGCAGATCGCAGAGACGAACGAGTGGAAACTCTTTCGGGGGGCATGTCGCGACGCGTAGAGTTAGCTAAGGCTCTGTTGCCTGAGCCGGCGATACTCATTCTCGACGAACCAACGTCAGGATTGGATCCGGTAGCCCGGCAAGACTTTTGGCGATTGCTTGAGGCGCTCAGAGATGATAGGCCTCTGACGGTCGTCGTCTCGACGCATTTACTGGATGAAGCCGATCGCGCAGAGCGAGTAGCGATTTTGCACGAAGGTCGACTGTTGGTGTGCGATGCACCGGAGGTTTTGCAGCGAGAATTGGGGCGAGAGATTCTCACACTCGCTTGCGATGATGCCGAAACGCTGAAGGGTGATATGCAACGTGAAATGACCCTCGATGGCATGGTCGTTGACCAATCTCTTCGAATCACCCTCGCGGGCGATGTTAGTTTAGACGAAGTGTTGCGCCGTTTTCGCCCGCAAATCCGTTCCCTCACCATATCACCGCCCTCTCTCGATGACGTATTCGTTCGCCATACAGGCCATCGCTTGCAAGTGGGAAATCAGCCTTGA
>JACLAC010014462.1_pt1 | contig 12137 bp, 7 predicted proteins | sample 8027881 | NCBI WGS metagenome assembly JACLAC01 (sample SAMN15725517, study PRJNA655200) | protist metagenome | isolation source: fluorescence activated cell sorting (FACS) single amplified genomes of... | place: Spain: Blaines Bay Microbial Observatory, Mediterranean Sea | collected 2016-01-19 | reverse complement strand
ATAAATTCGGAATACCTACAGTGGCAGTGTTTACAGGAAATAAATCTCTACATTGTTATTACACTTACGAAGAACCAATTGACACTAAATTATGGCAGCAAATGCAGTTGGACGCTCTGGTATACTGTCCTATTGCCGACCAAAGTATTAAAGATTTGCCCCGTATATTGCGTTTAGTCGGTTTTAAGCATTCCAAGACTGGTAATTACTCCGAGGTTTACGCCGAGTCGGGTATTAAGTACTCATATGAGGATTTAAGAAACAAGATACCAGCAAGAACTGTTGAAACTAAGAAAAAGAAACCTGTTGTTAAAGCTCAGAAGAAACACAAGATTGCAAAACGTCCTGCGCCAAACACTGCGTCTGAAATGCCTTGTCTACCATCAAATGAAAGTTTTATTTCAATAGCCGTAACAACCAAATTTGAAGATGTCCATCGCATCATTAAAACAGGTACAGATAAAAATGGGTTATTAATCGTTCAGAATCTCAGAAATCATTAATTCATCGAATTTTATGCTGATGACTATGTAGCGATATTACCTTTAGATTCTTTAGTACGCTTGCTAGAAATAAAAACCGCACTGGAAGTTTTAGATACTGTAATTTGTGAAGATTACGATACTTGGCTAAATATAGGTATGGCTCTGCATCATGAAGGCTCTACCAATGGTAATTTAGATTTCTCTGATGGTATGCGAGAACTATTTCATGCTTGGTCGCAGGGCTCAGATAAATACGATGAGGATGTAACAGAGGCAAAATGGGATAGTTTTAGTAACCGCGATGATAGCGTCAAAATAAATACTCTTTTTTACCATGCCCATCAGAAAACAGACAACGTAGAGCGATTGGCTCGAAATGTCTATCCGCTGGTAGATAGTTACTACATAGAGTTTGAACTAAATCAGCAGAAACAAAACCTAACAGCAGCGTTAAATGCTGAAGACGCTGCGCAGTATATGGACAAGATGCCCATGAGACAAAGAGTATCTCACTATATAGAGAACTATATGTCTCAAGACCTGCGCTACAATTTGCATCTGCGCGAGTTTGAATATAAGGGCAAAATTCTAGACATTCATGATTTTCACCTACACTTAGTAGTCATATTTAATAAAGAGGTATCTGAGGCTATTTTCCGCAAAGCTTATGAGAAATATGCCACTAAATACGCTTATCATCCATTTCAAGAGTATATCGAAGGTTTATTAGATAAAGAGTATCAACCCTCTAATACTGACTATCAAAATGCTATTGAATACCTGAATCAAGTCGCAACTGACTATTTACGAGTACAGGATGATTTTGAACATTTGCTGTTTCGTAAATGGTTGTTGGGAGTAGTTTGCAGAGTATCGGAACCTGGATATAAATTTGACGGGGTTTTGATGCTCAAAGGTGGGCAAGGTCTAGGTAAAACTACATTCTTTGAAGCTGTTGCAGGCTTAGAGTATTACCGATCGCATTTAGGCAGTATCGACCGAGATTCATTGGCGAAAATGCACCGAGCGATTATTATCGAGCTGGCTGAGATATCGGCTACTTTTGGCAAGGTAAAGAACGAAGCCTTAAAGAATTTCATTACTGAAAGAATTGATACTTTCCGTCGCCCTTATGGTTATACAGATTTAGACCATCCGAGGCGTTTTGTCTTTTGTGGTTCTACCAATGATGATGAATTCTTAACAGACCCTACAGGTAGCAGAAGATATTGGGTTCTAGAAATTAACGAGATAATAGACACGGAAGCTATCGCCCAACATCGAGACGAAATATTTCGCGCAGCTTATATTTTGAAGCTATATGGCGAACAGCCTTATCTAAATCCTGAAGAATCTACCATTAACGAAAATAGAAACAAGGCTCATAAAAAAGTCACGCTTTTGGATGAAGCTATCGCTGAAATCGTCTGTCAACGCATGAATAATCAGGAGAAAGTTAAGGGTAGTCCAGTTGAAAAATCAATGTCCCATATCCCATTTTTATCAAACGATATAGTCAATGGCTTGCAAAATAGTTATCCAACACTCAAACCCTCGACACATGGGATAAATGCAGCTTTAAAAAGTATTGGTTTCGAGCAGGTGCAGAAAAGGGTTAATGGAAAACCAGGAAGATGGTGGCAACCAACAGATAAGTATTACGAGCTTCGTCAAGAGGAAGAAGATAGTTGAGTTGGTTTTCCTTCCATAAATAAAATGTTGGGCAGTTCTTTTAAGAGGGACTGCTTTTTCTTTTAGCGGTTGAAACTGTAGCAATTTGGTGTAGTAGTAAAAATTTACTGTTGCATTAGCCAAAAAACTACCAATGTATTGATAGGTATAGCTTTTATCTATTCGAGGAGAACTGACCCTGCAACACTGTAGCAGACTGTAGCAGTGGACTGTTGCACCCGCAAGCGCGATGGGGTATACAACAGAGGCGTACTGCAACAGTGAAACAATCTTTTTTAGTTAACTTTATGGGGGATATATGATGTGTAGTAGGAGAGGAGTATAGGACTATAACTATAGATATCCTGAAAGGTTTGGTCTCTTTTCACTGCTACACTGTTGCAGTTTGCGCGTAATGTACACCCCGCATATGTTGTAAGTGCTACAGTTAACTAGACGCACTGTTGCAGTCTGCTACACTTCGATCGAGGCTATTTAAACGAAACGTATACTAGACAATGCTTTCAGCTATATTATGGAAGTGTAGCAGTGAGTTTTGACTGAGTGTTGCACTGCTACATTACATAGAGAATCAGTTTAATTCCTCACTACAGATAATCATCGGAATTGGTTGATATTTCAATTCTGATTTTTGGCGATCGCTAATTTTATGCAGATCGTGCTGATTATAGATTTTTACTAAATGAGTAAATAAATCTTGGTCGCTTATTCCGTTACGCCGTAAAGCATTTAATTCACGATTAATAGCTTGGGGTAAATGATGACGAAATACTCGATCGAGAAGATTAATCAAGGTCTTTTGTGACTCATCTTCGGTGAAGTTGAACAAAGTTCTTAATTCCCGCAAAACATATCTTTGTCCTTGGGTTAAATTTGAACTGTAGTCTCGTTCTGCTTGACGATGTTTTACTTCTTCGGCAAACTGCCTTTTAACCTTCATCACGATCGCATTATAGTCTGGAGGTAAATTAGCAGTAGGAGTTGTAGGTTCGCATTTAATAGAACCCAGAATACGAGAAACATCTTCGGTAACGACGTTGCCTTTTTTGTCTATCAAATATAATTTTTGATAGCTTCTAATGTCTGGACGATTGGGGTTTGATGCTTCACAGAAGACGTATGTACCCGATTTAGTTGAATTTCTAGCCGAACGAATACCATTAGGTAATTTAGTAATGCGATCGTATTCTTCAGGATGGTCTTGCTTCAATTGCTTTAAGATTTCCTCTGCATCTGTCAGTTCCATCAATTCTTCAGTTTCATCAAACAGACTTAGTTGAACGTTTTCTGATTCTGACTGCTTACCATAAATGGCATACATCGCTTCTTCGTTAAGCTGTTCGTTACGGTCTAAAATAGCTGCATCTTCGCCGATGGTGTCATGGATTTCTTGGATTCTATTTCTGAGTTTCTGCTGCAAGCCGAGATTACGTTCGATACCTAATTCTGGCAGGAAATTGAAGCCGTAAATTGTCTCTTTTTCGCTGCCGATACGGTCAATTCTGCCAAATCTTTGAATTAGCTTGACTGGATTCCAATGAAGGTCATAGTTGATTATTAAATCGCCATCTTGCATATTTAGACCTTCGGCTAAGACATCAGTAGCAATCAAGGTATTGATTTCTGGTTCATCTGCTTTGAGCTTGTAATCCTTATTGGCTTTGGGTGCAAACTTAGCTACCAATAGGGCTTTGCTTTTACCACTGCTGCTGTAGATTACATCAATATCATCTATGCTGTTGTCGGGATTGAGATTTTCGTAGAGATATTTTGCTGTATCCTCATATTGAGTAAAAATGAGCCGTTTCTTTCCTTTTAATAGAGGCTTGTCTAACCACTGCTTAAGAGTTTGCAGCTTATTATCTTGCTCTGGTGTAATAGGTTCGACAAGTTCGAGAAATTCTTGGAAGATTTGAACATCATGCTCTATATGCTTCTTAAGCTTTTTAGCATTAAAATCTTCTATGTCGTATTTTCTGGCTACTTCATTTAGAGCATTGAGTAAATCTATTTCTTCGCCTTCTGGATTCTCTTGAGAAAGCAATTTTTGTGCTTCTTCTCCTGCGGGAACAATACCAGCGTCCAATGCAGCAAGGAAGTTTTGGTGGATTATCAGTAGTTTTTTGACAGTGGTTTGAAAAGCACAGACGCTTGACTCAAAACGCTTAAATAGTAAGACTCGTATTAATCCTCGGAGGTTTGAACCTGCTCTTTGTAGCGTTAGATAAGGTTCTTGGTTTCGCTTCTCTTTAATGACGAAGTTCCACAGTCCATAACGAGCGTAACTAAGCTCATTCTTTAATAGATTTCGTAATTGTTTTTTACGTGGCTTACCGATATGCGATCGCAATTGTTGGTAGAGTCCTTGATAGGTATCTTCAATACTATATTCAATGGTTTCTAACTCCCGCTTAGGGAAGAAACGATGTTGACCTCCTACTAGGACGTATGCCTTACGTTTTCCTGTTTGGTAATCACGATAATCGTTACCCGACTCGATTACTTTTTGGTGGGTTTGGGCATCATAGCCATAGAAGCGAATGATTTGATTGCGGGTACGCCGAATCAGGACGTGGGATAGTAAATCTTGTAAATTGCGATCGCCTTTTTCCACTCCGCGAAAATACTCTTTTAGATTAGGCGGATCGATAGGTAAATCGGTTAAATCGTCTTGATGAAAAAGTTTGAGTTGATGATATATATCCCAAGCACTGTTGTTGCGCGGTGTAGCAGTTAATAAACAGCAGCGTTTACCAGCAGCGAGAAATGTTTCTAGTACCTTGTAGCGTTGAGTACCATGATTTCGTAGGTGATGGCTTTCATCAATTAAAATAAAATCTCGGTCTTTATAGCGGTAATCTTTGAGTAAGGGCGATTCGCGAATCGCCCCTACAGTGTCGTCATCTTGCTTCAGCATTCCTAAAGAAAGAACGCGGGCGTTTAAATGATATATCTCGTTGTAGCGTTCCCACATATCAATCAGAGGTGGGGGACAAATAATCAAAGGACGGGCTTTCTCGCTTTGTTCAAAATGCTTGACGATCGCAGCACCAATAAAACTTTTACCAAGTCCCACCACGTCAGCCACAAACGTACCCCCATAGTCGCGGATATTTTGGATGGCGTGTTTAACAGCTACCTTTTGAAAGTCTGCTAGCTGTTTACTAATTTCATTATCGACAATTAAATCTTTAGGGGCGACATCTTCCAGGCGATCGCGTACCAGAGTATAAAGCGTTTTCATATAGACATCATAGGGAGTAGCCAGAGACACCGCCCAAGACTGCTTCATCTCCTCCATCAACGCTTCGTCAAACTCTTCTGCTTCTGACCATAATTCTTCAAACCAGTCGGTTAAGGCTGCATGGTTATCGTTACCGTGAACCATTACGTTTAGTTCGGTATTGTGTTCGATGCCAGCCAAACTCAGATTGGACGAACCAACTGCTGCAATACCATTTTCGGTTCTAGCTAATTCTCTACCTTTATCGTCATAAACTTTGCCGTAATCAAAGATATAGGCTTTTGCGTGTAACGTACCTTTGGTATATACCTTGACCTCCAGACGCTTCTCTTCAATCATCTGCACCAAGTTGTTAATTAACGTCTGTGCTTCGTCTGTTTGGTCTAATAGCTCAATATCAGAACGAACATTTGCTACTGTTTCTGCTTTAATCTCTTTAACCTGACTGCGTTTGGGATAACTTTCAGCTTCGATGCGATCGCTTATCAGTTCCAATCTTTTATATCCTTGGGCGATTTGTTCGATTGTCTCGCGGTTGGAAGTGTTGCCAATCAATAACCGTAGCTGTTTGATATTTTTCAGGCGATCGCTAATGGCGGTAAAACCCGAAATAAAGAAGTAACCTACAGCAAAATGAGCAGCTTCGGATGATTCGAGAATACAGTTAATTTTATCTACTAACTTTTGGTTGCGATTATCAATAATGTCGTGACTGGGCATGAAAATAAGTAATAAGTAATAAGTAATAAGTAATAAGTAATAAGTATTTAATTTATTAAGAAGCTAATACTTCACTGAGAATAACTACAGGTAAATTAGATAAGTTACGAAAGCCTTTGTCGTTAGTTATAAAAAGGTCGCAGTTTGTAGATATGGCAGTAGCAGCATGGATAGCATCAGGGGTTTTTAAGCTATTATTTGCCCTTAAATTGGCTGCTTGTCGCAAAATAGCTTGCTCGATAGGAACAAGCTGCATTGATGAATTTAGCAGCAGTTGTTCGTAGTCAGAAATCAAGGACTCATCCTTATTCCGCAAAGGTAAAACTAACACTTCCATTAAAATTAGTTCGCTGCTGATAAGTTCTATTTCTTGCGCTTGAAACATTATCCACAAAGGCTTTAACAGGTCAAAATAATCTGTATTCACTTCAAGAGTGTAAATAAGCACCGCAGTATCTACATAAACCTTGCTACCAGAAGGAATAATTAACTGTCCCATGACTCTCTTTCCTCTCGTATTTGCCGATCTATATCCTCAGCACTCCTGAGATTGTTTCTACTACGGCTTTCTTCAATTATTTCTAGTACAGATCGTTTCCTTGCTTTGGGTTTTTGAGGTAGCACAACAAAGACATCAACAGTATCGCCGATTTCTCCTTCGGGAATTTCGATTTCAATTTTGTTTCCTGGTAGAACCTTGGTTGTTAGATGTAAAGCTGGTTGCATGATTTTATCCCACTCAAAAAATTTACTCTCTCCTCTATTGTCCTACAACCCATAAAGCGCAGCGACGCGATCGTCTATTTCCTTTTCCCACACTTCACAGTCAACACCTTTAGCATCAAGACATTTTTGGACTAATTGAGATATTGTTTCTTTTTCAAAATCAGAAGCTTTGGGAATTGGTAATTTCTCCAGATAAATTTCTTGAAGAGTAAGTCTTCCACCTTTATTAGCATCTCCTAAAACGGGACAAATTTCTTTGAGATAGTTCCATACAGATGCCGAATTCAAAACGCCGAGTAAGTAAAGATCGCTGATAGGAATAGAAAAGATTGTTTTTAATGGATAAATACCAGTAGTATCAAATGTGAAACGGCTGTCTTTAGCTATTTCAGGATAGATAATTTTTGGTTTGTCAAATATGGAATAATAAGCGACACTATCTTGAATTTCATACCATTTGTAAGTTCCTGATTTTCGCCCAGACCATTTTTTTGAACTAGACCAATTGCGTGGTTTAGGTTCTAGCTTATCTTTCCATTTCAAAAGATATTTTTCGATAGCAGGATAATCCTTTATATTAATTCCTCTTCTAGTAAAGATAAGCCATTGACTTTTATAATTAATTTGCCATTTTCTAACATCATTCCCCTTGATTAAAGGCTTAATAATTTCAGCACTTTTATGGTCTTTTTGGATTAAATCATCCTTTATTTTGTCATTAATTATAAATGCTTCATTAAAACCTGTTTTGATACCATAGAAAATTTGACCATTTACATACTCTTTTAGAGTTGTACCCGTCATATTCATTTTATGAATTAATCTTGCTGATTTAACATTAGTCAAAATCCAAGTGGAATTCTTTATATTGCCAGATGGTAGTAGGTATCCGCTTTGTTGAATAACTTTAAGTACATCAGGATAAGGCAAGTCTAATGTTTTGACCTGTGTAAAAGTACAAGAGCTATTCTTACTTTTGGTATTTTGCCCAATGAAAATTGTTGGAAACGTAGCAGCACTCTTGAATACTGGCAGTTCACCAAAATCTGTAATACTTTGAATTTGACAATTATTAGCAATGTATTTACGAAGTTTTGCGCCATATTTAGCTCTAAACCACTTGTTAGAAGAAATAAAAGCTAACATTCCACCTTTTTTTAACAATTCCACAGCACGAGCATAAAAGAAACAATATAAATCTGCTGTTCCTGTATAAACTTCGGGAAAAACTTTCTTTAGCGATGGTTTGAGATGTTTGATTAATTCTTGTCGTACATAAGGAGGATTAGCTACGACAATATCAAAACCACCATCAGCAAAAACGTCTGCAAAATCCAAACTCCAGTCGAAATTATCTACTTTGTCATTGCCATAAGTAATCAAAGAAATCTCTTTCTTTAGCTTAGTAATTTCTTTGTCTAAAACTTTCTTGCGATCGCCATTATGAGTTTTGATATACTCAGCTTTAATCTGTCTATATTTTTCAATCAAAACATCGGTTAATTTAATTTCCGTAGGATTAGGAGAAATCAAGCTATCACCAACGTCAATCTTGTATTTCAAGTTTGGTAAAGGTTTGGGTTTCTCTCCTTCATAATCTACGGCTAAAGATAACCACAGTCTCAATCTGGCAATATTTACCGCAAAGACATCGATATCGACACCATAAAGATTGTTTTGGATAATTTCTAGTTTGTGCTGATAAACCGTATTAGAATCTGTTTCTTCGGTATCGGACAAACGCTGACGCAAATCTAATAACTCATGCAGCATACCTAATAAGTACGCACCACTACCACAGGCTAAATCGCAAGTCCTGACTTTCTTCAAGGCTGACAATATTGATTCTGAATTGGTTAACTCCGATGAATTCTGTTCGTCTACTAAAAGTGCGATCGCTTCTTTAGATTCTTCTGCTACCTGAGTTTTGAGATAACCTTTTATAGACTCACGACACATAAAGGAAACAATAGGTTTTGGAGTATAGTAACTACCGCTTTCGTGTCTTCCAGTAACCAACTCTTCAAACACCTTACCCAGCATTTCTGGATCGACAGCTACTTCTACATCTAACGGCGTACTTTCAGTCACGGTAAAGGCAAACTTCTGAAATAAGTCGTGCAGAATCGAATCTATACACTCGTCGGGAACTACTATGTTTGAATCTTTCTCGTCTTGTCCCTGCTCGAATAAGCCACCATTCAAGAACGGAACATTACCAATTACATCTTTGAGATATCCACCGTTATTAATGTCGATAATATTGATTCCCGAACTATTGTTTAGTCCAGAAAAGAAAAGATGAGACAGGCGATCGCGATAGAAGTTACTGCGCTTATTTTGTTCTTTGCAGTAAGCCTTCCATAAAGCCGATAGATAGTCTTTTTCTCCGTTATAAGTCAGCCAGCCTTTTTTCTGAATAAAGCTAATGAACATCAAGCGGTTAAATAATTTTTGGGTGTATAACCGCTTCTTCTCACTAATGTCGATACCTTGGATTAACTTCTCGACTCGCCCAAATACATTACTGTACTCGCTAAAAAATTTCTGGGTAACTACCTCAACATCAAATGCTTCGTCATGCTGCTTTTGAATCTCTAGAGGGGAATCCGAATTAAATGATTCAAGGTCTAATAAACTTAATTGTTCTGTGGCTGTTCTTAATTGATTGTCGCCAGCTTCAACTTTTATGCGTCGAAATAGTTTTCTCTTTTGAGGTGAATCATCATATTTAACGTTGAGAAAATGCCACTGCGATCGCGCTTCGTTAGAAAAGACAAATAAGCTGTAAGGGTTGTCTGGTAGAAGTTTATTAACAACCTCTCTTTCTTTTTGTTTCAGTAGGCGATCGCTTTTGAAACGGCTGTAAATAACTCTAAAGTCATTATTTCTGCCACCAGAAGCCAATAGCAAAGGGTCTGATGCTAACTCTGAAGCAATGCGATCGTTCCAATTTCTCCGAGACAGTTCTTCGTTTACGCGATCGTAATTTAACTTACTCCAAAATAAATCTTTGAGACTTTTTTCTTGATTTAAGTTTAAAAGAGATTTTTCAACAGATTTTTCTAATGAAGACGAAGAAATAGGCTACTACTCCTCGCCACCAACTAAAAACGCATAGCAAAATCCGCCCTCGAATCATCCAATTGAGGTACTAAATTATTCGTTTAGTAAAATAATTTTTTTTTTTTATAAACAACCCAAGATAGTCAAAACCGTTTGGATTGCGTATATTTACGTTTTAAGTAGCAGCTTTATATAAGGTTGATATAAAGCCAAACTAACTTTGTTTTTTGCTATGTTCAGTGATTTGATGCGTATTGCAATTGTAATAACGTGAAATAAAAGTGCCAGATCTTCAGCAGCACTTATTTTTAAATTAGTTAACAGCACACGCTATTTTTCCAACAGCCTCAGTCAAAGTATTTGCGGATTCATAATGGCTAATCCATTGTCTTTTATCCCAGAATATGGGCATCGCTTCATCCAAATGCCAAATTCTGCCGATTCTTCGATAATTGGCATCGCCAATAATGGCAGATTTCATATATCGACTCTTAAGCTTTGCTCGTACCTGATGTTCTATAGCTATAGCTTTAACAGTATTAAACCAAGCTTCAGTCTTAACAATAGTGAGCTTTTTCCAGATATCACTTTGTTCGGTATCTAAAGACGCAATATCTAGATTCGTTTGAGCTTTGATTCGTTTGAGCTTTCACTGTTATCATAGTCCTAAGAATTAAATAATTCGTTGAAACATCGAAGCACCAGAGCCGTCAAACTATTGGTATTTCGATGTTTTGGCGTTTATAGGACTTATAGTACTAGGACTGAATAGTCCAAAGGGACCACTTATTGATAACGATTAATGATCGAAGAATCCCGATAGATCATCAGAGATTATATATGTACAGCACCTTAAAACAAGAGTGATTTTGAGGACTCTGAACAAAAGAAAAACCCTCAACCACAGGACTTTGAGAACTAACTATGACATTCTGGGGAATGTATGAGTAACGTTTATATGAGTCTCGTGCCGCAGTTAACTGCGGCACCTAATAGTTATTCGTATCTTTTATAATTTGGCGCGGCAGGAATTAATGCTGCACTGTGGAATTAGCGCGGTAGGTTTTGCAGCATAACAATCTTCGGCGCGAAATCGTGAAGCACGCGCATTGGAGTGTAAACGCATAGTAGGTATACCTTTCAAACCTTTCTATCGCGCGCTCGCAACCTTTTCGAGTGGACATTTCATTATTTGTCAAATGAAAAATGTGTCATAGCGATACAGACACCAAAATAAAAATATATAATATTACAATCTAAAATCTAAGTAATTTTATCTAGACAAAGAAGCATTTAAAAATGTCGCCCCTTGGATAATTTGGGGTCGTTTTGACATGCACTAATTTTATTATGGGAGTTTAAAATGAACGTAAATAACAGCGAAATTGTAAATACAATTGCGGCGAATTTTGCAGCAGAAATTGGTGACGGTAAAAGACATACGATTGCGATCGATGCCGAATGGGATTCTAGGATTAAATTGACGCTTGGCTATGCTTTGGTAGTAGATGCTAAATATAAATTTGTAGTTCTAAACGAAGCGATTAAAGATGGAAACGACGTACCTCCAGAAATAATTGAACGCATAGAAAATTACTGTCAGGCAAAAGAGTTTATTTTATGTTGGATGCCTTTAAATGATGGTAGTTGCGATGCTACGTCTAGTATTTTGCAGAAATATGGCATTCAGAAAGGAAGTTTCGATGTTTTACAGTCCAAAAGATTTAAACGTATCTTTCGGATTTGAAAATTTGAAACCGTATTACAACAAACGCAAAATCACTCAGAAAAAGCGTCTTTCAGGTAAATATTTCAATGAAAAACTAGCATATAGAAATTGTGATTTAAATGGATGGACAAATAAATCATTGAAGGAATTCGCCGATTCCGTCGGTGTAGTAATGACTTCCAAAGATAAAATGGATGATTACAAATCTCATATGCTCGATGGATTAATCGCAGAACCTGAAACGTTTATTGATTACATGGTAGGCGATACCACAAGCCTATTTGAGATTCGGGAGAAGTTTGTCGAGAATATCCAATGGTTACAGCGAGATGTTATTAATTTGCCAGAACTTGCTGTGTTTGAGTTTGATACGATTCCTTTGACAATTGGTTCAATAGTGGCAAAAACTTTAGAAAGTTATATTCGTTATTGTCTATGTCCTGACCGTCAATGGGAGTTTGAATATGCTCTTTTG
>JACLAC010020524.1_pt1 | contig 12138 bp, 9 predicted proteins | sample 8027881 | NCBI WGS metagenome assembly JACLAC01 (sample SAMN15725517, study PRJNA655200) | protist metagenome | isolation source: fluorescence activated cell sorting (FACS) single amplified genomes of... | place: Spain: Blaines Bay Microbial Observatory, Mediterranean Sea | collected 2016-01-19 | reverse complement strand
TTGAGATGAAGCGGAAGAGGAGTCTTTGTGCAGAAGATTCTCTTCCGCTTCGTCAAACAGGCTGTCTCGATTGCACGAAAACTTACTGATGCAGCGCTGATCCAGATCAGCCATCCTGCCGGCAACGGAGTTGCCGGCTGGAAGCACGCTGTCCTGCACTTTCTCCGTGAACACATGGACGCGACACTCACCGAAGTCCTCGACTGGGCCGAAGAAATGGAACGCGTACGAGCCGCGCTCGTCCTCGAGCGCGGCGAGTTCCTTGGTCCGTCCGCGCTGTGTAGGTCCCTTGATCGAGCTCCGATGGCCGTCTGGCGAGAGCTGCTCCGACTCTCGTCGGAGCTGCTCGATCAGTCCGGTCACGCCGCCATCGATGCCACCTACTTCGACCGCAGAGAAGCATCGAGTCACTATCTCAAGCGCTGTGATCGAGACGTACAGACCGTGCAAGCGACGTTTCTCGTCGATACCGCGCAGGGCGCGGTTATCGACGTTCACTGTAGCGCGAAGTGGCCCAACGGGACGAACGTCGGCCCGCAGGTCGCCCTGCGAAACGCAGGCGACCTGCTCAGCCTCGCTGCCGACAAGGGCTACGACGACATGAGCTTCCGCGAGGAGTTACGTGCCGAGGACGTGCGTCCGCTGATCAAACACCGTGTCTTCGCACCGTACGATCACGCGCACAACGCGCGAATCCAGGACGAACTCTACAACCAGCGCTCGATTTGTGAGACCGTGAACTCGGTAATCAAGCGCTCGTACGGCTCCGCCGTCCGAGCGCGGTCATGGTATCGCCAGTTCCGCGAGATCACGCTCACCGCTGCAGTCTACAACCTCGAATTGGCCCTCAAACCGTGAACCCCGCTGCCCTCTGCGGATTCAATAGAGCCGTGCAGGACAGAAACTCCGTGATCGGCATCATCGGTCGCGTAGCGACCGATTCGCAGTGATTGGTTATAAACGTGCGAGGTCAAGTAACTAACTAAAAGTCGCATTTTTCATATGTCTCAAATGAGGACGAGACCGAACGGCGAGAAGAAATCGGATAGCCGCCTCTTCGAGTATGTCGAGTGGTCAATTCTGTGTGCACGATTCACCGCCGACGGAGAGATAATTCCATCTCTCGGGCGAACGTCGTCGATATAGCATGCTGGGTTGAGCGTAACGTCGAAGTAGACGACTGACTCATGACCGCTGACCATGATGAGACCGCGGATGCGGACAGTCGTTTGCTCTGGTGTGGTGTGTAGCTCTCTGTGCGGCGTGGGCAGACCATCAGGGTGAGCGCACTGCTCGTAACGCTCGGCGGTCGGTATCCGGTATCCTCTCTGCGGTGGCGAGGAATTCGAGCAGGTTTTTTCGCTGCCGACCGTGCCCGTGACCGTAGTGGATGAACGGGGACCGTGATAGCGAGCACGTCGGCGCTGCCGGCAGGTACTCCCTCTCTGGGTGGCGACTGGAGTATGGCTTTAGAGGATCCTGCCGTCGAAACTCATTGTTCCGGCGCGCTCGCCGCGAGAGTCTCCTTAACCATCATCCATGCCGCCCCGTCCGGAATATACTCAATCCTTCCTTGTCCGCCGCCACAGGGGGCGTGTCTCGGCGCTGATGGATCCCGCCTGACGCAAGCGTTCGATAGGTACACAGGATTCGCTCACCGAATGAGAGCCCAAAGAGTCAGTATCGGTAGCCGAGGTAGTCGGACTTCTGGAGGGGTGGGAGAGCATATCAACTGCCGGGGTTCTGGACAAGGGGTCAGAAAGGGGTACCTTTTGGACACCTTTGCTGTTTACCAACTCATGGGAAGCAGCGCAAGTTCTATTTGACTAAGTCGGAGGGTGGGGATACTTACCGTTGCTCTATGATAGGGAGCATATGAGTGGGTCGGCATCAGAACCTCTGATCCAGAAATTCGGTAAGAAAATTGCGCCGAAATTGGAGCGAGGCGACTTCACTACGTATTCAAGCGGCAAGGAAATCCCTTTTCTAAAGGAGATAGTTGATTACTTGGATAGTACGTACGCTCGTTATCAAAACCAGACAGTCTTTGCCAAGTGCAAGTACGCACACGGATCTCCAATGGTGACGTACAGCCGCCTTTCTAAATTCGGCAAACAGAGTGTGGAACTGGGAGATATTCTCTTCGTGTGTACATTTTGGCGCAATAGTAGTGTGGCTGGCCGACAGTCGTTTATTAGCCAAACGAAATGCCAGAAATCGAAAAAACCGGGTCGAATGTACTGGACATTGCGCGATCACCAGCACGACTTCTTAGTAAATCGACCGGAATTCAGATTAAATTATAAGGCTGCTACTGACTGGCATGACCTTAGTGCTGTGAGCAAGTCCTTTTTGAACTACTCCTTAGTCGGTGATACCCATCGGCCGTTCTTCTATACGGTACAGGATATGGAACCGTTCATTGACTGTTCACATGCCAAGAAGCGCTTCTACTACGGCCGGAATCCTCCTTCGTCTAGTAGATACTTGCTCTCGGTAGTAAAGAACGTTCTACGTGAGCGGTATGGGGCACCTTTCTCAGCTGGCGATTCTATATACGAACTTATTGATGAAATCTACAGGCGTGCCAAACTTGACAGAAGCCATAGCGTAAATCAACTTCCAATCTCCACCGACGGCGGCCAGCCACAAAGTGGGTTTGTCATTGTAAGTGTTAACGTGGATACCGATGGAAGTGTTATCAATTTGGATTATGTCCCCGAAAACGAAGAGGAGATGTCTCGGGGGATGCGCGCGGATATGGAAGGTGATATTCGTAGTGCTTTCAACAGGATTGATCAAGAGGGACTAGCCTTCGACATGATTGAATAAGAACAATCTGGGTTGAGAGATATTTCAGATCTATTATCATACTGGTCAAAATAGACTCATCTATTCTGGCTATCGAAGAGATGAAGAAGACCCCTGCCAACAAACCCTGACTAACTCTGTCGGACAAGAAGATGTATTTTCGAGAACTGCTCCTCTGCGGCAAACGCAGATCGCGATCTACCACCGCTAACGGTGAGATTTCGCTCGTTAGTTTCCCCGACAACTGGCAGGGGTTCATCGAACTCGCGGATGTAATTGAGGGAATACCGGGCCGCAGGGCCGAGTAGCCGATACTGCCACTCTCCGCCACCCTCGCCAACTCGAGCTTTCTCTGCTCCAAGAACTGTCTCATAGGTTTCTTCGGGGTGCCAAACCACCCATCTGATTTCGAGTAGAGGTGTGCGTTCCATTCATTGAGTCCTGAAACCCGATCCCAGCGGTCCTTAGTAGGCTGATTTCTGTAGGCTGAGACCCTGCGGACATACTATAATCAAACTACATGGATGTGCAAATTGCTTTCGCTGAAAATACCTCAAAGTTTAAATATTTAGTGGCGCCCGGGCACTGACCATCGGCTATCCATCCAAAGATTCCGAGCTGTAGCAATCTCAAACATACAGACAATGACACATGGCCCCAATCTACCGAACAGATTATTTAGCGGTAATATGATAAACCTCCAAGACGACCTATCACTCATGCTATTGGATAATTGGCAGGAGCTTTCCATAGATACCTTAGTTACCGCGATCGAGAACGGGTACCCAGAGGGGAAAGAGTTAGAGTTTAAGCGAGAACAAAACCCAGACAATAGCGGCCATAAGCAGACGACTGTGGGGGAAGTAGTATCGTTTGCTAACGCCTCTGGCGGTGATATAGTCATCGGGATGGCTGACGAGGAACGTACCGCCTCAGGGTTTTGGCCTACTCATTACGAGGACGTAGATGAAACCATTCTGAGATGGGTCGACATCATAAAGCGAAACACCGACCCCGAAATCCCACAACATCTAATTGAGATTGAGGAAGTCCAGGTGACCGAGGACTACGAGGAGCACGTAGCCGAACAATCCCCCTCGGAGACGGGCTCAATTCTGGTGATGCGAGTTCAGAGAAGTTGGCGATCTCCTCACCGAGAGACAGTCAAGAACAGGTTCTACGAACGGAGCTCTGGGGGGAAATCAGAACTTGATACTGGAGCAATACGCCGGGCAATGCTTCAGGGAGACTTAGTGGTTGAACGCGCCCAAGAGTTCCGAGATGATAGGCTCGCTGCGATTCAAGCTGACGATCTCGCACTCCCTTTGGCCCCTCAACCCAAAGTAGTGCTTCACGTCGTTCCGAGCAATGCATTCTCCGTAGAAGGAACACTTGATCCGGCTGCTTCCTCCCAAGGCTTTCAGCCAGACAATAAAACGCGGCCAGTGCTACTTGCCGCTGATCGAAGACACATTGGGGAAGGTCGCTATACTGAGAATGGATACCTCCATGGTAGAATGGCCATGAACCCTCCCGACAGATTTGCAACCCTCACCCAAACATTTAGATCTGGTGTGATTGAAGCCCTGACTGCGACCTCATATAACAACCCAGATGGCGGAAATCCACTGATCTCATCTGGCCATGTTGAAAACTGTCTTGAAACCGCATTTCCAACCTTCATCGAATTTCTCACTCAGCAAGAATGCGCATACCCGTTCTACTGTTTCATTAGTCTAGTCGGGGCACGAGGCGTCTCTGTCGGAGGTATGAGAGATGCAATGGGTGCAGATTTAATAGGCGGCGTTAGCAGTGATATTGCACGGCTACCTGCCGTACAAGTTGATTCTCCAACATCGGATCTGGAACCTGTCATTCACTCATTGGTTGACTCGCTTCACAACGCAGGTGGGAGCTGGGGCCGACCCCGGACCGTAGAGTAGCTCCTTTTTCGTGTTCGTTCGGTACGCTCGACTGTCAGAAGGTTCCGTGATGCGATCGCGTCGCTCGTCAACAATTCGACCAGCAGAGTAAGCGTATCCCCCAGAATAACTCCCTCAAATGACCCAGAAGCTTATTGCCAGTGGTTAGACGTTGGTCCTGGCCAGATACCTACAGCGAGTTCCGATAGCCATCTCCCTCGCTCCGCGATAGTGTTCTCGTCCCAGTTGTTGTGCCATCGGTCGATGAGCCGCCGGTTGAGTAATAGAACTGAGTGGTCGTCGATAGCTTCCCGCTTTGTATCCCACGCAGCGTTCGAGATGGTGGGGTTCAGCTTCTCAGTAAGGATTGTTAGGTTCCCGACTGTATGCTTCACTTCATCGCGCTCGATCCGCTCAACTTCTTCAGGATCCGCTCCTGGCAAGTCCCAGTGATGGGCCCATTCACGAGGGAGGATATGTTCGATATGGAGCTTCTGCGAGATCTCTAGTCCTTCGCTATATCCTGTGTCTCGCAGCTCTCTCTCAAATGCTCTGAAGACCATTCTTAGCCGTCGCTGATTAATGCGACTCCAGTATGGCTTCTCGACCATCGTTTGCCGAACTTCCTCGTCTGTGGGCCAGTATTCGCTTGCCCCTTCTTTGTCCTTGAAGAACTCTATGACGGTGGAAGCTACATTTTCGGGCTCGCTGTCTTGGAGATCGGAGAGTAATTCTAGGAAGATTCTATTGTAGTTCTTGGTTGTAACCCGACAGAGCATCCGCCGTACAAGCCAGCTCTCTATCGCTTCGACAGCGGTCCGACGCTGCCCGGGTGGAATTGACTCGTCTCCATACAACCAGAGGAGGACCGGGATCGGCGTCGTAGTGTCCAAGACGTCAAGTCGTTTGAAAAACACGCCCTCACGGTCATCTGAGTAAGGAGCGGAGAATGTCTCATAGACACGAGCGTAGTGGTCGATATCTATGAGCACATCCTCCACCGTATTATCAGTCGTCTTCAGATAGTTTTGGAAGGTTGGAAAAAGCTTCTTAGCACGAACTCGGCTCGCAGTCCGCATAGTGAGCCAGTAGGTGAGAAAAACGTCGATCCGTGGGCGTTCCAGACGTCCTTGAACGACTTCTTCTCTCCACTCGTCTTCGTCGAACTGCTCCCAATACTTCTGGTGAAGTTCGTCAGCCGATAGGCCGTCGTGGTCGGCCTGCCGGAGGAGGAAGTTCTTGACTAGGTCTCCTGCCAACAGTGGTGTCCCTCTGGCATTGAGTGTTTCAAAGATGACTTGCGAATCATCCAACGTTTCCAAATCAATCACCACAACCCGGACCAACCCCCACAGTGCGGTTGTAAGCGCACTAATGCACTTCTTTGGAGAATACTGACTCTCCTGTGACCAATCACGCACCTCATCAGCGAAGTACCGATAACACTCTGCTATCTTGTGTTGTTGCTCTGTTTTGCGAGAGTCATCTCCCTCGTCTGTTTCCCGCATCACCGCTCGAAAGGCATCCCGATCCGGCTCTATCGGCCAGACTTTGAACTGGTGTTCTTCTTCGCGGATCAGGTCCCTATTGTTGTATATGAGGCTGCGCAGCATGGATGCCTCCTGGGAAAGCCCCTCATCGAGTGCTACATCTCTCGCGGCGGAGAGAAGGATCTGTAGCGTCGTGAGCCGTTGCTGCCCATCGATAACCTCTCGGGTGTCGAGAGTGCTTGTAGAAGTCGAGCGCTGCTCGAGTACTATTGCACCCAAGAAGTGTGGGGACTGTTCAGGTCCGTCGAACCCGAGATTATCGATAGCTGCTTCACCCATCTCGGCCAGAAACTCTTCGACCACTTGGTGCAGATCGTCCCAAAGGAGTTGCCAGTGCTCCTCTTCGTTCCACACGTATGGACGCTGAAACGTCGGGACCACGTATCTGGTTTCTTTCTGAAATATATCCCTCAAAGTGAGAGTGTCTGCTTTCATACGTTATTATCTATGCTGTAGTGACTCACGCATAAACACTCCCCCAAATGAGGCCCGACAGTACGATGGTATTCTGCTTCATCTAGGAAAAGACTATAAACAGACGCTCAATAATGACAGTAACAATATGGTTCAGAAAAAGGTTGGGCACAACTCTGGGGAATCTGGTCGAATCAATGTCTCCGGGCGCGAACTGAACCAACTTGGGCTCACCACTGATAGCTTGGTAAATCTCGATATCGCAGAGTCAAAAGACATCGCTCAAGCCGTCATCGACAGCAAAGACACAGAACGGTTTCTCATCGTCACTCCCGCTGAATAACTCTCTATGCAAGATACAACTGAATTCCGGACGAATCGCGATCTCTTCTCGAACCACTACCTCGACCACCTCCTGCCCGAAAGCGACCCGTGGGTCGATATCGACGACGAAGCCATCGAGAATGCCTATACGGAGATCCGCAGGATCTACGACGAACAGCGGCCTCGTGTGGAGGGGATGAACGAAGCGCCGCTCGAAGAGGAGTTCATCAAACCCATTCTCGACGCGCTGGGTCACACCTACGCAGTTCAGGAGGAGGTGCGGGAGGTGCGTCGGTATCCGGACTACGCCTTCTTCGCGGATGAGGCGGTCAAAAGCGACGCCTACGACCAACAGGATGGAGACGAGACAGATTTTTACCGCGACGCGGTCGCGGTGGGCGACGCGAAGCGCTGGGGTCGAAAGCTCGACAAGCTCGGCGGTGAACGCCGGAACTTCTCGAACCCGAGCCACCAAATCAACGTCTATCTCCAGGAGACGCCCGCCGAGTGGGCGATCCTCACCAACGGGAAGTGCTGGCGGCTCTACTACGCGGAGACGAGTCGCAAGCTCGATTCGTATTACGAGATAGACCTAGAGGCACTCCTCGAAGACGACGACTGTGGAGTGGCCGAGTTCGAATGGTTCTACAACTTCTTCCGGGCCGGAGCGTTCGTGGCCGACGCGGGTGGGGAATCTTTTCTCGACCGGGTATACAATCGGTCGGCGACGTTCGCCCAGGAACTCGGGGAAGACCTCGAAGACAACATCTACGAGGCGATCCGGACCCTCGCGGAGGGATTCCTCTCGTATCCGGGCAACGACCTCTCGGCCGACGACCTCGCCCTCGTCCACGACAGCTCGTTGGTCTACCTCTACCGATTGCTGTTCGTCTTCTACGCCGAGAGCGAGGGCCGAGACCTGCTCGACACCCAGAATCGGGTCTACGACCGTCGGTACAGCCTCAACACGCTAAAGGCGGAAGTTCGCGAGGAACTGGCGACCGCGAACCCGGAGTACACCTACTACACCGACGACCTCTGGCACAGGCTAGAAAACCTGTTCGAACTCATCGACCGCGGGAGCGAATCCCGCGGCATCCCGCGTGAGGAACTCTACGTTCCGGCGTACAACGGCGGACTGTTCCGAACGGAGGTCGACGCCGAAACGAGTCGTGAAATCCGTTTTCTCCAGAATCACGAGGCAGGCGACACGGCGGTGGCGAGAGTGATCGACTTGCTCGCGCGGCGCGACTCCGAGGGTCCGGGAACCGGGTTCATGGACTACTCCTCGCTCGACATCCGGCACCTCGGGAGCATCTATGAAGGACTGCTCGAATACGACCTCAACGTGGCCGAGGAACCGCTCGCCGTCGTGGACGGCGAGTACGTATCGGTCACGGAGACGGACGGAGCGGGCGAGGAGACGGTCGAGGAGGGCGCGGTGTACCTCACGACGGACAAGGGCGAGCGTAAAGCCACAGGGTCGTACTACACGCCCGAGTACGTCGTCCAGTACATCGTCGAGAACACCCTCGACCCGCTGATCGAGGACATCCGCGAGGAGTTGCTCGTGACCCACGAGGAGAACTTCGCGGAAGCGTTTGCCGAGCGGGTGTTCGACCTCAAGATCCTGGACCCGGCGATGGGGAGCGGGCACTTCCTCACGAACGTGGTCGACCACCTCGCGAACGAGATCGTGGACGCCCAGGCCAAACAGGGCGAGGAGGTGGGCGAGGAGACTGTCGAAGAGTCCCACGACATCCACTGGGCGCGCCGGCAGGTGGTCCAGCGGTGTGTCTACGGCGTGGATGTGAACCCGCTTGCCGTCGAGTTGGCGAAGGTCTCGCTCTGGCTGCGGACCCTCGCGGCCGAACAGCCGCTCGCCTTTCTCGACCATCACCTCAAGACTGGGAACTCTCTGGTGGGGTCGGATATCGAGGAGATCGACGAACTCGACACCGACGCCAGCGACGGCCCGAACGCGTCGTTAGCCGATTTCGGGGCAGTGCGCCGAGGCACCATCGACCACCTGATGGACGTCTACGAGGAGTTCATCGCGATCGAGAACACCGACCTCGCGGACGTGAAGGAGATGGAGCGCCGGTACCGCGAGATCGAACGCGACGACCTTCGAACGCGACTCGTGGCGATGGCGAACGTCGAGACCGCCGAGGACTTCGGCCTTGACCTCCCGAGCGGGGCCTACGAACGCATGGCGCGGGCACTCGATTCCGCCGACGAGTGGGCCGCCGTCGCGGAGACCGACTGGTTCCAAAGCGCCCAGGCGCTGGCCGCCGAACACGACTTCCTCCATTGGAAACTCGAATTCCCCGAGGTGTTCTATGAGGTCGATGGCTCTGATAGGGCGAATCCGGGGTTCGATGCGGTGGTCGGGAATCCGCCGTATGTGAGAATGGAGGAGATCAAGCCGCTCAAACCGCTTCTGCGACAAAGATATGAGGTACATGCTGACCGGATGGATCTCTATGGATACTTCGTCGAACGAGCCGTTGACCTAATCGCAGAGCGGAAGCATCTCGGCTATATTATCTCCAACAAATGGGTTCGAGCCAATTACGGCGAGCCGATTCGAGACATGCTCACGAATCGTACAACAGTTCGGCGTGTGCTTGATTTTAGAGATTTACCGGTGTTCAACGATGCGCGAACTTATCCCCTCATTCTCATTGCTTCTAAAGAGAGGAATAGCGAAGCTGATGGATTAGCAGCAACCGTTCCGAATCTCGATTTCGCTAGTCTTTCAACAGTCATTGACAGTGGAGCTGTCTCTTTTCAACAAAAACATCTACATGAGGCAGGCTGGGCGATGTTAGGCAATCCTGGATTCTCATTGCTAGCGCGGATGCAGCGTGAACATCCTAGACTAGCTGACTATATCGAGTCACCTACTCTCATGGGTGTAAAATCAGGATTGAACGAAGCATTTGTCATCAATGAGGAAACACAGAAGGAACTCATTACACGAGACGAAAACAGTGAAGAGATAATTTATCCACTCCGTACTGGACGTGATATTCGTCGTTATAGGCTCGAAAGCCCCGGAACTCACCTCATATATACGCACCACGACATAAATATCGAACACTACCCTGCTATCAAAACCCATCTTGAGTCATTCCGAGAACGTCTAGAAAACCGCGCTACCGAGCAAGAATGGTACGAACTCCAACAGCCACAAGAAGCGTATAAACAGAAGTTCAAAGAGCCAAAAATCATTCAACCAGATATTGCCGAGAAAGTTCGGTTCCATCTTGATAGTTCCGGGAACTTTCTTAGAAGCAAAGCTAATTTTCTCCCCGTCGCGGACTACTATCTACTCGCAATTTTAAATTCAAAGTTGTCCAACTATTACCTTGGCTCAATCAGTATCAAATATAGAGGAGATTACATGAGCCTCAAGGGACAGTATGTGGAGGAATTACCGATTCACCGGGCTACTTCCAACATTTCAGAAGACGGGCACGAATCAGTGGTTGCGGAGGCGGTGGATGTTTACGAAACTCTACTTAAACAGACTACCTCTGAAGAACACAACTCTGAGCCAGATCCTATTCTGAATTTAGTGGATTCACATCTTGCGGCTGAACCTGAACGCGCAGACGTAGTACACAGCCTGCTAGCGGAATTCGCAGAGCGAATGAGTGATTTCAAAACACAGCAAGCTTCTATCAACCTCTCTCTTCCCGACTACCTCGGCACCTACACGGACGGCGAGCCCCTCGGTGAGCGCTACCAGCCTCCCACGGGCCTCGCGGATTCGATACTCACCACGACCGCCACCGACTACGAGAGCCTCCGGATCGGGACGGTGAGCGTCGCGAGCGAGAGCTCGAAACTCGTAGTGCGGGCGACGGCACGATACAAACCCGATAATCCTGACGAGTACGAGACCGACCGCTGGGGGTACACGGAGACCGACCCCCAGGCCGCGATGGAGTTCGTGGGTCTCTCGGAGGCCGAGCGCGGGCTGGTCGAGGTGTTCGTGCCCTACGCGGTCAACGATGAAGACAACTTCAGCGAGAACGCCACTAAGACCATCTCGCCGCTAGATCGCCTTGAAGGGCTGGCTCTGCCGGCGCTCTCGGACGTTGAGGACGGGTTGGAGCGCTATCTCGACGCCGAGGAACGCGCCACCGAACTTGACAAGAAGATCGAGAAGACCGATAACCTCATCGACCAGATCGTCTACGAACTCTACGGTCTGACCGACGAGGAGATCGAAATCGTCGAGGAGGCGGTCGGTGATGACTGATTCTAGGTTCGAAGTCGAAAACCGCAACGACGGTGGAGACAGGCATGTGACGCCCGAAGAACCAACCCTGGTGAACGCGTCGTTCATACTATTTTCCTAAGACATCCGATATGATCGATATCTTCAGTCTTGCTTTGTCGCTCGTTGAAACCATGATTCGTCAGTTGAGTTTATTCTTTGGTTGGCTAGGTTCACTTATCTTCAGTCCCGAGGCCGGCGGACTGGCGACCATTGTCGGGATAGGAATAGTCATACATCAGAAGTATTACAAAAATCCAGCCTTAATTATAGATGCGCAACCTGACACACACGATCCCATTGTAGACTTTGACGGTGACGGTGTCTGTATCTCAGGCAAACTCACCTTGCATAATGCCGGTCATGCGCCTGCTAAGGATGTTTACCTCTCTTTCACACTCACAAATTGGCGATACGAGCCAGATGCAGGTGAAATATCGAAGGTGGTAGAGACACCACTTATAATCAAAGAGGAACGGACGTCTGGATTCATTGGAGCAGAGGGTGAACGTCACGATATCTACGTTGAAAACACCGTATATGAGCAGGATATAGCCACATTGTATTATGACCACCGTCGATTTACAGAGGATGGCTGTTATGAGGTTGAGTATACGGTCGCATGTGACGGGCACGGACCTCGATCTGGAAAAGTGTACTTCTGTATCAACGATGGTACTCTGACTATTCAACGAGAGTATCCAACTTGCTGGTGGAAACTACGCTGTCGGCTTGGCTGGGAACCACCCAAGCAACCCCGTGTCCAGTACATTGGCGATTCATCATCTGTAGATACCCAGTGACACAGTCGGATTAGGATAGATGT
>JACLAC010019740.1_pt1 | contig 12140 bp, 15 predicted proteins | sample 8027881 | NCBI WGS metagenome assembly JACLAC01 (sample SAMN15725517, study PRJNA655200) | protist metagenome | isolation source: fluorescence activated cell sorting (FACS) single amplified genomes of... | place: Spain: Blaines Bay Microbial Observatory, Mediterranean Sea | collected 2016-01-19 | reverse complement strand
GATCGCAAATCGACTGTCCGAGTTCAATACCATTCATCCTAGCAGCCCTGCGCTTTGTACGCTCTGGGTCACCGGGCATAAGCACAGGCTGATCCTGGTAGCGTGGTGCTGAATTTCTGATCGAAGTGACAAAATCTTCAATCTCTTTTCGCATTCCGTTGCCGTAGTCAAACTTTGCAGGATCGAAAACAATCGAGAGCATTCCGTTGCAGAAAGGTCTTTCATACGCATTAGTGCCCGAACCAGTCAGGGCTCCTGCCAACAACTCACAGGCAAGGCCAAGCCCCGATCCTTTGTGTTCACCAAACGTCTGAATGGCTCCTACTCCTTCTCTTGGGTTGGGCACTCCAGAAGTGGCGGTTCCACCGTAGATCGTCACTGGATAGTCAGAATCAGCCCCCGTTTCATCGACCATTGCATCTGGCGGAAGTGGTGTTCCAGTCTTTAGGCTGACCAGGATCTTACCCTCGGCGACACGACTTGTCGCAAAATCAAGAATGAAATGATCCGACACTCCAGAGTCAAGAAAACGAGGAACTCCAATTGCAATCGGGGCCGTTGAAAGTCGTGCCTCACGTCCTCCGAATGGAGCAACGATTCGTGAGCCTGCGACATTGACGAAGTGCAGAGAAATCAGCCCTTGATCTGCCAGTAACTCCGCCCAACGACCGATACGGCCCAAATGGCCTGCGTGGCGTAGACCAATCAGCGCAAGCCCCTCTGATTGAACGATCTCACAGGCTTCGCGGACCACGTGATGTCCAAGCACCTGACCAAAGCTGTATTGCCCATCAAAGAGGCGCAAGGAACCAGAAGACATCAAGGTTGTATAAGCACAAACTGTCCGTACTTTCTGCTGCTGAATATAGTCCATGTACCGAGGTACTCGAACAATTCCATGGCTTGGATGCCCAGAGGCATCGGCATCCACTAAATGAATTGCAATTAGCTGGGCTTCATCCGTGGGACACCCTGCCGCAGTAAAAAGTTGGGATAACCAGTCCTCTAAAATCGTCTGGTACGCCAGCATGGCTGAGTTTCTTTCTGCTGTGTAATCAACATCACAAAAATTCAGGATTCAAGGAAATACGATCTTGGAACAAGAATGCTTTGACCAAATATGAACCGCAGATTATACAGCAAGACTTCTTGGACGGAACCCTCTTATCTGATGAATCAGTGCTCCAAGAACAACTAGAGCACCACTCAATAGCAGGAAAGGGGTGAGCGGTTCGTTCAGCAGTAACCATGACAGGATACAGCTTAGTGGAATGGTGATAATAGCCATCAGGCTGGCTACGCACACAGGGAGTTGACGTAGAGCCCGATTGCAAAGCAGAAACAGCGGCGCGATAGAACTCATCAGTTGGACAATCAAGACCCAATCATAAGTTGAATGCATGGTAGGAAACAGAAAAATTTCTTGGCCGAACCATCACCAGTGATTTGGGTCTCTATGAGATCACTCAGAGCCTAGCTGATCGCTGAAAATATCGCACGTCTAGCTTGCGAAACGTTACTCTGAGCTCACCCTACGTGCACAAAGGTGCTTTGCCTGGCTTAGCTGCCGTGATCAATTTCTACGATCACTGCGGCATTGCCAACCGAAAGCTGCCTCCTCTGATACGCCCGTTCTGGTTGACTCCAGCAGAAAAACAGCAATTGCCCTCTTTCCTGCAGACGTTGACTGGCGCTGATGTAGACAAATTAGTGGATGATGTGATGAATGCTCCGATTAGAGATCATCAAGTTGCCTACTCAGCAAAAATTTCTGCTAATCAACGCTAAGTCCATATCTAAATAGTACTACGAACTAGTCATTTTGAATTCTCCAGAACAGAAAAATATTGCAATTCTTGACAAAAGCTATCATTTAATTGGTTAAATTTGTTTTTTAATGTCTAATTTTTTGCCGTACTAGCGGTGAAAAAACAAGGAGGAGGCCTCAAATTTTCTCTCAAAGCAGGCGAACTTGTAAACCTGTCCGTAGAAGGGTTGCCTGGAGCTAACGAAGATGGTGAACCAATTTATATAGAGCACGTGCCTCACCCAGCCAACTCCAGACTCGCTCTAGCTAAAGTAACCAATAGTGAATTTCACGCCTTTGGCATCGACTGGGAGGATTCTACTGGAATGCGGAACGGTCACTTCCAGCGGTTTTCTTGGGCAGCTTGAACAAGCTTGCTCACTTTGATGGATTCATTACAACAGAATCTTAGCTAAGAACATTCCTCTGATGGCAGGCGACTCAAAAGAGTCTGGTCTGCCATCGCCAATGTATTCAGTCAAAATCCACCCACTCCTCAAACTGCTCTAGGTCTTCATAAGAGCAGGAACCCGGCCCTTCCTCTTCCGACAGGAACCTCGGCGATACGCTCTGTGCGGCGCACCTCATCTCCTTCCTTGATGCCTGAGTCGCTACCGAAGATCACGATACCGACGTTATCTTCCTCAAGGTTGAGGGCCATGCCCGTTGTTCCATCGGAAAATTCAACCAACTCTCCAGCTCGTACATTGTCCAAGCCGTGGACGCGTGCGATGCCGTCCCCGACGAGCAACACGGTACCCACTTCGGTCTTGGTCGCTTTCTTATCAAAATTCTCAATTTGCTTTTGGATGATCGCGCTGATCTCTTCGGCTCGTAGTTTCATAACCTCTCAACCCCTGATGATCGATTCACGGACTTGGATAAGTTGGTTGCGGATGCTCCCGTCGATCACCATCGAACCGATGCGTGTGACGATGCCGCCGATGATGGAAGGATCCACTGATACATGGACTTGTACGGTCTTGCCAGTACTGGCAGAGAGTTGTTCCTGCAGTTTCTGCAACAAATCTTTGCTCTCTTTGCTGCGTGGTTCTTTGGCGACCGTGACTTCTGCGGGAAGAATTCCCATCGCCTCTTGAGTCAGCAAGGCGAACGCCTGAGCAATGTCATGAACAAGTGCCAGGCGGCGTTTACTGAGCAGGTAGCGTAGGAAGGTGCTGACCAATGGAGACAATTTCATATTGGTCAGTATTTCTGTAAGGATCTTGTTGCGCACCGCCATCGGCACTTTGTTGTTGCTCAGGCTGTCCTGCAATTCGACAGCTTCGTACAGGGTGTCAGAGAAGTCCTTTAGTTCAGTTTCAACCTGCTCCAGACTATTTTCCTTCTGGGCAAGGTTAGAAAGGGCCGAGGCGTATCTGCGAGCAATCACCATTTGGCTCATTTGCTTCCTCCACTCGGCAATTCATCAACGAAATCTTGAATCAATTTTTTCTGCTGGTCTGCGTTGACACGTTGCTGCAATTTCTCTTCAGCCAGATCGATGGTCACTCCAGCTACCCAGCGGCGTAAGTCGTATTCAGCTTTTTTGAATTCCTGCTCAATGGTGAAGCGAGCATAGTCAGTGATTCGTTTTACCTCAGCCTCGCCTTCCTCCAAGATTCGCTGACGCTCGACTTCTGCAGTGACTTTGGCTTTTGCAATCATTTCGATTGCTTCATGCTCTACTTTCTCAAGTTTCTCACGTGCCTTGGTCAACTCTTCCTCAATACGCTGTTCAGCCTGACGTGCTTCCTCAATTGTAGCCTTGGCTTCTTCCGCAGACCTGCCCAATGCGTTGCTGATGGGTTTGCGAGCAAAATAGTAAAGGATTGCCAACAGAATAATTGTGTTAACTACTTTCCAGAAGAAGTCTAGCATTGATGCTTGTCCTTCTTCTCCAGCGGCCCAGAGTGGTGCTGACCAAAGCAGTCCAATCAGCAGCACGCTACACATGCCGGTTCTCTTCATCATTATGCAATCCTTTCTCATCGTGAGTCCCACAAAGTTGGGCAGCAAGCAGGGAAGTTAGTTGAGCAGGCGGCCAACAGTTCGTTCTGACAATTCTTCCGTCAATTGTTGCAGGGTCGCTCGTGTCTGTTCGGTCTCAGAAATCAGACGTTCATGAGCACTGTTAGCTTCCTTCTCCAATAAATCCCGCTGTTTAAGAATAGTTTCCTCGCGTTGCTTATGACTTTGTTCGTAAGCTTCATTCATCACATGTGCTACTTTTGAACGGGCAACATGAAGTTTCTGATCAAATTGGTCTCCAAGAGTCTCAATTTCTTTAGTCAGAACAGCTACTCGATCTCGTCGATCCTGGACAAATTTTTCGCGTTGATCAATGGTACGCAAAACAGGTTGGAACAGGAGAGAATTTAAGGATTTGTAGACGATGAAGATGATCACCAGAGTTACAATTGGGGTCGCCAGCTGGAAGTGCAGTAGTCCGTAGTCTACCGCAAGACCACCCCAAGCATTTTCAATAATTGTTTGTTTGTAGTCCATTCCCTTTGCCTTCGATCTTGTGAGATATAAGCAATTTCGATTTGTGGGAGCCTTCTTTCAGGAAGAAGATTGAAAGGAGGACAATTTGGTAACATAAGATGAGGTTGACGGTCAAGCGTCTTTTCAGTAGTAGTGAGTTAAATTTTGCTTTTGTTGACTGCAAATCCAAACTATTTTTTACCCGAAATTTGATGAGGTACTCAATGCGTATTCATGCAATTTGTTTTGATCTCGATGGCACTCTGCTCGACACGTTGGTAGATATTGGCGATGCAGCGAATGCTGCGCTACTACGATTTGATCTGCCAACACACCCTCTGGAGTGTTATCGTTATTTCGTGGGGGAAGGTGCCAGCCGCTTGATGGAGAAGGTACTCCCCCAGACATGTGTTGCTGAGGAATGGAATGATCGGTTGCTGGAAGCCTTTGAAGAAGAGTATGCTCTGGGTTGGAGGAAGCAGACTTGTCTCTATACTGGAATCGTGGACTTGTTAGATGAATTGACTCAAGCGGCTTGGCCTCTGACGATTCTTTCGAACAAGCCAGATACTTTTACTCAGCAATGCGTGCAGCATTTCCTTGGAGCTTGGCCTTTCCAAATTGTTCGAGGGCAACAGGCCGGCATTCCCCGAAAGCCAGATCCAACTGGGATGCAACTGATTGCTCAAGAACTTAGCTTGCCAGTCGAAACACTCTGCCTGGTTGGAGATACCAGTATCGATATGCAGACTGCCACGAATGCGGGCAGTTACCCGATTGGAGTTAGTTGGGGTTTCCGAAAAGTTGAAGAACTTCAGGAGCATGGAGCACGCTTGGTGGTTGATTCTCCAGTAGAATTGGCAACGTGGTTGCGAAAGCAGCATGCCGAATTTAACTAAAAAAAACTGGCATCTCTGAGGGACCTCCGATAGCGTAATTCCCTTCGAAAAGCTGATCCCCTTCCCGTATCCAATTCGTGCTGCCCGCCATGCTGATCCAATGTCCGGAATGTCATCGACGTTACGAACTCGCTATTGAGGCTCTCCCGGATACTCATAGATCGCAATGTGTTCATTGCAATTGCCTGATTCCTCTGCCTGGTCCACCTGCTGTCAAGCATGAAACCAAAGCCAATACACCAGAGTTGAAGCCTAGTCCGGAGGGGGAAGCTGCTTATAGACGGTCAACCACTCTTGCCAAGAGTGAGACTCGTCCAGCGCCACCACCAGTGGAACCTGTTCTGCCTCCCTCACCATCCCTGCCTGCTCAGGAAAAGCTGCAGATCCCTGATGAATTGGATGGAATTCCTGAGTCAGAGCCCACTAATCCAGCAGATCTTCAGGAATTGCGTGGTCTGCTGGGAGTACCCCTGCCACCAGGTCGTGAAACACAAGGGACAGAGTTCATTCCTCCTCCCAAGCCTAGCATTTCGGAAGGTTCCGCGTTGCTGGAGCAGGCCCCTCGGAAGGAAGAGGATACTGAATCACTTTTGCACGATTCACCTCCTACGGAAGAAGCAGAAGAAGCCCAGAGTATCTTTGAACGGGCAATTCATGAATCATTTCCTGAGAAATTAGAGTCAGAAGAGCAGAGTAGTACGCCATTGTTTGAGGATGATGGAGCAATTCCAGAAATTCCAGTACCCAAGCCCCCTCCAAAACCAAAACCAAAACCTACGCCTCAGCCTGAAAAGGTAGCAGCACCAAAGCCACCGCCGGCTGAGCCTGTTCCGAAAGCGGAAGCGAGTCCTGAGCCCAAGCCAGAAGTCATATCCACTCCAAAGCATGAGGTGCAACCTGAACCGAAACCGAAGAAACCAATACCACCGAAACCAGAGGTGCCATCCAAGCCACCACTGAAGCAACTGCCAGCTCCTGGTCCAGCACCAGAGCAAGCGAAGGTGAAAGAAGAAGCTCCTACGGTCAGCCAGATTTTTGAGAAATCCACAGCAGAAGCTCGTATTCCTTGGGGTCGGCTTACTCTGGTAAGTACATTGGCAAGCATGGGTCTTTTGTTGATCCTCTGGACAGGTGGTTACCTGCACATGGTTGACTCTCCCTTGCTCAGTCGTTTGGTTGGTGTGCAACTGCACCAGTTTGAGTTTGTCGGTAATCTGCGAGTAGAGAAATTTCGTAACAATTTTAGCCGTCAAGCGATTCATGTGATGACGGGAACAGTGCGTTCAAATTTTTCAGATTTCTCCAACATCAGTTCGATCCGGCTCAAGGGTCTGGCCTTTGATGACGACCAGAAAATTCTGGAAAGCCAAGTGGTGTATGCAGGCGTGGTGCTGTCTCATCAGGAACTAAGCGAGTGGAGCGTGAGCCGTATTCGAGAGCAGTACAAGGAACGCTACGGGCGCAATGAGATTAACCGCAACCTGCGGGAAGGCGAAGAACTGCCATTTCAGGTTGTGTTCTTCGAGGCTGGCGAACTGTTCAGCAAAGCTTCTGCCCAGATCATCAGTTACCAGCGGGATGGGCGAGATGTTTACGTAAGGATTGCAGAAAACTAAGCCTAAATAAAACTTGTATTCCAACTAGTTTCTTTATAGATTACAAAGTTTTCAAACTTTCAATCTCCCAACTTCCAGAAAGCTGGGCTCCGTTGGGCCTACGAAGCCGTTTACCTGATTACCTTCCCATGAAAATTCTTGCAGTTATACCGGCTCGCTATGAGTCTTCACGATTCCCTGGCAAACCATTGGTTGACCTGCATGGGAAGCCAATGATTCAGCATGTATACGAACGAGTTCAACAAGTTCCCTCAGTAGGGCAGGTCCTCGTAGCCACCGATGATGAATGTATCATCAACGCTGTCCAAGCCTTTGGTGGTCAAGCCTGTATGACTTCGCCTAATCACCCGACCGGGACAGATCGAATCGTGGAAGTGATCCAGAGTCAGCCTTGTGAGTGGGTGCTCAATGTGCAGGGAGATGAACCAACCATCGCACCTAGTGTTTTAGAAACACTCATCCAGCGAGCACTTGCAGATGGCAGCTGTCCCATGGCAACTCTCGTTTTTCGTAGTGATGATCCCAACACCTGGCAAGACCCACATGTCGTCAAAGCCATACTAGCACAAAATCAACGAGCTCTCTATTTCTCACGATCACCCGTACCCTATGCCCGAGATCAAGTATTTCGTGGTTGCTGGAAGCACTTTGGGGTCTACCTCTACCGCCGTGACTTCCTGCTAGAATTTGCCAACTGGCCCACAACTCCCCTTGAACAACAAGAGCAGTTAGAACAATTGCGGGTTCTGGAAAATGGATATTCAATCCTTTGCGTAGAATCTCCCGTGGATAGCATTGGAGTAGATGTGCCAGAGGACCTTGCACACGTCGCTCAACTGATCACAACAGGAATGATCCAAAATTGATTTTTACTAATTTAGATAATTTAAATTCTTTTTATTAAGAAAGCCTGTTGCATTTCACTACCTCAATCTCTTATTATGTAACTTATTGCTAGAAGTTACAGTTTTATCAGATCATTAAATTTTGCTGATTTTTTCAATAGAAATGAAGATTTTTGATCGTACTAGTGCACTCAAAAAATGTATTTTATAAGCTACAGTTACATTCTTGACAAGAACATATCTCTACTGAAATTGACTGGATTCTTCCTCCTAACTACGGTTTGTTTTTCTATTTGAAGACAAACCAAATCCTCATATTCATTTTTCAAATTTATTGAGAGACGTTCTATGGCACAATTAGATGCGATCTTAAGCCAAGGGGGCCAACCTGTCGAAGAGTTGGTCAAATTCGCAAATCCCCGATTTGACAAAGAGCGCCTGCATCTACCCGGTCCTGATTGGACGAACAGGATTTGGCAACAAAGTGATCGCAATCCACAGGTTCTGCGATCTCTGGGTCAACTATACGGTACTGGACGTCTAGCAAATACGGGCTATCTCTCAATTCTACCCGTGGATCAAGGAATCGAGCATTCGGCGGGTGCTTCTTTTGCCGCCAACCCGATCTACTTCGACCCTGAAAACATTATAAAATTAGCGATTGAAGCCAACTGTAACGCTGTTGCTTCCACTCTTGGTGTGCTTGGGATTGTTTCTCGCAAATACGCCCATCGCATTCCATTTCTGGTTAAACTCAACCACAACGAATTGCTAAGCTATCCCAACCAACACGATCAGACGCTCTATGGCAGTGTGAAGCAGGCATGGAATATGGGTGCTGTGGCGATTGGGGCAACTGTCTACTTTGGCAGTCCAGATTCACGTCGACAACTCTGGGAAGTCTCGCAGATGTTTGCAGCTGCTCATGAACTTGGTATGGCAACTGTGCTTTGGTGCTACGTGCGCAACTCCGGCTTCTCCAAGGATGGAGTGAACTACGAAACAGCAGACGACTTGAGTTCCCAGGCCAATCATCTTGGTGTCACGATAGAAGCAGACATCATTAAGCAGAAACTCCCTGAAGTTTCCAACGGCTACGGTGCCGTCAAGTTTGGCAAGACCGATAAGAACGTTTATGACTCGCTGACCTCTGCACACCCTATCGACATGACCCGCTACCAAGTACTCAATTGCTACGCCGGTCGGGCCTCCCTGATCAATTCAGGTGGAGACAGCATGGGCAGCGGTGATCTGGGCGAAGCGCTCTACACTGCTGTCGTCAACAAACGTGCTGGAGGCTCCGGCTTGATCCTAGGGCGCAAGGCTTTCAAACGAGAAATAGGTGAGGGTGTTGCCTTACTGCAATCCGTGCAGGATGTGTATCTTTGTGATCAAATTACCATTGCCTAATCTTGTCTTGGGGCAAGCTAGTCTGCCCCACTTCATCTGCTCCCCAGCAACCTAATGCCTGAATTACCTGAAGTCGAAACCGTTGTTCGTGGTCTACGTAGCTTGATCACTGGCCAGACGATCCAGCGGGTAGAAGTCTATCGTGAAAAAACAGTTCCAGGTTCCACCCCCCAAGTCTTTGCTGCTGCTGTTCAGGGACGCACTATTGAGAGCGTAACACGCAGAGCCAAGTACCTATTGTTTCAGCTTCAGCCCGAATCCTTACTACTAGGTCACTTACGAATGACAGGAAAATTCGTAGTCACCGATCCTCCTTCGGAGCCTGCCCCTCATGACCGAGCTTGGTTCTGGTTGGGTAATAGTCAGGTTTTGATATTTACCGACATGCGTAACTTTGGGACCTTAGAGCTCTTTCCCTCAGCAACTGAAATTCCCAAGCTGCAAGTACTAGGACCAGAACCTCTCACAGAAGACTTCAATACTCGTTACCTATATCCTAGATTGAAAGCCAGTTCAAAAGAGATCAAACCGTTCCTACTGGATCAGCGACTGGTTGCTGGAATTGGCAATATCTACGCTTCTGAAATCCTATTCGCCTCTGGCGTGCTCCCTCAACGCAATTCACATTCTCTGAAAAAGAAGGAAGTCCAGGCTGTCGTAGAAAATACTCGTCGGATTCTGCTGTCCGCTATCGAATATAACGGCACCTCAGTTTCTGATTTTCGGCAGGTGGATGAAAAGACTGGAGAGTTTCAGAATTTTTTGCAGGTCTACGATAGAGAATCTCAGCCCTGTCCACGCTGTGCAGTTCCCTTACAACGCATTGTGCAGCAGCAGCGCAGTACTTTCTTCTGCATCGGATGCCAAAAATGAATTCCCCCTTCTTACGCTGCCTTGGAATTCTAATGCTTCTAGTGTTGACAGCTCTGCCAGCCCTGGCGCAGGTCAGTCTGAAAACTAAGCAATACCTGTTACTCAGTGGTCCTGAAAACACAGCCTCTCACCAATTTGCAAATGATCTGGCAGAAATTTGGAGCATGCCAGGTGTCAGCTTTGGAAGCGATCTTCAGCCTGTTTCCACTATGGACGGAGCCACTCGAATGGAGCGGATGAGAGATCAGCGAGGGCATCTAGCGATCATCAATGGGCAGGAGGCTTCGCAGTTGCTCCCAGAATATCCTCAAGTTAAAGTAGTGAGCGTACTCTGGCCAAACGTGCTGTATCTGATCAGTCGCTTGCAGCCACCTCAAATCGTACCATTGACAGCTGCACGCACTGTACGAGCCCCACTACAGGCCCTGGAAGTTATTAGAGCTTGGGACGATCAATCACCTGTTTTGCTGCTGCAGGAGACAAACTGGTTCCGCCAGGAAGAAACCATTGAGGCTCTTGAAGGGTTCAAAGAAGATGTTTTTCTCAGTTGGGGTAGCTACCCCCTACAGGAAATTCGAGCCTTGCTGAACTTCCCCGGATATTACCTGACAGAAGCCCAGGACACTCTGCAGAAAGTTTGGACACAGCAACTTCCTTGGACGCGTTCTTACACGCTCCCCGCAGAAACCTATACAGGACAACCAGCCTTGCAGTTGCTGGCAGAGTTCCCGGTACTGGTTGTTCACGAGACTGTTCCGGACAGCTTGGTGAATAACCTGCTACGCAGCCTGTTTGGTCACGCTGAATCTTCTAATCCACGCTTTTTGTTTCGAAATCTCTCTACCCAACACAATCTGCTGTTTCAGCAAAAGCTCCCATATCATTCGGTAGCTCGTAGTTTCTATCGTTTCCCCTGACCATGTCTGAGCCCCGTTTTCGACACCTCCCCGTGTTGTTGGCAGAAGTGCTAGGGTCTACGCCCGCAAATAGCAAAAATCTACTCGATTGCACCCTCGGTGGGGCTGGTCACTCACGTGCTTTGCTAGGGAAATTCCCAAAAGCGAACTTGTATGGGATTGATCGTGACCCTGCGGCCCTGGCTGCCTCACGCCACCGACTGGCTGAATATCCGGGAGTTACAGCAATTGAGCAGGCCAGTTTTCTAGAATTACCATACTGGGCTGAGAGGTGGCGCAAGCCCTTTGATTTCATCCTTGCAGATCTTGGGATGTCCTCAGAGCAATTGGCAGCTCCAGAGCGTGGTTTTTCCTTTTTGCAGGAAGGACCTCTCGACATGCGAATGGATCCATTCAGACAGATGGAAACTGCCACACAGATCCTCCAGCAGCGGAGTGAATTTGAGATCCGTAGACTGCTGCAAACCTACGGAGAAGAGCGCTTTGCTCCACAAATTGCTCGTGCCATTGTACAACATCGTGCCAATGCTCCACTCGTTACAACCAGTGAACTGGCTGAATTAGTGGAACGTGTAATTCCAAGAAAATTCCAAAAGCCTAACTTCCACCCAGCTACCCAAACCTTTCAGGCACTGCGAATGGAAGTAAATCAGGAACCCCAAGAAATCAACGCCTTGCTCGACTTTGCTATTGAGAATCTACAGCCTGGGGGGCGCCTGGCGATCATCTCCTTCCACTCCTTGGAAGATCGCCCCGTTAAGCAGAGATTTCGGGAATGGGAACGACCCTGCCGCTGTCCATCAGACTTGCCACGCTGTGTTTGTGGTCTACAAGCTCTTGGGGTCTCTCTACAGCGTAAGCCAATTGTTGCAGGTGCCGAGGAGATAGAGAAAAATCCTCGGAGTCGTAGCGCTCGTCTGCGTGTTTTCGAACGCAACGCTGTCTGCTTTCCAGGATCTGTCAAGGAGTCTAGGAACTGACATGGCCAAGAAGGAACGCCTGGATGTGATCATTAATGACATGAAACGGAACCCACACCACTGGCGACTGGATCAGTTTCGTGTGATGCATCGCAACGGCATGAAGATCTGGATTGGCAATGGCTTCTTTGGCTACCACGTGGAGCAGCCCAATTATTATGAACCCACCCTGCGTGAAAAGTGGCAGTTGCACAAAGCCCTCCGTCGATTGCGTGCCTACATTGCCGATTACATCGCTGACAAACGGACTCCCCCCCAGCCTCCTACCACTTCATAGCAGCGTATCCACCAAGCCTATCTCATTCT
>JACLAC010000818.1_pt1 | contig 12141 bp, 7 predicted proteins | sample 8027881 | NCBI WGS metagenome assembly JACLAC01 (sample SAMN15725517, study PRJNA655200) | protist metagenome | isolation source: fluorescence activated cell sorting (FACS) single amplified genomes of... | place: Spain: Blaines Bay Microbial Observatory, Mediterranean Sea | collected 2016-01-19 | reverse complement strand
AGGTCCCCTTCCTTTCCCAATATATAAGACAATTGACAATTAAACCGAACAAAACCAAGAGACCTTTTATCACATGTTTTAATGGCCTGGAGGAGGAGCATTTTGGCAATTTCATTCTCTCTTCTAGCAAAATATATTTCACCAATCGTACCAATACTTAGCCCTTCAGTTTCTTTGTCGCCAAGTTCTCGGCTGAGCTGAATGACTTCACCCAACATCTTTTCAGCCTCCTCGTCCTCTTTAAAGCTTAAGTACAACGCTGCTATCTTCTTTGTACACTCAATCTCACTTTTTTTATCGCCAATATCTTTTGTAAGCTGAATCGCCTCTCGGTAAGTTTCAACCGACAACCCTTCCTGGCCTGCCTCAGCATATGTCTCCGCCAGATTCATCAAGGTACTCTTTCTTTCTCTCTGCTCTCCAATCACTTGAAAAAGGTGATTCGCTTGAAGATATTTTTCCATAGCCGCATCGAAGTCCCCTCTACCTTTATCAATAAAGCCCAATAAATTGAGGGTTCTTCCTTGATTCGATATATCTCCAGTCTCTTGAAAAATTTCGCTAGCCTCCAGAAGTAGTGGCTCAGCCTTTCTTGATTCAGATAGCTCAATATGCGCTGAGGCGATGGAGCTAAGGGCTTTTGCTTTACCAAAATGATTGTGTTTGATGTAGATTTCAAGTGCTTTGGAATACTTTTTCAGGGCAAGAGAATAGTTGGACTTCTGTTGTTCAATATTTCCCAAACAGAGTAACTCATCAGCCTCTAAAATCAGAGCCTCCATAACGTCCTGAACATCCTCAGATTCCAAATCTTCATCCGTCGAATCCTCCAGGTTCTCAGCCAGTTCAAGAGCTATTCGACTCTCTGTGCGCGCTTGTTGAACTCGACCACTAATCCGAAGACAGTTGACTCTTTCTAAATAAATCGGTAAGCGAATTTCATCGGTAAGGTTTTTTCTTTTTAGAAAATTCTCCGTAATCTCAAGCCCCAATGACATTGGCCCTCTCATCCGTAAAATTTCCATAGCAGCCAAACAACAATTCTTCGCCGATAAAATCTTCCCATGTTCTGTTCCGGCAATAAAATTATTTAATTCAACAATATATCCCGTTGCATTCAATATTTTTTCTTTTGGGGATTGTTTGAAATGTAACCAGTAGCCCCCGAAATATTCAGAATGACGATAGGCGACCTGACCATCAAACATCGATTGGAAAGTATCCAGCTTATCCTGAGCGTAATCTTGAATAGAAACCAACATGGTGTACCGATAGCTGCCGTCTTCTAATTTATTTTTCACCAAGAGATTGTCATCACACAATGCTTCAACAACATCCAGCACGGATGGAGCCTCTTCCCAAATAGAAAGGTTGACAACATTTTCAGCAGCCTTCAAAGTAAACCCATTTCTGAAAATGCTGCACTGGGCAAGTGCTGACTTACCCCAATCTTTGAGTAAATCCCAAGACCAATCCAAGGCTCCCTGTAGTGCTCTTTGCTGGGGATCTCGCAACCGAGTTCTCAGTAGATTGAAATTTCTTTTCAGACGATGCTCAATCTCTTCAAGAGGGAGCATGGAAACTCTTGCCGCAGCCAATTCAATCGCCAAAGGAAGCCTATCCAATCGTTCCACAATCGAACAGATCACCACCTGGTTTGACTCGTTCAACTTGATATCTGGCAACAGTTTTTGAGCTCGGTATACAAACAATTCAGCCGCTTCAAGGAGAGTCATTGGCTGAATCCGAAATTGAAGCTCCTGTTTAATGCCTAACGGAATTCTACTTGTCAAAATCACCATTAAATTAGGGGCCTTTTTTAGCCATATTTCAATTGCTCTCTTGGCCTCATTGATGATCTGCTCTAAATTATCCAGAATGAGTAAAACAGAACCACGCCGATTTAATTCTTCAGCCAATTCTATCAAGGGCTCCTGTGAGTTTAAATGAACCCCCAGGGCTTTTCCAACAATTTGAACAAAACCAAGGTAGTCAATTGCAGAGGAGGCATCACAAAAGATAACGGGGGCTTGATAACGCTTCCTCCACCGAACGGAGGCTTCAATCGTTAAATGGGTTTTCCCAACGCCAGCTGCACCTAAAATACTGACAACATTAGATTTATGAATCAACTCAAGAATTTTATTAAGGTCCTCTTCACGACCCACAAATCGACCTCGACGATTACGCATTAGATTGATCGAATCCAAGTCCACCTGTTGCTTCTTCTCCCAGGAGTCTCTTTCCTCTCTGGGTAGCATATCCAAATAAGCCTTCAGTTTACGGTAAATCCGCTCTTTAAGTGCAAAGTCAGAACGCAAAACTGCTTGCAAGTACTCATTGTGTTCCAGCTCGATCAACTCTCGATAGATTTCAATCATATCAGGTGCATAAATAAGTGCGCCCTGGAGAAGCTGTTCTATCTCTTGTTGATAAGTATGAACCCTTTCCAGCTTCCGTTGTGACTTTCGCCAAATTGACCAGACCGTTTTGTTGTCAACAGTGGATTTTTGAAGTTCATGATTGGCACGGTTCCATAAACTCTGAGCAAACTTCTTAACATCAACCATATCTTGCTGTAATTGATGAACTCGGTCCAAAATCTCTACCGCTTTTTCTCTTCGACTAGACCCTTCCAACCAGGCTTGAACCATTTCGGCCAATTCATTCACAGTTTGAAACCGTTCTTCTTGATCTCTTTCCATTGCTTTTTCACAAACAGCAATCAATTCTTCAGGGACCGCTCGTATTTTTTGAGGATGACTTTGGACGATATCCGATTTTGTATCTGAATCAGAAATGACCTGACTAATCGAAGGGGGGTCGGTATGTCTTTTCAGCTCTAATATATCAAATGGTGTGCTTCCACGATAAGGGCTTACCCCTGTCAAAATCCGATACAACATTCCACCCAAGGCATAGATATCGCTTCGTTGATCAATCAAGTCTGATCGACCTTCAGCTTGTTCAGGCGACATATAGGAAGGGGTCCCGACAACCTTGCCGATTAGGGTCTCTTCCATTTTTTCAGTTCGGATGGTTTCAATGCGGTCTACACCAGTTATTGTGAAATTACGAAGCACCTTGGCAATCCCCCAATCGACCACGAGGACTTCACCATAATCACCAATCATTACATTTGATGGTTTGATATCAAGGTGGATAACCCCTCGGCTGTGGGCATATGCAATCGTTTCACAAACACTGTGAAAGACCGATATCAGACGTCGGAAATTCCAACCATCTTTGGCCGGGCGCCAGGCACCATCTAAACTTGCTCTATGAACACTTGTAATCAACTGCTTGAAAGTTCGGCCACGAACCTCCTTCATCGTAAAATACATATTCCCATTGCTCAAATGCCCCATTTCATGTACAGGAATAATTCCTGGATGCTGGAGCTGAGCACTAATCTGAGCCTCTTCGAAGAGTTCTTCTCTTTCATTATCAAGACTGGTTCCCCGAATGATCTTCATCGCCAAGGTTCTTTTAAATTGCTTGTCTTTTACTTTCCATACAATCCCCATCCCACCACGACCCAAAATATCAACCTTCTCGTAGCGAGAATTGGCATCAAATTCAACAGAATTTTCGTTATCTGGATCTGTTACATTCTCTGAACTAACGTTGGAAATCTTGCCATCAATTTCTTTCCCATCCAATCGGAGATCTTTTGAGGAAAACTCTAGGGTGTTGATACTCGATTCTTGATCAAAACCCTGTTGAACAGGTTTACTGGACGTTGTCCGGGTTTCTGTATGACTGATGATTTCAGATCTTCCCAGATCAATTGTTTTCTGCTCAAGGATTTCTTTCGATGTATCATTCAGATCTTCAAAAGAGCGTTCATTCAAAATATCATGTTCTCGAAGAAGCTTAATAATATGACTGGGATCTTTTGTTACAAGATATTGTTCCAATAAATCTGTTACTTCAGAGAGTTTCATTTCCACTAACCAGGGTTAAAATAATTTATAGCCTATGGCTATGAGAGCATCAAACATTTCATTCAGGATGTAGCACCTCCATAAGTCGTAGAAAATAGTCATCGAGACCTATCTTTCTTAGAAAACGATACGTTAAACCCGATCATCTTACTCTGGGTATTAAAGGACAATAATTGTTAAACAGAATTGGGCAGATCGGCCTTAAAACAATATTGACTCTAAGAAACAAACCAAAAGGGCTTCAATGTTTATTCTCTTTCTTGCTTGTAGCACCCCAAAAGAGTCTCCACCGTCCGTTGACCTTACAGAACATTCTGTAATGGAGCCCGGTCCGTTCTTAACCGGATACAGAACCATGAACCGCCCCCTTACAGATCCGATCAGCGGGGTAGATCACGACATTTCGTTAAATATTTGGTATCCAGCCACCTCTGACTCGGGTGAGAGCGCCAACTACTTCGATATCCTTTCTGATGAAGAAGCATTCACAGATGTGCCACTGGCGCAAATTGATCAACCCTTACCGCTGATGGTTTTCTCACATGGTTCGTTCTTATATGGAGCTTCTTCAGCCTTTCTCGCCAAACATTTCGCCAGTCATGGCTGGATTGTCATTGCGCCAGATCATCTTAATCACACCTTGCCAGACTTTTCCACCACCGTGGATATCTCTGTTCACTACCATCGTCCATTGAGCAATTCAATCAGTATCGATGCGATTGATTCTATTGAAGAATGGAGTGATCGTGTCAACACGGAACATGTCATCCTCAGTGGTTTCAGTTTTGGTGGATACGACAGTTGGACATCGGTAAACACAAAGCTATCTCGGGAAGGATTTGTAGAGGCCTGTCAATCAGGTGGACTCAATGGAGATTGTTCGGAAGCGCAATTTGATCTCTTGGAAACTGGGTTTCAAGATTCAAGGTTTCATTCAATCATCCCGATGGCTGGTGCAAGCCAATTTGATAAAATACTCGCCGAGGGACGAAACGATCTCAATGTGGTCGCCTTTCAAATTAGCGGTTCAGAAGATACAGATTCCCCAGTAGAGGTCTTTGAAAACACAGATAGAACACCATTGTATTGGTTAGACATCGCTGGAGGATGCCACGCCCTCTTTTCTGTTGGAGGATGTTCTGATATCGAGACGGTGTTGGGGCAAGGAATCATTCAGAGTTACGCCTTAGCGTTTGCGAGGATTCAAATCTTAGAAGACCAAACAGAAGAGGTTGTCAATTTAATAAATGGTCAGTTGACTCCTTGGACGCAAACCACAATGAGTCAGAAATAGTCTAGAGGCTACTTGGCCTCGTACTCCATACCAATCCAAACGTTACCCGAGTATCTGGATAATGAGCCTGAATCGGCATACTTTCATAGACGTGGTTGAGTGATGAACGGAAATACAATTTCTGTGCGATCGGAACATCAATATCAATGTTGGTCAACACCCGAAAGTCATCCCCATTCTCTATGGAGGGAAGTACCCAACTATACCAATTGGCTGATAAATTACTCTTTTTTGCGATAAAATAGCCCGAGGATCCCCATAACGACCGCTGAATTACTTCTGTTTCGTAATATTGAGACTCAACTACATCGACCACACTACCAGCAAAAACCTCAAATTGCATTCTTCTTTTACGAAGGAGATACAGGCTTACACCAGAACCGGGTTGGTAATGATTCAGAGATTCTTGATAATCATTTTCTTCGTATCGATATACACCAAAGACCTTGACCCGATTGGTGAGCATGAACCCTAAATTGTGTTGATCAACATGGGTATAGTAACCAACCTCTTTTTTCGTTGAGGTATCCATTCCACTGTACATGTGAAGATCAAAATTATAGACCCACCTTCGATTGGAAACATCCCAGTTTATGTCATAACCAATATATGAGCGCTCTTCTTCAACTGAGCCCCCTAGAGATACGCCAATAGAGGTGATTGAGGTATGTTTCATGCTTTTAATATCAGTGATCATTTCTGCATTTGCAAATGTCGTTCCCAACAAGAAAACCACCATATTTCCCCCACGTAATTATTGTTGCACATACAATTCAAAGGTGCAACAACTCATTCGAATTCGAAGAAATGAATCTAGACAATAAAGGATTAAAAGTGGTCGATAAGCCAGCGGTTGGTCTCTTTCAATATTTGTTCTTTTTCAAGCTCATTAAAGAGTTCATGAAAACATTGCTGATAGACAACAGTATCTATATTCCCACCATATTTGGCGGCGAACTCCTGTGAACGAATCGGGCAACAAACCCGGTCTGCTCCACCCAACATCAGCCGAAGGGGATAATTATATTTCGGGGCATAATCGTGAACGGTTTGAAGAGCTTCAAAGGTTTGCTGCCCCAAGCGAACGGTTACATCACTGCAGACCATTGGATCGTTTTTAAAGGCCTCAACAACTTGTTGATCACGAGACAAGAGTTCAGGGCTGCTCTCTCTTGAAATGATCATCCTTGGAACTATTCTGGCCATGATTTTGGCAAAAACAACCCTTCTTTTTGAAGGAGTATCAACCAATCCCAACAAGGGGTTACTCAAAGCAACGCATCGAATTTCTGGGCTCAACGGAAACATCATTGACCAGAGACTGATCAAACCACCCAGGGAATGTCCAACCAAAGCCATCGGGCGACCGACGGTTCCCATTGCCGATTGTAAATCCTCAAAAAAATGAATCCATTTTTCGACGTGGCCTTTCTTTCCGCCGCTTTTACCGTGTCCCCGAAGTTCCATTGCTGTCACTCGCCATCCCTGCTCAGCAAAGAATTCCCCAATGTGATGATAACGACCAATGTGCTCAGAAAAACCATGAACAATCAACAAATCACGCTTCCCCTCTTCATTCCATCGGGCAAGACGAATCGGGGTTCCATCATCAGAACGGGTGCTTAAATATCTCATATAGCAACACTGTTGGGTAACATTTTCTGGTTCTTTTCCAATGCCTTTATTGACCCTGATTCTCTTGTGAATTGTTGATTTCTTCTTCACTAATCAACTGCCCTTCTTCATAGATGGCTTCATGAAGTTTTGTACCACTTTCATTCCATTGAACCCAAGTACCGTGAGGCTTTCCATAAATTGTGCTACCTTGTCCTGACAGTTGTCCATTGTCGTGCCAAACCTGCCAGAATCCATTCTCACGGCCGTTCTTGAAATTTCTTACTGCTTTTTGGTTACCATTTTCATACCAATAAACCCAACGACCTTCTATTTGACCGTTATTCACAGAGCCTTCAACTTTCTTTTGCCCGTTGGGATACCACGATGTCCACATCCCATCTTGCAGGCCTTCAATAAAGGTTCTTTCTGATTTCTTTTGCCCATTTGGATGCCAAGAAATGTAGGTTCCTTCAATTTTTCCACCGTAAATGGTTCCTTCACTTTCCTTTTGACCATTGTCATACCAACTGGTCCAGAGACCATCTTCAGTTCCATAGAGAATGTTGCCTTCCGATTTCTTTTGGCCATTTTCATGCCAGTACGTCCATTTTCCCTGGGGAACACCATTTACAATAGTTCCTTGAACAGAAACAACTTCGTTTTCATACTTGTTGTAAACTTCTCCGCTGTATACTTCACCAGATTCAATTGCGAACCAAAGACTTTGCTTTTCTTCAAGATCTTCCTCAAGACTCATCGCGGAACTCTTTCCATTATTTTGCTTGGGACATCCAACCAGCAAAAAGAATAATACGAAATGTAGAAAGAAGATTCTTCTCATATGGAACTCACCTTATCATCGCCAATATCGCCATGTACCTATACCATTGTATGACAAGATGCATCCTTTGCTCAAGGATTTCACCGACTTGATTCAATTCCCCTGCTCAAAAAATGAGGAAAGGGAGCCCTCAGCCCCCTTTCGAGATCGTCACTTCGCCGACTACATTTTACAAAACACAGTGTTCATGTTCTCATCACAATCTTCAGGAAAAGTGGTGTAATCATCAATGTCTCCATTGATTTCAACGTCCCAATAAAACAAGTTCTCAAGCTGAGTGCCTTCCAGTTGAGCATTAAGGTTGGCAGAACTGATCCAAGAGTGCTCTAGGTCACTTCCTCTCAAATCCCAGGTGAGATTAGTTTCAGTATAGTCGCCTTCATTTAACTCCAAGTAACTGAGGCTGGCACACTGACCATCTCCAGTTTCTCTTACCATTTCAAGAGTCCAAGGATTGAATCCAACCTCTTGCCTGTCATTCAAGCAAACACCATGTAATGAGTTGTACTTGAATTCTGGCTCAATCTCTGGTTCCCAGCAAGTCACTGAAGGAGTACTATAAGGACCGCATGCAAATTGATTGAATGTTCCTTGGTAAAACAATTGTTCATCTACCAATTGACGTTCCAACCCAATGCTAAAATTTGTTTGCAAAACACTTTCACTAACCTCTGTTTCAGAATCCAAGGAAAGGTTAAAGAATTCACTTCCGATTGTTCCCTCTATGACATAAATTTCGGATTCAGAAACATCATTTTCACTCGGATGAATCTCTCCCTTGTCAACCAAAACAAGTATATTCTGATCACGTTGAAACAATTCCATTCGAAGGGTTTTAAAACCTTCTTGGTCATAGAAAGCACTGCTCGCACAGATTAAATCTGGCTGATTCTCATTATTCTGATCTTCGAAATGAGCAATGTGATGGTCAAGGCTTTCTGATTGGTTGGTCTGTGCATCAAAGTTGGGTGTGATTTCATATTGTTCAAGGGAAGCCTCTTCACAGGCTACACAGCTAAGGCAAAATAAAACGGATACTTTCTTGGTCATAATTAACTCCTAATTGATTGGGTACACTTTAATCATAGGATCAACGAACAATAAAGTAAATCAGTATTGTCAGGACAATATTATCAGTAATTTCAAAATAATTGACAAACTAATTGTTGGTTTCTTTGTCTGCTAAGTCTCTTCGTATTTTGTTCAAAAACAACCCACCACCAAGTAGCATAAGTCCAGCCAAAATGAGAAGGATTGAAGGTGGAAGAATCCCCTCGAACAGCTGATACATCAGCGTTGGGGCTGCGAAAAGAACGCAGAGCGCACCATTTGTGAAAATTTTCATTTCAAATTGCTTACTGGATGAGACGATTAAAATGACACCAGTCAACAACAACAGAACTGAACCACCAAGCTCATAATCCAAGGTAATTGCAAAGGCAGAACAAGACATCACCACGGATGACATCAATAATCCGGTATCTGGATCTGAAAATATCTTCTTGCTCGATAAGACAAACCAACTGATGCCAACCACCCAGAAAACACTACCAAATAAGATTACACTGGCATCTGGGGAGAAGTGATCTATAATGCTCCAACAAAAGCAGTACAGATAACAAAAAGTCACACTGTGCAAGATGGCAGTCGGATTCTTCTTCCAGCCATAGGCAGCAAGGCTACCACCAATAGCTGAGGCAATTATCACTGCAACAGTTTCATCCCACTCAAGAACCTCTGCAAACAAAAACCATTGTCCTAAAAAAGCACTGGAGGCTGTTAAATACTGTAGCAACACCCCGGTGGCTCTCACAAAAGAACCATCAAAGGTCAGCACTTTCCCTGAAGTATAAAAGGAAAGAGCCGTGACCGAAAAGAAAGCAATCGTCCAAGACAAACTCTTATCGATGGAAAACAATTCCGAACAACCATAAAAAATGGTGCCCAAGGTAGCCAAAACAGCGATCCCTGTAAAAAAACTGCCCAATCGTTTCAAGGCTTGTCCACTTTCAGGTTTCAAGAGTTTATGACCAATAACATAAAAGCCCACTGTTAAAGCCGTTAGCAAAAATTGCTGGCCAACAACCGATAGCTCCCCCCAAAAATCATCCATCAAGGTGTACATTCCACTTAAGATGATCAACCCGCCAACATAGGCGAGAACCTCTCCAGACTTTGACCCAGAATCGTCGATGGATTGATCTTCATTGAATTGAAGAGACTTTTCACCTTCATAATTTAAGATCTGAACTTTGCTGTCTTCGTCAAGCAATCCTTGCTCAGTCCACTCATCTAATTTCTTTTTAATATCGTTCATACTTTCACAGGGATACGTGGTCTTAATTTAAAAACTGCCTTGTTCAATACTCTTGGAATGAATATTGCTAGTAATCCAAACACAATCATACAGACTAAATTGGAATTCATTTTTTCCACTCTTTGGTCTATACTACTCTCAATAGATTTAACATATTTTGTGACGGGGGAACCATGATCACACTCTTACTCGGAAATTTAATCGGCTCAGCCTCAGCTTTTTGTGGAACCTATGTTGGCGGAGTTGGATCTGAATTCTACAACGAATACTCGCAAGTTGCCTTTGTTCAAGATGGAAACAGCACCACCCTAACCATCGTCAATGATATCCAAGGTGATTTTGATACCTTTGCGCTGGTTATTCCTGTTCCTTCAATACTCGAACAGGACGATATTCAAACTTTAGAACCAGAATTATTTGACCGGTTGGATGCCTATTCTGAACCAAGACTGGTTAGCTATGTCTGTGAAGACTTTGAAGAGCAAGAAAGTGCTCCCAATTTTGATTCCTCAGAAGATGATGGGGGAGTCGCAACCCCTGATGTAGACATTGAAGCTCAATACATCGTTGGTGAATTTGATATTGTGATACTCTCTTCCACTGGAGCAGAATCGCTACAAACATGGCTGAATGACAATGGGTATGCAATTCCAGGGCAAGCTGAAACATTATTACAAGAATACATTGATCAGGGATTGTACTTCTTAGCGGCAAAGGTCAGAGACGAGGCCAACATCATCCCAGGTGATACATTGTCTCCACTCCAATTTCGGTATGAATCAACCTCGATGCAGTTGCCAATTCGAATTGGAACCATCAACTCGAAATCAGAGCAGGACTTGGTAATCTATGGGTTAAATCCGTACAACCAAGGTCGGATGAGTATTAATAACTATCCAGAATTCGTCATTGAAGATGAATGTATGCTCCCAGACGGCGCCAATCTCGCTGAACATTACACCACTCAATTTACCGAAGGCTATGACGATGTGAATGAAGGAGCCTGGACCATGGAATATGCTTGGGGCGGTGGGGGCTGTGACCCCTGTTCAGGTACCCCACCAAATGGTGATGACTTGATTTCTCTTGGATTATCAGAAGACTACATCCACACTAGCGAGTATTTCTTTACCCGTCTACATATGCGCTACACGCCTCAACAGGCAGATAAAGAAATTGGGTTGTATCTGTCCAATATCACGAATAACGAGCAGTATCGCTTCATTCAATACAACGAACAATTAGAAGATCTCTATCCGATTTGTGAAGAGGGCTGGAAAACCGATCCTGGTACATGTGAAGAACCGGATCTAATTGACCCTTACGAGCCAACTGGTATCTTTGGATGTCGGTCCAGAAATGCGATGGCACCCCTGTTGCTGTTGATTCCTTTCTTTGCAAGGCGGCGAAGAAGCTAGCCCAACTAGTTCGGGGGCTGGTTAAGCAGCCATAGATTAATTACCAAGAAACAGATACCCACCCAGCAGTGCCTTCAAAGCTACAGTTTCCAGAGAAATTCTGACAACGGTCTCCACCACGTCCGGCCCCATTGCTTTCCGTGGCATTGCCTTCAGTCTGACCGGTGCCATCAAGATAAACAATGTTACTGGCCGCACCAGTTACCCATGAAGATCCACCACCACCACCGGCAGAGCAGTAGGTCCAGATGGATCCGCCGCCGCCACCACCATAGTAACCAGCACCACCCTGACCACCGTGACCATTGTACCCCCCACCAAAGCCTGTATTCCAAAAAATGGGTCCAACCGAGGCACATCCCATACCACTCAGTTGGTCTTGACCACCGCCCTGATTGAGCTGACCCGTTTGACCAGTACAGTGATTCGCGGCTGACCCTGATGGCACACCACCTTGACCGCCAACGGTTTGGGTTGCCCCTTTACCACCAGTTGCACCTGTGCAATAGGTGTAGGTTGGTCCAGGATCTAAGTCAGCACCATCTTCTCCTGTTTGTCCACCGGCACCACCGGCACCACCTGACCAAGAATTCCCAGCATTCCCATCAGAAGCGCCACCACCACCAGCTCCAGCAACCGCTAGAATCTCAGTAACCGAAGTGGTCGTTCCACGCATAATGTAGGAAGCACCACCACCATGACTTGCT
>JACLAC010024115.1_pt1 | contig 12145 bp, 7 predicted proteins | sample 8027881 | NCBI WGS metagenome assembly JACLAC01 (sample SAMN15725517, study PRJNA655200) | protist metagenome | isolation source: fluorescence activated cell sorting (FACS) single amplified genomes of... | place: Spain: Blaines Bay Microbial Observatory, Mediterranean Sea | collected 2016-01-19 | reverse complement strand
ATTCATCCTGTGCCGTTATAATAATGATGAGTCTACTATACATTGCCACTACGAATCTATAGCGAAGAATGAAGAAAAGAAGAAGAAAAAGGAAGAAAAAAAACAAAACAGAAGAAGAAGCAAGATGATAGTAGCTAGTAGTACAGCCAGCTAACTGACGAGGAGGGAATGATGATTTTATTTGATTATTGAATGAAGATTAATTATGTGTAGTACGTACAGTATTCATTTTCTTATATCGTTTTTATATATATTATTTTTTCTCTTTTATATTTTCTTCTTTTCTGCTTTTTATGTTATACTACTTTTCAAAAAAAATCCTTCTTTTTCTTGGTCTTCCCGTATTATTAACAGATCGAAAGGCATTATTAGCTTAAGCTACTATTATGTTTGCCGAGTGCTGAGACACTCTCTCCTAGGAAATGATGCAGAAGAAGAATACGAAATTGTCTGGCTCCAGTATAAGGTTATAGCGTCTACCTTTTTTACTTTAGTTCTTTTACCTATCTAATCATCATACTGTAATGAGCATGTTAAATAGATAGGCTAGTGCTAGCTAGCAACTTTCTACAGTAACAAAGAGACCTCTGTAGTAGTAAAAGTGTTAGGTGCTCTTCATACTTCATAGGCATGCAAACGCAACATCTATCCTATCATCCCTGTACTGTCTGTAGTACTAATAATTTCATTCCTCCTCCGTCTTATTCTTCTCATGGTCTTTCTTTTATTTTTTTTGTTGTTGTTTTCGTTTATTTGTTGTTGTTTGTTTTGTGTGTTGTCTTTTCCTCCTCCTCCTGTTTTTTGGCGCACCCATGAAACTAACTCCATCACGCACCGCCGAGGTTTTCGCACGGGGTGGCCGTATTGTGTTACTCGAAAATCGTCGAGGGAGGCAACCTTCGTGCCTTATATTTTGATTGTTAAAGTATTCAATGGATGAACAACTCAATGAACGGTGGGAATTTTATTATGATAATAGGTTGAAGCACCCATCAGAGGAGCAAGAGGAAAACATACGCCAAATCGACTTTCACAAGATAATTAAGTCAGATGGCGTAATGTACCTTCTGACACTTTCGACCAAAATCCTGGAAAAGGCGAAGACATTTTCGAAAGATGGATCCTTTAATTTCTCGTATATCTATGCGGCTAGGGCAGAAAAAGTTGTGGAGAAAATAAAACGTACGGCTCCCAGTATCATGAGTAACGACACTTATAAGAGGTTATATCTCAGAGTCCTTGAAACTTGTCACGACTTTAAAAATAAGGCAAAGGAGAATATTATGGAAAGTCTAAAGGACGATCTTGTGTCCGAACAGGCACGAATGACAGAGCAAGAGGAAAGTGTTAGAATTATCGAGCAGAAGATAGGCTTGGATGCTGTTGGCAAAAGCACGCAAGTGTACGCTGCAGACACTGGCGAAGGCTTCGACTTCGATGATTCGTATTTGTACGACGATATTGAACCTACTAATGGTATTTCTACAGAAACCGTTAAAGTCCATGAATTTATTGATAGTGCAGAAGGATTTGGACCAGATAAACCAGTCGTAAATGCAAGTGTTGATGAACCAGCGACGGTGGTCGTGTCCACGAATGAAAATAGTAATGTAAATGTTGTTGCAGTCGAGCCAGGTTCCATGACAATGAATGATGCCGGGAGCGTTGATAATATCTTTGTTGTTGAAGACACAAATGTTTTAGAAATAAATCCAGATGCCCCGCCTGATGGCGTCGAAGCCACTGTTGCCAGCATTGATGACACAGTAAATGTAAATGCAATAGTAGCCGCAACAGTAAGCGAATACGATGGAGCAGACCCAAATCAAAATGCAATTACTGCCTGTATTTTGGACACTGAAGAAACACACACTGAAACCATGGAAGAGAGGTTTGATATATCAGCATTTTCGAATCTGTACCCAAGCAGTTTGGACAAAAAGGATACTGGTGAAGCCAGTGTAGACACGCAAACAGTTCTAGCAGCAACAGTCAGTGACACAAAGCCAAAAACTGTTACAGAAGCTACCTTTATACCGTCACCCAAGAAACCAGATGTAAAAAAGCAAAATGGAAACATCGGAGATAAGTTCGTTGTTAAACCAATAGAAGTTATCGAGCGTATAAAGTGGCGTGTAGGAGATATGGTCGATATCGAAGACGTATATATGTCAAAGCAAGGAGCAGGCGTACTCCGAAAGTGGAGAAAAGGTCAAGTTATATCAATTAAAGATAATAGACGTGTAAAAGTTCGATATATAGAACCACCATTTAACAAACCAAAATGGGACGAAAACATTGATATGACCTTCGAAAAGCAGAAGCGACGGATAGCTGCCTCAGGGACACATACACGATCTTTAGATTTGCAGTGGATGAGCAAGTCGGAGCGGTTTAAAGTAGGTATGCGTAACAATGGTTATTCTATTTATCAGATGCGTGGCGATGGCAATTGCCTATTTCGAAGTGTAGCACATCAAATCTGGAATGATGCAGAGCGTCATGCAGATTTACGCAGGGCTGTGTGCGATCATATGCTACAGAACTCAGGGCAGTTTGCCGAAGTTCTGGGTGCTCTGATGCCCGGACCTAATGGTTTTGCAAGATATGTTGAAAGGATGCGCCGTCCATGCTACGGAGGACAAGGTGAATGGGGTGGCGATCCAGAGATTCGGGTGATGGAAGAACTTCTTGACAGGCCCATAGAAGTGTGGGATGTCGAAAGTGGGCCTGAGGCCCCAAGCAACATACACCTGGAAGGCTCGTTACCCGATTATGTATTGAATGAAATTGCGCCCATTCGTATCAGTTACCATGGAAAAAACCATTACAATTCGGTTATCTACGACAAAGATATTCACAAGTATCCATATGGAGTGCCTTCAACCACTTTTATCCGTGATTTTAGAAAGAAAATTGAGCAAGAAGAAAAGTCAAGAGATCGAAGGTTGAAGAATGGCTATAAATGAAGCTAGTTTTTGATTGATTATATCGTGCCAATCATTATCTTTTCTATCTCGGTATTACGTATTTTTGCGTGTGCATTATACGCGCGTGGATTAATCCAGCATATGAGTAGTTCAAAAGATTAATAAATTAAATAAATGTAAAATAAATAATCGGTACATCCCATATTCACTATAATTATTTTTTTTTGTGTGGTGTATACCTTTTTTTATTATAATATTTTATTATTGCACTTCCTACGATCCATAGAAGTTTTCTCACTATTTTCATAAATGGCCACTTTACTCTTACTCCGTCACGGCCATGATCGGATCTTCATCCCCTTCCCAAAACATTGTACGCCTGACGGCTTTTTTCCATTTGCGAAACTCATTCGCAAACGATTTATCCGGCTTAAACCGTTTATTTTCTTTCCATTGTGACTTTATGTCATCAATGGAACTCCAAAATCCAACGGCTAGACCTGCTACATAAGCGGCACCCAAGGCTGTTGTTTCAACAATCACAGGTCTAACAACTTCAATTTCCAAAATGTCCGCTTGTGCCTGCAATATGTCGTCGTTGACCGTCATGCCACCATCTACGCGCAGTTGAGACAGCTTGACGTCCACTTTCTGTTGCTCACAATCTTGCAGCATGGCATCGAACACTTCACGCGTTTGGAAACACACAGCCTCCATGGTAGCTCGCAACAAATGCCCTTTGTTTGCGTACCTTGTTAATCCGAGTATTGCTCCACGCGCATGGTCTTTCCAGTACGGCGCGTACAGCCCAGCAAATGCGGGAACAAAATAAACGCCGCCATTGTCTTTTGCTGCTTTGTCAGTCACTTCTTGTGGCGCATCAATTATTTGCAAATTATTTTTTAGCCAACCGACTGCTGCTCCAGCAAACGCAACAGATCCTTCTAATGCGTAGACAGTTTCAGCGTCTTTACCAAGTTTATAAGCCACTGTCGTTAACAATCCATGAGTGCTAGGTACACAATTTTTGCCAGTATTTACAAGCATGAAGCACCCCGTCCCATACGTGTTCTTTGCTTGGCCAGGATCGTACGCAGCTTGTCCGAATAGTGCAGCCTGCTGATCACCTAGGACCCCCGCAAATGGAACTTGTGGGACTGGACCATCATCTACGCCATGGCCATAAATTTCAGACGAGGAGCAAATTTTAGGTAAAACACTCACAGGTATTCCAAGATTGGAACAAATACCTTCATCCCAAGCGCAAGACTTTATGTCCATCAACAGTGTTCTAGATGCATTGCTAACATCTGTTACATGGACGCCACTTTTTGGACCACCAGTTAAATTCCACAACAGCCAAGTATCAATCGTACCAAAAAGTACTTCTCCGCGCAAAGCTGCATCGTTGACTGTGCCGGCTCCCGAAAGTTTGTCTTCTTGCCCCAGTAGCCACTTCAACTTCGTACCTGCAAAATATGGACTGATTGGAAGTCCTACTTTGTCCCGCAATTGGTCTTGTCCTGCAGGATGTTTTTTTATCAAGTCATCGCATATACTCTTTGTTCGCATATCCATCCAAACCAGTGCATTGTAATATGGTTTTCCCGTATCTTTATTCCACACTACTGTTGTTTCTCGTTGGTTGGTAATACCAATTGATGCGATTTCACTCGGTTTGATATCACGCTTTAGGGTATTTTTTGGGTTGCTTCCTTCGAGAGCTCCTTTTATAGTGTTAAGCACCGACGCTAGTATTTCCATTGGGTCGTGCTCGCACTCTCCCTCATTCGGAGTGTGTTGGGTGAACTCTTGTTGCGCGCTGCTAACAATGTCCCCACTCCTGTTGAACAAAATAAACCTTGAGGACGTTGTTCCTTGATCAATAGCACCGACAAAGGTTTTCTCTGAGACATCTCCCTTAGGCAAAGCTTTGGATGACATATTTAGTGTACGAAAAGCTACAGTCAGTTATGTATGTTCTTGGCCAAAAAAAGGTTAACGATCGCTTCATTGCGAAGGCATTTGAGCTTCAGCATGAAATGTTTCTGCATGTATCCCGTTTTAGATATTTACTGATGATGCATATTATACATCATCATCATAATAAATATAATCTATAATAATATTACCTTATTTAAACGATATACTAGATGAATTTAATATGTTTGTAACACGCCTTTTAATTGGAGGAAATCACCTTACGGTGAAGTTGGATGGCAGGATGTACTTGACATCCTCCTTACTACCCTAACACTACTATCCTATCAAAAAAAAAAATTTGTTGAGGGATGCACTTACGCAATTCCAGGTATTTACTGACAAATGGAGGTTGCGAACACTTACTACTTGAACATTCCCTGAACGGGGTGTTCGGTTCCCACCTCCCACAGGCTTCGGGTTGGCCACTGAGCTAGTCGTGGAGCTAACCAACATTGTACAAAACCACCCTTTTCTATAGTTATCAGTGTTACTTTCGCGCATCAATAATTATCCTATAGGGGACGAAGGCCCCTCCTTTCTTCTATCACTTTATCAGCGTTCCTCACTTTCACAGATGCGTGTCGAGCCTCTAGTAAGGGCGAGGCTTCTGTGCTTCATCGGCAACGCTGTTATCATCCCTTGATATCACCCTAAGCGTTTCTTCTTCCTCACTATTAACATCTTCCTATATTGGAACCTTTAGACTACTCCGTTCCGGAGTTCTCGTTAGTCAACGCATTAAATAAATAATATATTTGAATCGCTCTAGTCACTCCCAAATATATTGTCATATTAATTATTATATATCCAACCTATAAATCAACAACAAAGAAGAAGAAGAAATAAAAAATAAAAAAAAAGAGGTGTTGATGACCGCGAGCAGACGACGACTACTAAGTACTACCGATAATATACAAAAAAAAATCTCAACAAATAGGCAAGATTGAACAAATCACACTAGTAGTGCTTGCTAGAGCTAGCCTATAATTAAGCTAACATTGTTGGACGAGAAGAAGAAGATAGGCGGCTAATAATAATTAGATATCTTTCCTTTTTTTGGATAACAATTGTCGTCGGATGATGTGGCAACAACAAAAATGACCTCGCACACACACAAAAAAATAAAAAATCATATTTTTTTTTTTATTTATTACCCCTGTTGTTGATAGCTGAAGTAGTAGTATGAAGCTCCCTCCTCGGCTGTGGTGTGCGTTATATCAAATTATTATTAACAACATCATCACCACTTTTTTTTCTTCTTCTTCTTATTGTTATTCCACCACCACCACCTCACCACCATAATACTATTACCACTACAACCCCCTTTTCTTCAACACCGATGCCGTACCCATATCATATGCAGTTGGCAGTCCAGGCATTTCGGGCACCAAGAACGATAATTTAATATGGGATCTACATGTTCAAAGCCAAGCAGTAGCGGCGTTATTCGATATAGGCATGGCGAAGCAAAATTTCATCACGCACTGTTGCGCGGTTCAAAAATTAGCGAAATTACCTTGGAAGAACGCGACGCTTTTGGGTACTCAGCTTTGCACTTATGTGCTTTTAAAAATAATACGAAAATGGCGTCACGTTTTGTGCAGTACATGAAAAGTTTGGAGCAAAAGGCATATAGTACAGATCGTACTCCTTTACACGTTGCATCATGGATGCAGTCAGTTGGAATGGTAAAATTGCTTGTTGATAATAACGCGAATGTAAACGCCGTTGATGATCTGCGATCGACACCTCTACACTTATTGTTTACAAATCGTCGATCATATTCTGCAATAAAGGAGATTGCATACATATTGATAACAGGCGGCGCAAATGCTTACCAACGTAATGCAAAGGGGTACACACCATTAGACTACTGCATTAATAACGACTACTTTGATCACTGTGGCTCGGCTATACAAAGTTATGTGGATGCATTGGGTTTTTTGATCGCAAAAAATTTGACCTCCAATACTTTATCTTCCTACGACAATGCTATGGAAATGATTTTTCTATACAAAATTCTTCCATATCTCAACGTTGACAATAAAACGGTAAGTTGTGTGAAAGAAATCTATGGTTACAACTTTATGAAGCCTGAGTGTGTAAAAATACCACCAGCCGTCACCCAGGGGGAAGCCCGGAATGAAGCTGAAAAGCAAATTATCCAGAACAAGAAATCACTGGAAATGCTGAAGAAAAACATTATGTCACGCCTAAACCCAGCGTTGCGGTCTAATATGTCGCTGCCTTTATTGCAAGAATCTGCTTTTCATACCCCATCCTGCATTTAGTAAAATTGTGCTGTGTAGAACAAATTGTGATGACGCTGCTTGAATGTTGCCGTGGATGATGATGGAGGAGATGACGACCTCCGCTTTTTTTTTTTTTCGAGCTCATTTATTATTATGAGTAACAATGTATATGCGAATACATTTATAGTCTAATAAGTATAAATATAAATATGATTGTATTGCTTATGCTAGCAGAAGAAGAGCATGTAGATGCTGACTTTAATTTCTTCTCATAAAATAAACAATGAATATAAATTGTTGAATGAGAAACAATAAAATTTCCCATTCTTCTTTTTTAAGTTATTATTATTAGGCTTGTTTCATTATTTATTGGACGACTAATTATTATTGATGAAGTTATTATGTTATGAGATGATGCACGCATTAGCCCTAACACATTCGGGTTGTTTGTCATTGTCGTTGTCGTCTACCATTTCAGCATACCATTCTAAGCTTGAGTGAGGATGGCAATAATTTCCATCGTCAAGAAGCTAAAATGTATACAGTAGCAAGTGCTAATTAATAATAATTTCCATCGTCAAGGTGGGTCTATCTTGTCCTCGTAGTGTTGTACTCTGCTAACTTTCTTCTGGTGGTTTTTATGGTTTATTGTGCGTAGTGCTAGTATGCTAGTAGTGGTGAGAACTAAAGACACCCACAAAAAGTGTAATAATTTTTAATAGTTAGCACTAATAATAATAGCCACATTAGCCTTCATTAAACTTTTTTTTTTATTTTGTCTCCGTCATCGACCTCTTCTGTCATGAATGAATATCATCCTCAAAAAAACAACGCATAACAATGAGATGAAAAATATTATGATTAATTTAAAAATAACAACACACCACCACACTATTCCTATTATTATTATGTGTGATAAAATGAATAACAACAATGGAAGTAAACAACACACCGGACGATCAAAAAAAAAATAAAAAAATTTAATTTAATAATATAATTAAATACTACTATGATGATACATAATAATAATATTATAATATAATAATATAAATAAAAACATCTCAACCACGGCAACCACCAGTCGACTAGAGTGAGGGGCTTTTGTACACGCCATAGCGTCCTGCACCGACGCCAAGCATAAACAAACACACAATTGCTGCACGCACTGCACAATACTCAGTATAGCACCCAGAACAAAAGATGTTATTGATTCTCGCTTCTGTATTGCTGGTTCTGACTCTTGTCTTCATCTATGTTTTCACAAACAAAGGGAACGTCTCGAGTTTACCACCCGACGCAAAGCTACCGCCTGTGGTGACTACTCATATACCCTTAGTCGGTGGTATTGTATCGTTTCTACAGGATCCTTTGGGTACGGTCGCAAAGGCTAAGGAAAAATACGGAAATGTGTTTACCATCAATATGTTCCATATCAGATCAACATTTCTGATTGGTAGCGAAGCTCATAAGGCTTTTTTTGAGGCAATGGATGACGAGCTGGACCAAGCTCCATGCTACCGTTTTATGATACCCGTGTTTGGCAAAGGGGTGGTCTACGATGCCCCACTGAAGAAGCGAAGACAGCAGATGCGTTTTTTAGGGGGATCATTGAGACCTAGCGAATTAAAGCGTTATCCAACTATCATTGGCAAGGAAGCTTACGACTTCTTCAAAAGGTTCAGTACAGCTTCGGAACAAGTTGATGGGGGTAAAACAGTGGATCTACTTCCAACTATGGCAGATTTAACAATTTTAACTGCAAGTGCTACATTGCATGGTCCAGAGGTTCGAAAGCACCTGTACAAAGACGTTTCAAGATTGTTTGCAGAATTAGACAAGGGAATTTCACCCTTGTCTATATTGTTTCCGTATGCTCCGACTCCAGCTCACAAGGGAAGAGACCGGGCGCATAAAGGTATGATTGAACTGTTCTCCAATGTCATACGCAAGCGACGGGCTAAGCAAGCACAAGAAGGCGCCAAAGCAAAAAAAGGGGTGGATATGCTGCAAAAACTAATGGACTCAACTTACAAGGATGGTACCCCAGTACCAGAACACGAAATTGCCGGCTTGCTTATTTCGGCACTGTTTGCTGGACAACATACATCTTCTATAACTGTGACATGGACACTACTATTTTTACTGTCCGATAAGAAAAAAGGAGGTAAGTGGTTGCAAAAAGTGTTAAATGAATTACGAGCAGTTGAAAGTTCTCCTGGAAACTTTGCAAAAGGCAAAATCTCTCACGAAGAAGTCTTCAAAATGGATATCTTGCATGCGTGCATCAAGGAGGCTTTGAGGCTCTTTCCACCATTAATTTTCTTGATGAGACGGGTCGTGAACAAGCCCCTAGATGTTTGTGGATATACGGTCCCTGTAGGATACAACGTTTGGGTATCGAATGCTGTTGCGCAACGTCTGCCTGAAGTATTCGAGAATCCAGATGTGTATGACCCCTCGCGGTGGCTTAACTTTGATATTCGAAAGTTGCCCCCATATTCATTTATTGGATTTGGTGCTGGAATCCATACATGCATGGGGGAGTCCTTTGCATTCATGCAGTTGCGGACCATACTTGCAGTTGTTCTATCGATGTTTGATTTAGAAATGATGGGCGACTTACCACCAGCTAGTTACGAAGCAATGGTAGTAATGCCTAAGGGACCAAATATGATCAAATTTGTTGCAAAGAAAGGTACAAGCTCGGCAGGTGTAAATGCCAGCGAAGAAGACGCTGGAGTTGAGGGCCCTGCTCGAAGTGTAAAGGTAACGAATCAGGAAATTGGTGCAAGAACCATGAACGAGGATGTATCAAAGCAATATACGAGAAAGGAAATAGCAAAGCACAATAGCCGTGATGACTTGTGGATTATCGTAAAAGGAAAAGTTTATGACGTGACAACATATTTACCAGTGCATCAAGGTGGTGATGCCATATTGAAATGGGCAGGAAAAGATGCCACGAAGGGCGTATACGGGCCGCAGCACCCAACCACTGTGCCAAAATTGCTGGAAAGGTATTACATAGGTGAAGTTCAAGACGATTAGAGCGAGTGGGAACACAAAAACCGTGTACATATAAATCAACTTTGCTACAATTGAAAATGAGTTTAAGGTTACTAAGTGACCACAGCTTGTACGTTCGTATACTCGTACTGGGTATGTATTTTATATACTCGTATTAAATATAACAACACGCTACATATTACGTGTTGACGATTACGAAGTATGATACGTAATGTATGGCCATTCATGAAATTACGTTTAGTGTAAAATACATTATATATTTGAGATATATACTCTAGCGTAATAATAAGCATAAAATATTTATGTTACATACAAAAATACTCGCTTAATAATCGCATTCTATCGTGTGCACTCCCCCATTTTTTTTCATAACATGTTTCTGGATTACATTACATCGGGTCGAGAGATATCTAACTTTTGTGTTTTTCATTTCCTTTCGGTTGTGCACACTTCAACTCAGGCACAAGATATACTCTTGTGCGCAAACGTTTCACAGATTACTGCCAGTGAGGGAGCAAAGAATTTCTTGGTTTGTAGAGGTATCGTCATCATTACCAACGAACTCATCCAAGGCAGCTGTGACATTAGACGACGTAGTCAAAGAAAGATCCCCCATATCAGAGGTTGGAGTTGGAAGTAGGCTCTTCGTGAAATTTTCGTCAAAGACACGGCGATAATCACAATCATTAAATGTCGGACAATCGTGACCAATATCTGAAGATAAAATTTCGTCATCATACTCCTGCCCGTTATCCATAATGTTTTGTATGTCATCAGAAATTTCTTGAGCATTAGGAGGATCATAATCATAGAAAAGCGTAAAGCTCTTCCCATCTTTAGTAGCTACGATTCTTTTGCTCTGGAACAAATCTTCTTTTTGCATAGACTCTTTCCGAAATGGTTTTGTGCCTGGTATTGGACTTTTTTTCATTCGACGACGCTCAGGTGCTTGCACATTATTCTGGCAGTTCATTTCAATTTCTGATAAAGCTCTCTTTTTATCTTTACAAATTCTAGAAGACTTTTTTTTGCATGTTCCAGCAGTTTGTTTGCGACCATCCTTGACTTTGCTTTTTTTCCGTTTGGTAGCTTTAGTCGAAGGTATTGTGGATGATCTATCACTTTGCATGAGCGTGTTCTCTTCGAAAAGATCGCTTGCCACGTTGACAGGACAAATAGCTTTAAATTCATCAGATTTCCATCTATCAATGCCCTTGCGATTCCGCGCTTCAAATTCCACCCATGCAAATATCTTCGATGGGAAACCATTGAGGTACAATTCGCATCTGATAGGCAGGAAAGAGTCGTCCTTTTCGCTACTAAACTGCACCTTTTGTTTGGCCTTAATGCTGATCCTCCCGATGTAATAGTTTCCCATTTCGTACCGGAAATAGATTTTTGGCTGCTGTTGTTCTTTGCATTCACTCAATTTTATTCTATACCCTTGAAGCACAAGTTCATTTTCGCGTTTTATGACGAGGTGCTTCGGTATCTTGACCAAGTAGGACTGGGCGCAACGACAAAATAACCTTTCCTCTTCCGCGATAATGACGGACCGTCCCTCAGAATCTTTGCTTATTCCACAATCACCGTCGATTGAGCAAATATTCTTCAAATGATATATCCTCTTGGAAACATCAATCAATGCAGGGAAGTTCCCGTGCATCGTCCCATCTCTAGGGTTGCACCGTAATATTAGGATAGACTCTTCACCCTCTGGAATCGTGTTTCGAGAGGGGGTGCAGTCTGCTTTCCCTAGCAGGTAAGAATAAAGAACCATGGGTTTCGAATATATACCAAAAAAAGGTAAAACGTCTAAGCTCCTTTGCTTTCGAATATTTTTTTAAGCTTAATTTAACTCCGGGCACTCTCAAAGTGCTGGACGTCCGCGATTGCTGTGTGTATGCACGGTCTCGCGCAGGACCTCCGTGAGGAGAGTCAGAGTTCTTGTGT
>JACLAC010023523.1_pt1 | contig 12147 bp, 12 predicted proteins | sample 8027881 | NCBI WGS metagenome assembly JACLAC01 (sample SAMN15725517, study PRJNA655200) | protist metagenome | isolation source: fluorescence activated cell sorting (FACS) single amplified genomes of... | place: Spain: Blaines Bay Microbial Observatory, Mediterranean Sea | collected 2016-01-19 | reverse complement strand
TATACACACCAAAATACTCACACACTAACTGGGCCAATTATTAGGTCCCGCTCAAGTAAACTTCCACTATACCGAGTACCTTTAGTCCGGTTAATGCGTGATTTGACTCCATGTAATCTGGCGTGTGAATAAGTAGCTCCTACAATCGGTCCGTATTTTTCTTTAGTTGGAGGCAACGCTCACTGGCGCAGCGCTTGGCCATCGAGTAGTGTGAATTCAGTAAACTACGCTGGACTAAGGTCTTTCGATGGATGCAAACATTTTGCAGTATACGGCGAGAGATCAGTGGTGTCACCGCAGGGCAGGGCATGCTCTGGGACCTACCTGCTACTTCGTTGCCAGCAGTGATGTAGCAGTTAGGTCATTTCTTCTCGTCGTCAATGATCTCATATTCAGCATCGACTGCATCCGTATGCTTAGTTTCATCTGTCTTTGAGTTGCGAGTTGCCGACAAAAAATCACGTAATCGGTTGAGCATTATTCGGCCGGCATACAGGCTCGCTAATAAGATCAACAAGCGCGGTCCGATTACATAGTAGTATTTTATGCAGAGAGCGGCGAGTACAACAAGTACAAGCCAATAGGCCAATTTGATTACAGTCTGCTTCCGGAATATCTTGAATACGCGACGCTAAGGTCGGGTGCGGGTGGTCTACAAGTTCGGTCGCTAAGACGTGGGCGAAGAATGGATGCCCATTGGACATCATTTCTCAACAGTATACTACATAAATTCTTCGCATACAAGCGGTTAGCGAATACGCTTGCACAGGGTTGGGGATGGGTGGTTGCGTCTACCTCGCGAATGGGCGCTGCCTTCAATGTCGCTGTTCCTGTTAACTCCCGGTTATGTTTTCGACCTCAAGCCTTGGTGTAGCGTAATTCGTCGTTGATATGCTTTAAGGCGGCCGCAGTTTTCATTAGGATATAAAACTCTGCTGGCTAAATTAATTGCATGGGTGATTCGTGTGGCATGAGTAGTGCAACGAATATTTTATTTGCCTTGTCTTTGGTTGCTATTGGGTGCGCTGATGAAGACAATCCGGCAAACTCTGTTTCCGGGGAAAGTCGTTTAGACGGATCGGGGGTAGACAAGGACTGTACTATGTATCTGTTTAGGGATGGCGGGGTTTTTGTTGACGAATTCGGCGATAGGGGGATGGGCGGTATATCGACTTCGAAGAGTTCTATCTGCACGCTTTTCATCGGACAGTCCTGTCGGCGTGGATGGTTTCACTATGAGTTAGGGGGACTATCTTACTTACCCTACTGCATCTTACCGCCTAGCCGGGATAGATTGGCGCAGCATTGATTGGCGACATTTTGCACATAGCGGATACCGATACCTGTTAGATTAATCTAACTCCCCGTCCAATACCATCAGGGTGCCGTGCATGGCGATACTGTCTTCGGAGACTAAGAACAGCGCGGCGCGTGCGATATCCGCTGGGTTTGAGAAGGGCCGTCCACTTGGAGTGCGATCGGCGAGTTGTTTCAAGCGCAGTTCAGCACCGGGACCACAGCGTAGATGTTTGTTTCCCGGGGTTGCCGTTGGACCCGGAGCGATGGCATTCACGTGGATGCCGTGCGGGGCCAATTCGGTCGCTACGGCCTCGGTAACGGAGAGAACGCCAGCCTTGGAGGCACAGTAAGCGGCGCCGCCACTCGAGCCCTTGAAAGCACCGATTCCTGAGATATTCACAATATGCCCGGACCGATTCGCTTTCATTAGCGGCACCACCGCGTTAGCGCAGAAGAACGTGCCTTTAAGGTTGGTATTGATCACTAGATCGTAATCCTGCTTCGCTCCTAGTGCCCGTTGGTGTATTCCCGATGATACCGGCCGAGTTGACGAGGATATCTACGTTCCCGAAAGCATCGACGACGCTCTCCACCATTGACTGGATCTCGGTGAAGTTAGAGACGTCCTCCAAGAAAGGTCTGGCGACGCCACCGGCCTTCGTGATATCGTACGCTACCTTTTCGGCTTTAATGATATCGGTGCTGGTAATTTCAGCGATTTTCGCTCCTTCTGATGCGAACCTAATCGCTACGGCCTCTCCGATGCCGGCGGTGCCTCCGGTAACCAATGCAACCCCATCCCTCAGTTTCATATCGCTTTACCTGTGTTATTGATTCACTAATTAGACTCCTCGGCCAAAGGCTCGACGTCCTTCCTCGAACGGGCAGTATACGTAACGCCGCACTAGTATCCAAGCGGCGGAGGTTTTGCGCACACCAACGGCGGGTGACTTGGCTACTGTAGATTGTGCGTGGGGAAGCAATTATAAAGTATGATCGGCACCATCGGCTGGAGAGTCTTTTGGTCTGTTAGAGACTATTAGGCAGGAGGTTTTTCGAGTTACCCACCCACAGAAAGTTGCCGCATCCCTTTCATTCGTACTCAGTATTTCAAATTGAGGATCTATCAATGGATGACGGTTTTAGCAAGCCCCACGTCGAACGGCTGGTCCGAGTCTTAAATGAGATCAATACCCGAATTTTGACAATGAAATAGAGTTTGCAGACTTTCAAGCTGTTCTATTGGGGCGCTCTCGCTTGGCCCACATCTGCTGCGCCCATTGGGGTTCTGTCAGCGCCATCCTCTGTTGCTCTTCGAATAGTTCGAGACTTGCTACCAGCTGTTCCTCCTCGGTGCGGGATGGCGGTGGCGTGATGTCTTCTCTAAGATAGGTCAGGTAATCCGCTTCTCTCGCGAAGTCAAAACACTTCAGTTGACCGAGTTCCTTTAGCACAACGAGTTCACTCAGGCTGTACTCGCCGGGATCATTGCGCTGAAACTGCATCGGCTGTGAAAGTTTGATGCTGGGAAATTGCGCGAAGCGAGGTCTGCCACTTGGATTGCCCCCGACGCGGTGGACCATAAAAGGGTGTATAATGGCTAAGTCACCCGCCTCCCCGGTGAGCTCCTCAAAATCACTGCACTCCCTAATCATGTGCGGTTGAATGTAGGACTGAACCGAATCCGGGTGGATGCCTTCAGGATGCTGGGCGAGCAAGCGAGCAACGACGCCGACGGAGTCAAGGCACATCTGAGTACCTCCGGAACCGGGAAGTATGTCCGAGTAGAAGTAACATAGCAAGAGCCCCTGCTGCGGCGAGTCGAGGAAGTGACGGTATTGCCAGCCGTCCTTGTGCCAACCAGGAGCACGTGTTGAACGCCAGCCATATGTGCTTAGGTTACTGTCATCGCTACAGAGGTTCACCGCGAGGGAGTCGGGCAATTTTATTTGCTCTGGTTCTTCAACTCGGTCCGAGCCCCCTACGCAGTCAAGCTGCGCTCCGAACGCTCGCGGGGCGATCTGTTGCAAAGAGGGGCTTTCCGCCGGCAAGCCGTGACGCGTTCTGATCTCCATCATCTGGGCCGCCGCTTCTTTGTCGCCGCGTGAAGCCATAATTGCTATGTTGGGCGGGCAACCGGTCCGTACATACGGTTCCTGCTTCCATGTTTGTGGGGCATCCTTCATGATACCCCGTTCCTCAAGTTCACGCCAGGCGCTGTCCACGATATCATCCGCAATTTGCTTTGAGAACGCGCCTTGCACCATTACCCAACCGTGTTCGATGAAGCGCCGCGCTTCCGTCGGCGACAGTGTCGTACACTTGGCGATAGACTCTTCCATCATTGCTTCAAAGGCTGTGTTGATTATGCATCTACCCATTTTGTTTCCCATTTTCGTTTTTTTGCTGCTCAGTTATAGTAACATCAGGTGGTTGAAGATCGCCGTTTTCCCTGCTCGCGGGTAATAGTGTTTCCACGTCTATTTCAATCGCCAAGCCGTCTTTTCACGGTGTGGATAGCGACTTGTTTGTTGGACAAAAGTCGTTGGAGATTGTCCGATAAAAATAAATTTTCAAAGCAGAGCCTACATCGGGTAAAACGTTTTTAACGTAGGTCGTAGTTTTTTTTGTAAGCATACCGCGATAACAGCAGTGAGCAAAATGCGCAATCAACCCCTATCAGATGCCAACCGTGTACTGGGCAATTGCCCGCTAAGCAGCTTATTCTATCATCATTTGTCTGCCAATCTGATATAGTTATACCAGTGGCCGACGGCATATAGCCACGAAGCCGCATCGCGGTTTGGTTGCACAGTTGTTTGCGTTTATCACAAATTAATCGAGTAGTTCAAAGCACTCGAGGTTACGTGAGAGTAGGGCACAATGCTGTTGCAGCTCTAGATTGAGGCGAGTCATGACATTCTGTTCCGGATCGGGAATATAATAATCATCCCAGCTTCCCATGCCTCCTTGCATGCTGTCCCCAATGCCTTTGGCTTTATTGATACCATGTCTGTTGGGACTGCCTATTAGCACCTCTTGCATTTTCCAGAAGTGGCCTCGCCATTGGTTAGACGTGGAGTCGTCAGGCATAAGCTGACCTATATTGTCGATAGCTACCAAAATAAACTCTATGTGCTCAGAGTAGGATTCATCAACATATGATTCATCGTGAGGAATGAATTTTCTGCAGATTCGGGAAAACAAACCCGTTACACATGTATACATAAGCATCCGACCTGCCATAATAGCCCAGCGCGCCCCGAATATATACACTGCGAGAGTTTTATCTCTGTTTGGGCAAACCCGAGGCGGTGCGGTTGGGCTGGACCGATGAATCGGCCGAGTTTCGGGGGATGCATTGGGGGATGTATAAAGTTTTTCCGGCTGAGGTCGTCGAGTCGACAGTACAGCCCCTCTGTAATGTGCTGTTGCCGCCAATCATCGATATTCGCCTGCGATTCGTGTAGATTCGATACCATATTTACGGCCGTTGGCATTTGCTGGGGCAAGGGATGTTGAAATTTTCAATGTATTCGTTCGGCCATTGATAAAGGTCGGTGTGCCATAATCAGAGCCGGAAACGCCCTCGCAGCGTTGGCGGCCACTCTTCTTCCCATTGATTCACCGAGTGCTCAAGCGTGCTATTGTCCATAGCCACGTGCCGTCGCTCGGGGGCCAGCACCTGCCGCAATTCCGCGCTCAGCCGGCGTACACCGTCGATCCGCCCGCTTTGATCTTTGAAACACATACCGCCAATGCTTACGCCATGGGCGATCCAGGAGATGTGAAATCCCTTGCGGGGCTCAGTATCCTCTGAGTGCCAACCAGCATGCAGTAGAGACTGAGAGAACACCTGAGCGTCACCTCGGGCGGCGGCCATAGGGGTGGGGTCTAAACCTGCGAACCAGCGCGCATCGGGCTCGCCTTCAGCCTCCCAGCGCGGCCCATACCGCAAGGGCAGCCGTGAGTTGGGATTCTCCTTCCAACGCTGCTGCATTTCCTGCCAGTGCGCGCCGAGCCGCTTGTGGCTACCTTTGAGCACTCGCATCGCGGCGCGCTTGGCGGGCACGTCGTTCACCCAGAACCAGATGGCCAAGTGATCTCGTCGCGGCGTGGCCTCAAAGTCCTCGGTCGTCACCTGCACATCTATGTGCATCGAATTGGCCCATTCTGATCGGATGCCGTGCTTCTCTGGCCAGCCGTTGCGCATGGCCACCTTGTTCGTAGCTGCACGGTCGATCCCCGTTCCCGCGCGCCCCGTCTCTAAGATGAAGACTTTGTCACTGCGCAGTACCTGTTTGGCAATCTCTTCGAATATCGGCGCCGAAATTAGTTCCACGTAATCCTGGTCTTTGAAGATACTACCGACCGTGGAGTCGCTCCCAGTGGCTTGTCGATCCCACGCGGCTTCGGCTCTGTCAAGCAGGTCGCGACTTAGGCGCAGGTCCACCAACACTGCACCGTCGTCTTCAAAGGCTTGCATATGTGTGGCATCGAGGGGAGCGGTCTTGGCCGTTGGTGCTTGTTTTACTTGACCGCTAAAGCTCTGAGATTCTGTCTGCATACAACATTATCCTCTGGTATTGTTGGCAGCAATGGTTAAAACGCCACGCAATATGTAATTAAGTGTTGGGCAGAAAATAACAAATATTGTGAAGGATAACAGGACTCTTGGCTACCATTGTGATGCGAATACAGAAAATATGCAATGATTGCATATGCTTACTTCACAGCGGTTGTGGTTTGGCGGCAATAATGGCCCTCAAATCATAGCCCCTGACTAACGGACTAACCACTTTGTTTGCAAAATAGTTCCCGCAGCGATATTAAGTGCGGAAGCTCACTCATGTTATCAAGTTGAATAGTTGATTAAACGTGGCAAATATTGAAAACCGAAACAGAGGCTGTAAAATGACAATTGAGCAACGTTTAGAGCAGTAGAAGAGAAGTGCGATAAGTCCCTGATGGTGATTGTGATATATGTGGCGGCAACGGGTTAGCAACCATCTTGCTGTGTAGTGTTATCGACCGTTTATGTTAATTCGTTCATGTTCGTTTATATTATTTATGAAAGATGAATCGGTATTCGGCATTATAAAAAAATGGAACAAAGAATGGCGTCTGGGCGTGGAAAACATCGATCTTCTGATAAGGATGGTCGCAGAACGATTGCTCTGCTCGAATCGTTACCGGGAATCAAAGCGGTAATTATTGGTGAGTCAAAAGGGGGGAAAAACCTGGGACGAAACCGTTCGGCCGGATTTTTTAAATTACAGGGCGAAACTTCAGCGGGTTTTAAGGGAATTTTACAGACATCAAGAGGAGTGCAACAAATCGCCATAATACTTGACTCAACGCGGTCGCGAGCCTGTTGGGAAGCCGTGCGCGGTAGAATTGAAGAGGTGTTTCCACATCAGTTTGGTTGACGATTCAGCACGGGCTATGGACCGTGAAGAGAGAAAGTTAGAACGGAAAATGCGATAGGGCGCCCGCATTTTACCTCTATCGGGCCGCTTAGGAAGATGTGCCTCTCATCAACCAGACTTTGGCGCGCTCGCTCAAAGTAGGCCGATACTCTGTACGGGCAATCCGTTGCGCTGTGCCGATATCGGTCAGAATAGGTGCTTGATCAAAGGTGGCGCGCACGGTTTTAATGATCTGATCTTGTTTGTCCATAACCGAAATGACTGCAGTATTGCCGCCAAAGTCAAGAGCGTTGGCGAATATAACGGAGATCAGGAGAGGCGCAGACCCCTGCTATACGCGTCTCAACCCGGAATGACTACTTGGATAGGCCATTGGGGGAGGATCAATTACCGAGATCGTCCTACATTGGAGGATCCCAGCTCGCTGCGGGGGAGGCCGTATGGGCCGTCGCGGACCCGAACCGAGTTGCCCAGAAAAATCGGCATAGGGGTCGTTGACAAATAGCAGCACTGAGTTGGCGGCCTCGCCCGGCGCAGAACACCTCCACCTGTGTCTTTGCCTAATCGCCATGGTCAAAGGGTTCGATATAAAGGGTATCACCGGCGGCACAACCTAACTGGGTTGCGGCATTGCCAAAACTAATGGCCAGTTGCAATTTGCCATCTTCTTCGATTAACGCGATCCAGGCTCCGCGTGGCACATCGCTATAATCCCTGCTTAGCAAGGCTTGGATCGTTTGCTCGTTGTAGTGCGCTACTAAATTCGACCCATGGGTAATGCCATACGCCGCAAGTTGGTTTTCGTTAACATCCGTATTGATATTGGCGTATTCCTCGCTGATGCTCACCACTGCCGCGGGAATGGTAGATGGTCGTTTCTGGGCCACGCCTGACACAGCAGAAGAGGATTGTGAACGGTGTGCGCAGCCGAAAGTTAAAATGATCAACAAAATACCGAGCGATTTTAGAGTTGCTTTAAGCGGCAAACGAGACTCCTTTTGTAGGAGATGTACGTATTAAGTTAAGGGATGACATAAGCCGTTGGTCCACAAAAAAGGAAAACGCTTCACCGTATGCAAATCGCCTTTGCCTTGCGAGAAGTACAAAGTGGCGTACCCGTAGCTGAGATCTGCTCTGAGATGGAGGTCAGTGAACCCACGTTTTAACGCTGGAAAATGAAATTTTCGGGTATGGGTGTAGCCAAATTTCGCCGCCGCAAGCAGCTGGGGGATGAAAATCGCAAACTCGAACAATGGGTGGTAGACTTAAAGTTGGACAAGCATATACGGCAGGATGTATTGAAAAAAATGGTGAGACTGGCGCAGTAACAACCAATAATTCAGTATCTTAGATCTACCTACAGCTTCGGTATCCGGCGTGTAAAACATGCTCATACCTAGGAACCGGAAAACAAACCACACGTGAAAATATCGAACTCATTCAAAAGAATCGACGGGCAGCATGGTGTCGAGAGTAAATGCCGCAGCATTTCTGTGTCCACCACCTCCATACGAACGGGCAATAGTGCCTACGTCAGCTGCATCATCGCCCTTCGAACGCAGATTGTATACGAATTTGCTGTCCGGACGGACAAAAAAAACTGCGGAAAAAGGGTGGCCACCGGCTAGGGCATTTCCAATTTCTGAAGTGAGAAACGTCGCATTGGTGATGGGCACGCGAAAACCACTGATCGTAGTCCAGCCGTGGTGTTTGACTCGGGGACGTATGAGACGGTGTTGGAAACGCAAGATCGCCTCGCCTTCAACTGCCAGGGCCTTAGGCCCTTTTTCTGCCAGACCATCCCAAACGGCAAAATCCCGCGGATAGGATGTTAGCGCTGCATTGACCGCCTTGGAATCTTCGAGTTCCCAGTTCCAGAGATCGCGGTCTTCAGTATAAGCGACAAGCCAGTGCACATCTTCTGCACTGACCTGCGAGCGCGGGTCAAAAAAATGTTCCCATGTCATGCGCGCACCCGATTTATCGTGTGCAAAAATGCAATATTCTAAGCCTTCCAATTCGCGTTCAGCGGTTTCGTGGTGGTCGAGCACGAGCAGGGAGTTGGCTTGTTCTTGCATCTCCATAAGTAGCGGGCGTTCATAGCTAAAATCGAGTATGACGACGTCGCGGTTTTCCGTGGCGGGCGGAGGAGTGTTGTATTGTACGGCTCTGAATTCGGACTGTGGGTTCACATAACGACGATAAACCCAAGCTGCACAGAATCCATCGTTACAACCGCCGTGAAACAGTACCAAAGGTCTCATTATGTTCTTTCGGCTTAATTAAATGAGGGATGGTAATACTGTCGTTTACTTGACAGATATAAGTCGTTGAATATGTTGTTCAATATATCATGCAGTTCTATCGACGGAAAGGCCAAAATGGAACAGACAACGGCGCCGGTTATCAAAGCTTATATCAACCCCTATTGTCCGTGGAGCCCAGGGGTCCGCAAAGTCCTTGACCAGGCGGGACTGGCCTACGAAGTGCTCGATATTACCAAGAACAGTGAAGCCTTCGCCGAAATGGTGGAAAAAAGCCGGCAGTCATCCTCTCCGTGCGTAGAGGTAGATGGCCAAATGCTGGCCGACGTCGGGGGCGATGAAGTCGAGGCTTGGCTGCGGCAGCGCGGCTTGGTCTGATCGCTGGTGGATTTACCATCGCGTCGATTTAAAGGCCCATCCGGGTTCGATTTTCTGCATTTCTATTTCGTCATTGCGGTCTTTGAGGCCGCAGGCCAGAAAGCAAGCATGCAATTCTGCTAAGGCTACGCGATCGAGTTCGACGCCTAATCCCGGTTCCCGTGGGATATGGATACATCCATCTACGAACGGCAGATGTCCCCCTACAATCACCTCGTCGGCCTGCCAAGGGTAGTGCGTATCTATGGCATACGTCAGGTTGGGTACTGCAGCTCCTAAGTGCGCCATCGCCGCCAAGGATATCCCGAGGTGGCTGTTGGAGTGCATCGAGAGTCCCCGGTTGAAAGTTCTGCAAATTCTGCCCAGTTCCACCGAAGCCCGCAAACCACCCCAGTAGTGGTGATCGGCAAGAATAATATCTTCGGATCCCAAATTGATACTACCCGGCAGATCTTCAAACGAAGTCGTGCACATGTTGGTCGCTAGGGGAATGTCCAGAGCATGGCGGACATAGGCCATTGCTTCTTGTCCCCTAACGGGGTCTTCATAATACTCAAGAACGCCCTCCATCTTTTTACCCCAATGTATTGCAGTTTCGACAGACCAAACCGCATTGGGGTCTAAGCGAAGTGGGATATCTGGTCCAAAGGCCTCGCGCAGGGCGAGGATAGCACCGACTTCAATTTCGGGCTCCATGGTGCCACCTTTGAGTTTGATCGACTCAAAGCCGAATTCGTCGCACATAGCCTGGGCCTGTTCGACTATGCCCTGCGCATCAAGAGCGGCGTTTTGGCGCGTTTTTGGCCAGCTTTGGGCATTGGTGTCTGTGCCGAATTCGAGTAGGCCACCGGCGCCTTCGTGTTTAAAAAATAAATAGGCGGAAAAGGGAACTTTCTCGCGAGCCGGGCCACCCAAAAGATCAACTACCGGACGGCTTGTTTCTTTGCCGATCAGGTCGAGGCACGCTACCTCTACGGCACTGAAAATATGTACAAGACGCCGTTGGTCCCAAGGTGCTTGGCCACGGGCATCGGCTCTATCGACAGCAAACCGCTGCCCAAGTAATTGTAGTAAATGGTTTAGAGCAAAAGGGTCATGGCCTATAACGATCTCACGAGCCTCGGCAAGCGCGTCTGTCACAGCCTGACTACCGGGTATTTCGCTGATTCCACTGACGCCGCTATCGCTGACTAATTCGACGATGGTGCGCAGGGCGAAGGGGGCATGCAAACCGGCCGCGTTGCGCAGAGGCGGATCCGAAATTGCGATCGGTGTAATATGCATATCGACTATGTGCAAGACAATGCTCCTTTGGCTAGTTGTCGATTATCAATTAAAATAAAAGGATTATCGAAGAAAATGGCATATTCGCCGGCGGAAATGCTGGTAAAAATGGCAACTTGAGCCGTATATTTAAAGAAAGCGGCTTCTTATGTAGAAAGCAAAATGGGAATCTCAATTTATTTTTTGATGGGGCTGATGATTGTTGGACTTGCCGTGATGGCGGGTGTACAAGTTTGGGCAGTTACGGGTTAGGTTACTCTGGCCCGATTGTCCGGGGCGGCGGTTTTGATTCTGCTGTCATGGTTGGTGCGCGGATGGACAAAACATAAGAACGTCGACGGCGTTGTCGGTGAGGTACAGGACGATCTCTATATGTCAGAATTTACAACACTATGGCCAGGTCAACAATCCTCGCGCGATCGCATGCAAAAGAAAGTAATGCAGGAGTCGGAGCAAGCGGCTTATTCGGTTCGTGCAATGTTTCGAGAAGGCAAGTCGGGTAAATCGGGGAGATCGTAGAAAGGGGCGCCATAAATAAAAGGTGCACTAAAACAGCGAGTTCCCCAGGGCAGGATACCTCGATGAAAAAAAACGGTAATGTGTAAAATATGGTCGCCAAAAATTGAATAAGCGGACAATTTAGTAGGGTGGTTGCGGTGGCTGAGCCTAATGTTGATGAGCTAGCAAAGATGCAAGCAACCAACAACCCGGCGGGGATGCGCGAGATAAAAGATGGTCTGTTGGAAAAGATATCAAGTCCGTAGCGCATTTTTATTGAAAGCGAAGACAAGCACAGGACGGTGGCAGGTTTGGCCAAAACCAATATGAGACGGCACTATTTGTGCGGAGCAGTAGGGCGGCGCGATAGGGATTTGCAGAATGCAGATATGTACCCTCTGTCGAAGCCGAATCGGGACTGGCTTTAGCGTTGACTGCAAATCCGATTAACGAGTCAAATATCGACGACGATTCCGTTTTGCCAGCAGCTTCGCCTTAAGAAAACCCCCGTGAGATATTATCTGAGGTTGTCACCATTCCCACTTGTATTGCACGGACTAGAAAAAGCCCGAGCGCGCTTTGTGGGATTCTCTGCAGGAAGTATCCGCAATCGGCGATGATTACGAGTTTGCCTCGAGCGCGGGAAAGGCTGACATTTAGAAAGCGCGCGGCGTTGGAGTCTGCGGTTTGGTCGCCGAATGATTTTCCCGGAGGAAATGGCGCGGTGTCGACTAAATCTAAAATGAAAAAGTCTTTTTCGCGCCCTTGGAACCTGTGCACCGTGCTGCATTCTATCGACTTTCCCAAGAGACCTTCTCGTCGCAATAGGTCTCGGGTCAGTCGCGATTGCTCTAGGTAGGGCGTGATAACGCCAACTGAATGTAAATCGTCTTTCAAAGCCGCCCTTACTAGTTCGACGCAGCATTGCGCCGAAAGCTCATTGCCTCGGGAGTGATGTCCCATATGGTCGCATTGGGTTTTCCCTTGGGTATCGA